>Ga0247610_10004995_pt1 | contig 14055 bp, 5 predicted proteins | sample 174DNAGHGhighgp2_FD_193483 | JGI IMG/M metagenome (GOLD analysis project Ga0247610, IMG submission 193483) | Sheep rumen microbial communities from Palmerston North, Manawatu-Wanganui, New Zealand - 1742 DNA GHGhigh gp2 | ecosystem: Host-associated > Mammals > Digestive system > Stomach > Rumen ... | reverse complement strand
ACATTGTGCAGGAGTTGAAAATGCGAATGAGTATCGGACAAGCCCTGGGAATAGTGACTGCTGGAGATCGTCGTCGAGCTGCAGAACGTGCAGGGCGTCGAGCAGGCATGAAAAAGGGGATGGAGAAGGGGATGGAGAAGGGGATGGAGAAAGGGATGGAGAAAGGGATGGAGAAAGGGATGGAGAAAGGAATGGAGATGGAACGGTCCAGAAATGAAGCTGTCAATGCCAAGAGGGTGGAGTTCCTTCGTTCCCGCAAAGTGCCGGAGGCGCTGATTTCGGCCATGCTCGCCATCAAGTGAAGAACGGCTTTAACGCTCGTAAAATGCTGGCTGTTTTTCATAAAATGTAAAATTATTGTTGCGAATCGGGACTTTTGAGGATCCCAAATATGCTTAAAATGCCTCAAAAAGGCAAAATGTGCGCAAAAACGCAGAAAAACGCCCGTTTCTAAATTTTTTGAAACATTTCCGGAAAAAAAAGCTATTTTAAGCAGGACGGGACTCGGGTGGGCCCCGCTTCGTGGTGTATGCCACGGTGTTTTGCGTATGGACGGAATGTGATCGGTATGGGAAAATTTGTTGTAGACAAGCGCTCGGCATGCGATACCCGCAAGCGGGGTTTCACCCTCATGGAACTGATGGTCTATATCGCCATCGTGGGTATTGTCGTTATTGTCGCGGGCCAGGCGTTCAGCAATTCCACCAAGATGCGCGTCCGCACGCAGAGCATGCTCAAGGCCTCCGAAGTCGCCGAGAACGTGGCTGCGCTGTTCAAGCAGGATGTTGCACAGACGGGTGCGAAGAGCTCAATGGAAGGCGGTGGCGCTGTCGGTGGTGATAACTTTAGTGCTGTGAATAATAACGTGTATATGGATCCGAATAATACCAATGACGAGAAAAAGGACTATTCCTCTTTTAGTGTAACTACGTCGGGTAATTTTAGCGACTTGAAACTTCGCCGGATGCGCTATGATGATGCGGGATACTTTGTTTCTGTTGAAGAAGTGAACTGGTATGTCGAAAGTGGCAAACTTATGCGTAGTTGCCGTACGATTAATGGTGCGGAAGATGCTGAAAATTGTAGGAACGGTACTGCGGCCGAGGCTAAAAATCGTGCGGTAGAAATTGCGACAGGGGTAAGCCGATTTGAGGTGACTCCGGCGACTCCTGGAGTGGCCGCAAACCAAGTATCACAGATGTTCCCTCCTTGTGATGTTACCGGGAACTGCTCTGACCAATTCCAGATGGTTTCCCGAGTTGGGGATGAAAATTTTAGAGACTTTGGTATTGCCTCTACCCAGGACCATAAGACGATAACTCTTTCGACTTTCACCACAAATTACAACAAGGGCACGAATGATGAGAACGCTACAGGAAGGCTGCTAAACCAGGCGTTCGTTACGGATAATAGCGCCATTACGTCCGCATCTACATGGAAGAACAGCTGCTACAGATTTACGCTTCAGCCCCAGACGGAATACGAAATCATGTTCTCGCTTGCCGATGAAATGGGCTTGACCGAAAATAAAAAGGCAAGGCTGTTTGTCCCCGGCAGGGACATGATGGCGGTTGGTTTCCGCTATGCGACTGATGGTACGCGGCCTGCAGAAATTGACGACTTTATGTTTTATCCTCCGGCAGACGAGAATGCGGCCGGGGCTAGAAGTATGCGGTTCAGTGTCTCGAAAAAGATTGAAAAAGTCTGCCTAGCGTTTTCTTTTGCAAGCTATTCACCTGTCGCGGCAGATGGAACTGTGACCATCTCGGATTTGGTTTTGAAGAAGGTGGAATCGTCGAATTACAAATTTGACGGTGCTGGCGAAACCCTGAATATACGTGACAAGAAGAATGTGAAGGCGATGCGAATGGTGCTTAATGTAGATCGCAACGGGGAAAGCGGTAACGATACTTTGATTGTCCGCATTCCAAGCAACGGCCTTCCCAATTAGGAGAGATCTATGCGTATGAGAGAAAATGATGAACATGTCATTCCGACTGTCATTCTGGAGGCTCGCAGAGCCGATAGAATCCAGGGCGCTTTCATGAAGGCCGGTGTCTCCCTAGTCACCGTTCTTCTCTTTATGCTTGTGGCGACTATTGCTGCAACGGCTACATACAAGTGGCTCACCAGTGAAGGCCGTTCTTCCGGTGCAAGGCTCCAAAAACAGGCCGCATACCAGAGCGCGATGGCTGGTATCGAGAACGCCCGTGCATGGATGACATATAATGCGAATGATGTTGGTGCGCTTATCAAGCAGTATAAGGATAGCGGGAAAAAGATAAAACTGAATACCAGGCTGGTTCCTTGGGCCAATTCCGACCAAAATTACGATGTGTGGCTTGCTGGTGTGAATACCGGGTCGGCGCACAATTTTAAGTTGAAGGTTGTTTCTTCGGGCAGATCGCCGGGTGGCGCGGTGCATAACGAGATTGCGATTTTCAACGTAGATGGCCTTTACCAGATTCAGATACCTTCAGAAGAAGTGGGCGGTGCCACGTTTGACAAGGCTTTCGATGGGAAAATGACGGGTATTACGGGTAACGACACCTTGCAGTCGGGTATTATTCACGGTGACTTTGTTGACCAGAACAATACCCCGAAACTGAGCGGAAACTTTATTGTTGCTGGCGACATGGGCTTTGGTGGACATGTGCATGGAAACGGTGACATGTATGTGAAGGGGAGCATTACCTCGAAGAATGGTGGATACACGTTCGGAAACGACCTGAAACAGGTTGGCTGGTGGGGAATGGTGACGGATATCCCGGATACCAATGTGGTGTATGTGGGCGGAGATGTTGACTGTGCGGACAACCAGCCCATCAGGGTCTATGGCGACCTTCATGTGGGTGGAAAAATCAAGGAAAGGTGTGCCATCGAGGTGACCGGTAACCTGACAGTTGGCAATGGAACTGGCGGCGGCATTGATAGAACGACTACTGCTGCGAAGATGTTTACTATAGGAAAGAACCTTGTCTTTAAGAAAAATGCCGTCTTTAAGTATACGACTAACATAGAATACGGTACGGGTGGAATGGCTGGTACCGGTGTTGGTGCAAATACATATTTGGCTAATTTGGAAGGTAAGGATAGGAATGGTGGTAGAAAAATCAACCTGGGAACTAAGATATATCTCTACGACAACGTGACTGATTATACGCATTGCAGGAATAGGGATAAGAGCCCGGATCGCTATCGACCGACAAACTGCACTTATTGTGAAGGCTTTTTCTCTACATGTGATGGCGAAGAAAAATATTCTAAGGAAGAGGACAGGTATTTCTCGTTTAAGCATCCCTTTTTCTATCCGTTTGAGTCGTATGTTGTTGACAATCCGAGAATTTCTTCCTGGTCTAAGACCGATGACGTCTTGAAGGATATTGGCGGTAACTACTGGGATAACATCGCCAAGATGGAAGGCTACGGGAAGATTATCAAGAACGATGGTACCATTCCGCAGGCGATGCTGTTGAGGGATTCGACGGCATGGATGGAAAAGGCGAGAGCGAATGTTGCTAATTGTAAGATGAATGTGGGGTGGAAGACAGAGCCCAAAGACATCAAGGCGCTGAATGACTGCTACAAGGATGCAAAAATGAACCACTCCGATTGGCTGTATGGGGGATTTTTGCCGATAGAGTGGCAATATAGTGAAGACAAGGAACCCGGTGAGGAAAAACTGGATGGTAATTTCCTTATCTATGCGTCAAAGGCTGTGGGTAATACAACTCTGCCTCCGACTACCGCGACCGGCATCGCGATGTTCTATTTTGAAAAGGGCGTGACTGGACAGTTGAAGGGAAAGCATGATGACCGTGACCCTCGCCGTCGTAACCTGGTCTACAACTATTTCTTCTATTCCAATGGCGATGTAAAGGAAATTCACGGATTCAACATCAAGGGCAGTATCGTCATGTCTAATGGAACGACGATGCAGAAGTACCAGGGTGGCAACAAGGTCGAATTCAATGCGACCGTTATCAATGCCCTTGTCAATGCCGGCATCATCAAGGAAAATCCGGAGTTTACCAGGTTGGTGAACGGGACTTCTGGCTCTTCTGGTGGTGAGGGCTCTACCTCGTCCGTGGGTAGCAGCGGCGGCACGGACCCCTACTTTATTGCGGCATCCCCGCAACTGCGTGTTACGCTTGAATCTCAGTACGAAAACAATGAACCCTTGCCTGCTGCGGCGGAAGAAGAGGACCCGGCAGAGGCCTTCATGGTTCTTCCGAGAATTATTTACTTGCCGAAGAACCCCTACGGAAAACTTACCGATTACTTCAGTGTCGTTCCTTTGAACGGTGCCAATGTGACTAAGGATCCTGTCAATATATCGGAATGTAGTGGCATTCCTACAACAGGTCTTTTGTATGATAGGGGCAGTGCTGATGCAACGGCGCTTACTCCGGGGCTCCATACATGTAAATACTCCGCACCCACACTCAGCAAGACTATACCGTTCTATGTATACGTTTATGATAGCGATATCAGCAACTTGCCTCCGGTGCAGTTCGAGACGGATTACAAGGAACTGGGCGTGGGTGATGCTGCTCAGGTGAAAATGACTTGCCCGGCTGGCCAGTCTAGTCAGGAATTCAAGATCAAGGTTACCAAGCCGAATGACTTGCCTGCTACTTGGACGATTGCTCGCAGTGAAGGTACGACTCTAGATGGGACGGGTACTTGCGAAGCATCTGATGCGGAATGCACCTTCAAGTTCAATTTCAATTCGGACTGTGCCGAACCTAAGCCCTTGTTTAATATAACGACTACTGCGACGGAAGGTACAGCGGTATTCCAGATGGCATGTATAAGCGGATGCTTGACGGGCTCTCCCTCGACCGAAAAGTTTGTGGCTTCGAGTTCCGTGACAATCAACCGTGAAAGCCTGTCGCAATATTGCGCCTTGGCGGGTGCTAACTGTAGTGGCGATATGAAGGCGGCGGCTGGCCGCCCGGACTGCAAGGCCGAAGGTACGCAATCTTGGGTAAAGGCTGTGGGGACAAGCGGCTCTACGACAAACAACTGCGCAATTACAGATCCGAACGAATCTTGGACTTGCGGCATATCTACCGCCATTGAACTGAGCACTATTGACTTGACCGGCAATGTTCCCGCGGGCTGCGAAGTGATTATCCCTGCGGACGATACCCGTAACAAGATTTCTAACCCGCAATCTGGCGAGACTTACACGCTGTATGCATCGCTCAAGGCAAAGATTTATGACTTTACGGTCTCTTTCGCTGGCGATCAACTTACGGGCAAGCAAATCGAGGTGCGCTCGGATCGCTTTACTGATGGATCACAGACGTGCACCTATGCGGTTGGTAACACGAGTTGTACCTACCAGCTGTATGCGGGGGACAAGGTTGAGGTCGTTGTCCCGACATCGTCCCGTACGGATTTCTCTTACTGGAAGTGTACCCCTGGTACGAGTAACGTAAACTGCCCGAGCGATGATCCTATGACCGGCTCGACCTATACCATTGAAGCGATAGGCGGGGAAAATAGCGTGACGGCGTGGTTTGGACAGAAGGACCAGCACTGCTTCTTTGATGAATTCAATACGTTTAAGGCTTGTGGCGACCACAATACTAGTAGTAATTCTGGTGATAAAATGTATTGCTTTGCTTATTGCGCTAATCCGGCGTCATGTACGATTAATGACGCATACCGGACTTATGAAGATGTAAAGTGGATTGTCTTTGGCGGTGCAGACGAACGTAATAATCGCTTGCAATATGAAGATGGAAAGGTTTGGCTCGATGAAGCCTATGTCCGTGGGAAAAAGCAGTCGGAAGTGACCGCTCTGAAAATATTGAGCACAAGGGTGGCTGGGCTTTATGGCACACTGCGTGCGCAGTTCCAGGTCCCGCAACTTGGTAGGGGCGGCAATGAGGCTTCTGCTAAGGTAGACAAGTCTGGTTTCATCTTGCGTTCGGATAATGCGGCTAGTGAATACGTGATGTTGAATGTCTTTGCAAATAGGAATGGCAAGCTTGCCGCAAAGGTTTGTATTAACGATGCATGTAGAGAAGATAATTTGACGTCGAACTTGGGGACGGTGTCGGTTTCTTCGACGGATGTTATAACCCTTTCGGCAACGATTAAGGCAGAAGGTAACAAGGATATTCTGGAAGTTGAGGCGGTGCTTGGTAATTATGGAACCTATACCACTGCATCTACGCGCTTTGAACTGACGGGTATCGAAGGGTACGCTGGCCTCACGACCCGCGGTGTCAATGAATATGTTGGGTTCACCCTTTCGGACCCTGCGTTCCAGCTTTACGATATTGGCTGGAAGAGTGAAGATTACAACGCGACGTGCTGGGATACGTACCCCCATGTCAAGTGCTCGTTCCGCGTGGCGTACGTTGGCGGCATTGTGCCGCTGGGCAAGCCTGCAAAACCCTGGGTCGGGCTTTCTAGTTGGTTCGATGACAAGAGCTGCACGCCGAAGTACTACTATAATGGGAGTGATGCCACTTCAGGCTGTTATGGCATGGAGTCGGAGGGCTATAAGGAATGCTATAGCCCGGACTACTACAAGTTTAGCGGTGAAAATGCCTCTGGCTTGCATGGCACAACTGTAGCAGGCGTGGAAACCAAGATGGCAATGGCCAGAATCCAGGATTGCGATGCGTCGTACCTTTCTGAATTGAATCGGAATAATTTGTATGCCGAAGCGGCTAAGTGTGGCGAGTTCTGGGTTGGTAATTTTAGCAACTGCAATCAGAATGTTACGTTCTTTAGTGATGGTTCGGGCCGGACTCTTTCGAAGCATTCGGGCGCAACGGATCGTGCCACCATTAATTCTTCGCCGAACGAATTGTTCGCTTTGGCTAGTGATGTAGTTGCCAATCTTAGGGCGGCAAATATAAGGATTATTCTGGATAATCCGGATGCCTCGGAAGTGGAAGTATATCTGCGTAGCACAACGACGGATGGCTATGGCTACTATGGCGCCAAGCAGGTCTTGTTCAGTACTTCTGCCACGACAACGGCGAACGGTGTCGTGAATATAAGTGTCGAGGACTTGGCAAATGAAGTCGGATTTGACGTGGAACACGTAAACGGAGTTGTCGTCAGGAATCTTGGTGATAACTATGTGACAATCAAGGAAATCAGGAGTACCTGCGATTACGTGACGAGTATCCAGTGCAAGGACCTCGAATATACGGGTGGCGTGTTCAAGGTAAATGCCGTCGTGAAGCAGGCGAGTGATGTCAGTGGGTATAGCATAACTGGCATGAATGGTAACGGTGAAACGGTGCTCACGACAAAGACCTGGACTTGTGCCGATGAAGGCGTGGATTGCCCGACGGGTGACAACGAAGGCAAGATAGTCTTGGAAAGCGATGCGTACAACCCTTACGCGGCCGCGTTCACTGGAGAAAAAACGTTTGTGTTTACGGTAAACATGTACGCTGCTTCTGGAACCCCTGCGGAGGGTTCTCCTTGTACCACGACGCCGCCGTTGACAATACACTCGATTAGCGCAGAATGTAAGTGGTCGACTACAAACGACAAGCCGAGCATTCCGCAGGGCAATTTCTTGCCGGACTTCCAGTACAAACTGGCTGATTGCGGTGGCAAGACTTGTGCGTGGGAAATATACTTGGATGCAACAAAGATTCATGAGGGAACTGGTGAAATTGCTGGCTTTACCAGCCTTCCGAGCAATATACGCAACGGCTATAACCAGAATACCGATGAAGGTAAACTTGCTGCAGAAGATCACACGCTTTACTTTAAGAATGCTAGCGGAGAAGGTAACGCGAAATTCAACGAATGCTCCAAGACGTTTACAGTGATTGAGGCGAATAGCGGTACCGGTAACTTGACTTGTTCGATGCCTGCGGAAGTGTTCCCGGGTGTGCAAATAAATGCTTTGGATGTGTACTCTACATTGGAAGCGCAGAACTTTAAGGTCTATTTCAAGAAAAGCGATTCGGAAACATGGACCGCGGCGAATTACGGCAATAACCTTTGGGTAAATAATGGACAGAATTCTTTCGGTTACATAAATGCACCGACAGATTTTGGAACATATACCTATAAAATGGTCAAAGATGGTGGAACAGAAACTGAATGTAGCGGAACAATCGAAGTTATTAATCCGCTGCAATGTAGCATAAAGGATGAAGTGAAGGTTGGCGTGCAGAATGTCTTCCAGGTTACGGCAAAGAGTGGTAGCAATTGCAGTAATTGTACCTACACGAATGTGTCTTGTGGCGATCAATGCTCGGGTCAGGGCGTGAAGAACCAGAACTTCACGATGAGCAATACGACTCCGCTTGCATTGAGTGTGACATGTCAATGTAATAATGTTAATGTGACTTGCTCAAAGACTGCTGTTGCTGAGGTTGTTGCGCCTGATGTGGAATGCTCGGGAACGCAAAATGCAGAACCGGGGACGGGAACTACAATTTCGTTTACGCCTTCGAAACTGACTGGGTGCGAAGGTGGTTGCGAATATTGGGTGACAAATCCGGTTGGGACGAAGATAACTCCAGAGACTAATGCCACAATTACATCGGCATCTTCAGTCTCTTTCCCTGGAGAGGCTAGATCTAGCACAAGTACATACACATTCCATGTGCAAAATTCTAAGGGCGAAAAGACATGCTCGATTACGGTTGATTACAAGAAACCCTCGTATAGTTGCCCAACAACGGCGGTAACTGCTGAACCGGGGGCCCAGATTACGGTTACACCGGTTCTTGGCAATCCTAGCTATTGTGCGACAAATGGTTGCGACTACAAAATCACAGGGACGGACATCTCTGATATAGAGGGGACGAATTATACAGCGGGTTCTCTTACAAAGAAAATAGTGGACAATAGTAACCCGATTGGTGGAACCAGCATCACTGGGGGCTATTCCAAGTCCTATTCTCTCACGCTTTCAAATGCCGCCGGTGCCGGTACGGCATGTAATGTTAATGTGAATTACATGAAGCCGACATTTACATGTCCTGGCGACTTGGAAGTTTATGTCGATGATTCGGTCCTCGTACCTTCTGTTAACCCGCAATATTGTTCTAAAGGGTGCAGCTACAGCATTACAGGGGGAACTTTCACGGATGGTTCAACATCGGGCGATGGTTTCACGGAGGGCGACTTGCCGAAGAAAATCAAAGGAAAGAGTAGTGCTTCGAGCGGAGATGGTGATACATATACATTGACGGTTTCTAATCCGGCTGGTAGCAATACACAGAGTTGCTCGTTTAAAGTTAAAACGGTTACCCGTCCTGTTGTGGTCGCAACATGTGAGTTGAGTAAGACTGGCCCCTATGTTCCTGGAGCAAGTATGTATTTCAATGTGACTAATTTTAAAAATATTATCAATACAAATTTTACGGGAACGTATTCATGCTCGCCGACAAGCACGAATGCCTCGGGGGAAACTGATTGTTATCCCGGCAATGGTAGCAATGGCCAATGTAATCAAATGGGCCTTTCAGCTCCGGCCACTGCAGGAACATATACATGTACATTTAAAAACGGTACAACTGATTTGTGTGGCAATATTACAATGACTGTCTTTGATCCGTTTACTTGCTCCGTCAAACAAGATGGCGTAGAGGTTACATCTGTTGCGAAGGGCTCTTCAATAAGCTTCTCTATGACGCAATCAAGTACAACCCTCCCTAGTGATGTTACCTTCAGCAATTGCGGTATCAAGGTTGGTGGAAATTGTTGGAATAGCAATAACAATAATTGTAATAATGCGCCTGTCGACGTTACTAATCAAAGTATACAGATTAATACAAATAGTTCTAGCATCACCATTGGATATTCTTGTAACACTCATTCCAACACATCGTTTGCTGGTTGCTCGAAAACAATTGAGGTAACTGGTGGTGGTGGAGGCTCCGGTGGTGGAGGCTCCGGTGGAACGCCTGTTACTGCTGAAATTGACAATTATATTTCATATTCGGCAAGTACGACATATTCCGTTTCTGTTGGTAGTGAAGTTCGAAATGGATTTGGTTGTCATGTTGATACAAAACTCGCTTCTAATACGGTTATAGGTACCTTCAATGGTAATGATATAACTGTATGGGAAAATAGCAACTGGTCGTCAAGAGTTTCGATAGAACCGAATAATACATACACATTCATTTTGAATGCAAATGCACCTTCTGATTTAACCTGTGCATTAGGGTGGTAGGACTTACTATATAGTATTAACGCTGGTATGAACAAAGGTTCCCCACACCGGTGAACCTTCCCTTTACCCCACAAACAATCAAAGCCCCAGGACACACTGTCCGGGGCTTTTGTCGATAGGGGGGGGGGCTAGGAGATTCCCGTGATTCTATCGCCCTATCGCTACGCTCCAGGGTTCCAGAATGACAGCGGGGATGACAATGGGTGGGGCGCTTCGGCAAGCTCAGCGACCTTATGACGGGCTGGGGATGACAATAGAGTTACGCCGTTGCTAGTTCTTTCGCGGCTTGCCGCTTCAGCTTGACCACTTCCTGCTTCGGGAGCTTGGTAACACGGACAATTTTGTCAACGGAATCGCCTTCGGCAAGCATCGCGAGGGCGATTTCGTTTGCCTTGTCTTCGCCGCCCTGCAAATATGATCCCTGTTTTTCGTAAATAATATTCGTCATCCCGTCAACCTCGTTCAGGAGTGTTTCGTCGGTGTACCCTACTAAAGATACATCTTTCATGAAGTCCTTGTCAAGCAGTTTCTTCAGCTTTTCCTCGGGGATGTCCTTTTCTTCAAGAACATCCCGGAATAAGCGCAGCATCTCAGCCCTGTCGGTCGCTTCGCGCTTGCCCGGCGGGGTGCGCTTGTCGATGGCGAAGAACTTCTCGATTTCGACCAGATAGATATCCAGCTTGTTGTAGAAAATGCGACGGTTGCGCACGATTTGCGCATGGTGCAGGTAGGTATCCGGTTCCTTCGGGAACTGGTTCTCGGTCAAAAGCGAGAGCACGTAGATGTGCGGCAGCTTGTAATCTTGCGATTTCTTGACGGTGCGCGAGACGACGCGGCTGGTGTAGTAGAAGAGCCTGTCGACGAACAGCTTGTTGAATGTCTGCTGCACCTCGATAAGCACCGGCTCACCGGATTGCGTGGTGCCGTAGATGTCGAAGATGGCTGTCTTGTCGTTGAGTACTCCTGGATTCTCGGGTACGCCCAGCGTGTAAGTCTTGATAGCCTTGTGACCGGTGAGGCCGAGCATGGCGTTCAGGAATTTCACGGTGCGCCGAGGCTTGGCCTCGTTTGCCATGAGCATCTTGAAGATGCCATCGCTGAACGGGTAGACGTTCTTGTACTTCTTGCGGTATTTCGCCAGGTGCTCGGGATGCTCGTGTACGTCCTTGACCATGGCGAGGAATTCCTCTCTTGTCATTTTTATTCCGTTTTATAGCGGGAACGCGCCCGTGTCGCGGACAGGGACACCCCTGTCTATCCTATAAACGGACAAAGGGGCCAAAATAAGCCAAATAAATTTTGTTTACGTGCATTTTTTACACTGCGGAAACAAAAGCCCCAGGACACCGTCCGGGGCGAGTGCTGTTAAGGGGAGGGGTACGGCTTGCTAGGAGATCCCCGACCGAGTCGGGGATGACAAAGAGAGTGTGCGGGGATGACGATGGGTGGGGTCGGGGATAACAATGGTGGTTACTTATTCGCGAGCTCAGCCAGCATCGCCTTCGCCTCAGCAATCTTTTCGGGAGAAACACCCAGTTTCTCGAAGACACTGATGGCGTTGGACTCGCCTTTTGCCTCGCCTGCATTGAAGAAATGCTCACCGAAGGTTTCGTAACCCGTTTGCAATGGCTTCCGGACTATCCATCTTAATTACCTCGCTCTTGTAGGGCCACTTCCAGGTGGAAAATTTTCTCCACATCCCAAATATACTAAGCCGAGAGTCGCAGCGGCAAGTGTACTTGCCGATATGACCGAGGCGCGGTATATTGCGCTTTAGCGCAAATATACTTCATTGCCGTCAGGGCGACAAGGGTGATGGGAGAAACTCCCTTCAAATCCACATCGTCAATAGCATGGTCCACGTCCAAATACTCCACCTTGAAGGGGTAGCCAATGTCGTTGTAGATAAAGGTCCCAACCAGGTCGGGGATGACGAGTGAAAAGATCCTCGCCTTCGCGAGGATGACGAGGAAGGAGAATGGCGATGGCAAGACGGGGATGATGAGTGAAAAGATGCTCGCCTTGCTTCGGCAAAGCTCAGCACAAGTCGCGGGCATGACATAATCAAGGCGCGAGGGTTACAGTTGCCCGAGTTCCCGGAGCTTTTTCTCCATCTCATTTGCGCGAGCTTCAAGTTCGGCTATGCGGGCTTCCGCTTTGGCTGTGCGAGCTTCTGCTTCGGCCGCTCGAGTTTCTGCCTTGTCAATGGCTATGTCAATTTCCTGTTGCAGAGTCATATAGCGAATCCTCGTGTTGTTGTCGGTCTGGTACCACTTCACCAGTCTGTCGATGTTCTCGGTTGCTGGGGAAATCGGCTTGTTGGTGGCGAAATACTCCATGTAATCCCGAATGGCCTTCTCGGCGATTTCGCGATACTTACTGAATATATAAAATTTTTTGAAAGTGAGGTCACCCATTTCGATTTTCGGGTTGTCGACATCGAGATTCTTAAATCTGTACACTGCCCGTCCTTGCTTGAAGATATCGTCGGGGCAGATAAAGATGATGTAGAGTTCTTTCAGGTTGTAGTATTTTTCGCCCTTGAGCAAGGCGTCGCTGTCGCACATGGCCTGGTAGAAGCGAGTCCTTTTGGGGATGTTGTCGGTGTTTTCCATTTGCAGTTCAATATCAAAACTGCGAATGGTCTCGCCATTGGGGCCGGTTTCCTTCACGAAAACGTCGTAGCGGATTCCCTTGCTGACGGGGCTGACTTCGATAGTTTTCTCGGGTTCGGGGTCCTTGAGTTCGTGAATCTTGATGCCGAGAATCGCCTCCAGGAAGGGCTTTGCGATTTCCTTGTGGCTAAAGACCATTGCGAACATGAACCTGTCTGTGATGGGGAGTTGTTCAAAGGGAATGTTTTTTGTGCTCATTTTCCGTTTTATAGCGGGAACGCGCCCGTGTCGCGGATAGAGAAGGCCCTATCTATACTATAAAACGATTTCGCAGGCAAAATGAGCCAAATAAATTTTGTTTACGTGCATTTTTTACATTGCGGAAACAAAAAGATCCCCGACCGAGTCGGGGATGACAAAAGAATGGGGTGGGTTATGGTTTGCTAGGGGATTCCTTGGCCTTTTCCGCCGCAATTTTCCGGGCTTTTTCGATCAAATCGCTCGACACACCTAGGGATTCTAGAATGTCTATTCCTTCTGCGCGTCCTTCTGCCAGGCCTTTCTCGCGTCCTTCGGCACGGCCTTCAGCACGGCCCTCGGCCAACCCTTCGGCACGGGCGTGCTTCTTTTCTACGTACATTTCGTATAGGCGGTCGCTCATGTTCATTGCCTCGCTTACCAGGAACTCTTCGGTAAATATACTCAATTTGGCCTTCTCCTGCAAGCGGGCGAACAGCGAACCTTCGGGCGCGGGGACGGGTTTTTCATTGTTCAGGCCGTCGATCACCCGGAGCCACTGGGCCAGCATGCTGCTGTCGGAACTGTAGTCCCCCTTCAGGAACTTGGGGATTTCCACAAGGGTGATGGTCTGCTTCTTGAAGAACTCGTCGTTCTCTTGGTTCTTGAGCCGGATGCTGTGCCGGTAGTTCCTGGATTCGGGGAACCCGTTGAACATCTGGAGGCTGATGAGGTTCAGGTTCCGCAGCCAGTAGCTTTCGCCGTGGGCCTTGCTTGCCACGGTATGCTTTGCGACATAGTACACGAGCCTGTCGCTGTAGGTGTCGTCATCCTTGTGCTGTACTTCCAGCACGATGCGCTCGAGGCTTTCGTTCTCGACGACCACGTCCGAGATTACCTTCTTGCTCAGGGCGCCTTCTACTGCCGTATTTACGAAGGTGAGTTTGTCAATGCAGTCGCCTCCGTCCAGCTTGAGTATGGCGTTGAGGAAGCTTGCCGTGAACTCCATGTTTTCGGGGGTGC
>Ga0247610_10004994_pt1 | contig 14056 bp, 13 predicted proteins | sample 174DNAGHGhighgp2_FD_193483 | JGI IMG/M metagenome (GOLD analysis project Ga0247610, IMG submission 193483) | Sheep rumen microbial communities from Palmerston North, Manawatu-Wanganui, New Zealand - 1742 DNA GHGhigh gp2 | ecosystem: Host-associated > Mammals > Digestive system > Stomach > Rumen... | reverse complement strand
CTAAGCAGGTAGCATTGCGGGCTCGTATTTTCTGGCCGGAATACGGTTGCTTGGCTGTGTTTGGCGACAGGTCGTCAATGGGATCCAATGTCTGCTTCCATCGCCAGCCACGGAACATCTGCGCCAAGATACCGAAAGGAAATGAGAGTAGCATCCATGTCCAGTCCATCTCTTCCTTCAGCACATGACTGATGAGAGAGAGGTCTTCGCCACGGTACATCCACCACAAGATAGCACCACCCAGGATGAAGGGCAGCGCAATCTTTGCGATGTATGCAAGGATATTTTTCGTTTCCATTGGTGCAAAGGTACAAAAAAACACGGATTATAAAGATTATAAGGAGACTTTTTCAGAAAAAACACTAAAAAATTCTTATAATCCATATAATCCGTGTTTAAAATATGTAACTTTGTAGCCAAATGAAACAAGTAAGACCGAAAAAGAATCTTGGTCAGCACTTTCTGACCGATCTGAACATCGCCAAGCGGATTGCCGATACGGTGGATGAGCCGAATGCGGAACTGCCAGTGTTGGAAGTCGGTCCTGGAATGGGTGTCATGACACAATATCTGGTGGAAAAGCCTCGCCCGTTGAAGGTCGTGGAGATAGACCGTGAGTCAGTGGCTTATCTTAGAGAAAACTTCCCCCGCCTTAATAATAATATAATAGGTGGCGATTTCCTCAGGATGGACTTAAATGAAGTCTTCGACGGACAGCAGTTTGTACTGACGGGCAACTATCCCTATGATATCTCCTCACAGATTTTCTTCAAGATGCTCGACAACAAGGACTTGATTCCTTGTTGTACGGGAATGATCCAACACGAGGTGGCCGTACGTATGGCTGCCAAACCAGGGAATAAGCAGTATGGCATTCTTTCCGTGTTGATTCAGGCGTGGTATGATGTGGAGTATCTTTTTATGGTTGAACCGTCTGTCTTTAATCCTCCCCCAAAGGTGCAGAGCGCTGTCATTCGCATGACACGCAACGCCGTCACTGACCTCGGATGCGATGAAAAACTATTCAAACGCATCGTCAAGGCCACCTTCAACCAGCGACGTAAGATGCTCCGTGTCTCCCTCCGCCAGATCTGCAATCCCCGACCAGAGTTTTTTGACGACCCGATGATGACCCGTCGTCCAGAACAACTCTCCATCTCTGAGTTTATTGCTTTGACAAACAAGGTCGCAACCGAATTGACATAATAGTCAGATGAAACGGAACGCTCTATTGCTGATTCTTGTGGGACTGGTGCTGGTGACGTATGGCCAGAGTGCCAGCCATAGGAAACTGTCGGGCTATGTGCGGCAGGCGGTGGTAGAGAACCGTCGTCTGCCATCGACGCGCAGTGTTCAGAGAGCGCGCAGTATCACTGCTTTTGTCAAATTAGAGAAGGAACAGGCTGATGATGTCCTTAGGAAATATGGCTGCAAGAAATATGCCCAGTGGGAGGATATCGTGATTGCGAGTATTCCATTAGAAAATGTGGAGGCGCTGGCGACAGAACGTGCCGTGAGCCGTATTGAGGCGAATGGACGTGCCAGTGCCTTGATGGATACGACGGCTTTGGTGGTCAATGCCCTTCCCATCTATGAATCCTCCAACAGTCATCCTGCCTATACGGGGGCAGGGGTGGTCATCGGCGTTGAGGATGTGGGTTTTGATTTGATGCACCCCAACTACTATGATGCTTCAGGCAGTCAATACCGTATCGGAGCCTTCTGGGACCAGTTGTCGAAGGATACCATTGGCAGTCCGTTACCTGTTGGTCGGGATTATATCGGGCAGGCAGAGATATTGGCTTACGGACAGTCCACCGATGCACCGACCCAGACGCATGGCACACATACCTCTGGTACAGCCGCAGGCAGTGGCTATGACACTAAGTACAGGGGGATGGCCTATGAGAGTGATATCTGTCTGGTGAGCAATGCTATCACCGATGATATTGAGTATATCGATTCTGCAGATATCTACAAATACACCACGGCCATTGATGCCTTGGGTATGCAATATTGCTTTGACTATGCCAGCCGACAGGGGAAACCATGTGTGGTATCTTTCAGTGAGGGTTATCATCCTTATCTCGATGAGGAAGATAGTCTCTTTTCAGCAGTGTTGGATCGTATGACAGGACCAGGTCGGATTATCGTCGCTTCTGCAGGCAATGAGAGCATAGAAAAGACCTACATCGAGAAACCTGCCGTCCAACAGGAGGCAGGGGCTTTTCTCCATTGTTACAAGGAGTCGGCTGTGTACCGCCTGGTCTCAGCAGAGCCACTTAGGCTGATGCTCTATTATTACCGAGGTGATAGTGGTGTACCTACTGATACCCTTTCCTTAACCACTGCCGAGGTGGTTTACGATAGTATTATGACTAAGGAACTGATCTGCGGGGAAGACTCTCTTTCACTGTCTGTCTATCGCAGTACATCTTCATTCATTGATGAGGATGTTTATCAGGTACTAGTGAAGGCTAACCATACCCTCGATGAGTTATCGCCATTGGCATTGGTCGTTGGAGGTGAGGGAGAAATCAAAGTCTATGGTGGATCGAGAATGGCTTTCAAGTCACATGAAGTGGACAGCCGGTGGTCAGCAGCCCAGAAGGGGCATGACATCCTTGCACCAGGCTGTTTTCCGGCGGTGATCTGTGTGGGAGCCACCGCTCATCGAATGGAATATGTGAATGAAAAGGGTGCCGTACAGGGCACTTTGAGTGGAACTGTTCAGGGCTTGTTAGGCCCGTTTTCTTCAACAGGTCCTACGATAAGCGGACTGATGAAGCCCGATGTTGTGGCTCCGGGGGTCAATGTCATATCCTCTTATAGTCATATCTACCATCCTGAGAAATATATCGTCTCGTGGTCGGAATTCCAGGGAGAGCAATATCCCTGGGCATTGTATTCCGGCACCTCTATGTCAGCCCCTGTTGTGGCAGGCGTTATCGCTCTTTGGTTACAGGCCAAGCCTGATCTGACACCAGAAGAGGTGCTTCAGGTGCTGTCCCGTACTTGTCGGCAGCCTGACAGTACACTTACCTATCCGAATAATCATTATGGCTATGGTGAGATTGACGCCTATCGGGGTCTGTTGGATATTCTGGGTCTGTCAAAGGTAGAGGGTATCAGCCTGCATCAGCCTCAGCAGGTGCAGATACGACCTGTAGGCCGTGGCCTGCGACTGCTTTTCGATGAAGTCTTGCAGGCTCCTGTCATTATCCGACTCTACAATCTTTCTGGTGTCTGCATCTATTCAGAAAGATTGGATGTCAATGGTACAGAGATGACCATCGACCTTCCATCAATTCAGGAAGGCGTTTATGCCGTTCAAATTGAAACTCGGGACAAAACGATCCGTGGTTCCTGTTTGGTTAGGCTATAACCTTTATCATCCAATCGTTTTTTTTGCCGTTATCGCGCACAATTTGTCTGTGTTCGCACACAACCACTTGATTTACATCAAAAGAAATACAGTTTTTATGCAAAAGATGCTAGTAATTCATTGCAGATTGCCAAAATCGTCGTACCTTTGCATCGTCAATCAGAGATGATGACAATTCAATAGAAAGTTAGTTAAGGTAAAAGATTCGTTTTGTTAGAGTTAATTGAATAGAAAAAGGTTATAGAAAAGTTAGAAGTTAGTTAGAAAAGTTAGTAATTAGGTTTTAAGTTTTGATTGGTTAGGTATTACAGAGGTAATAAGATTGTTAGAAGAAAAGGATAATGCAACCACGTCGTGATGACGGAATTGCTTACTTAGAAAAAGGTTTTTAGTTATTCATAGATTGTTGGTGCCGCTCCTGAGTCGTTGATGACCCGAGAGCGGTTATTTTTTGACATAGAGCCCTTCATGAATGATTTGAAAAGGCAAGGACTCTCTTGACATTCTTTTTGTTGATCATGCTACACAAGTAGTTATATACAGAGTTTAGGGAGTGGGTGTCAGTTCCACAAAAGTCATACATGCCTTGGCCGAGCAGCCATTCCGCCTTTCGTTGTACATCCAGTCCGTATGCTCCAACCAGTGATGGAATATTCAGTTGCAGCAGAACACCTTTTTGTTTCCAGTGTAGATAATCTTTTTTGTTCATATACTGATACCTTTCCGGGTGGGCAAGTATGGGATCATATCCTTTCTTTTTTATCCGGTCAATCAACTTCTCCATATTCATTGGCGGTATGTAGTAGGAGGTTTCCACGAGTATGCGCTTTTCTGTCTCACCAAGAGTCAACAGGTTGTTCTCTTCCAGTCTCTTCACAAAGAGTCCGTCCATCATGTTCTCTGCAGCCAAGTGCAATGCGATGTTTCCTTTGAAGTTGTGGCAGACGGAGAGAAACACTTCTTTTAGTTTTTCTGGTTCATTGGGATAGTCCTCCATGATATGTGGAGTCATCCACACTTCACTCACCCCTGACTGCTCCCATATTTTCAGTATTTGCAGAGTTTCTTCCAATTCTTCCACACCGTCATCCACCCCAGGCAACAGATGGCAGTGATGGTCGCAAAACCCTTCCAACAGTCCACTGTCTTCTACAGAGACCTTATTAGATAACAGCCACATTGTTTAGTAGGTTAAAATATTACGTGACAGGATGTTTTTGATGGTTTCTTTTACAATCTCAATATCAATGCGAAGAGTCCAGTGCTCGATGTACCACAGATCGCGCCTCACACGTTCCTCCATATCGGCCAGATCTTTCGTTTCACCGCAGTAGCCTGTCACCTGCGCCCATCCTGTAATGCCCGGTTTGATGACATGACGCTGCATATATCCTTCAATCTGTTGCGAATAGACTTCCGTATGCAACAGCATGTGAGGTCTTGGCCCTACTACCGACATGTCACCCTTCAGCACATTCCAGAACTGCGGCAGTTCGTCGATGTTATGTCTTCGCATATAGGCACCAAAGGGGAACGTTCTCGGGTCGCCCTCTACGGCCTGTGTCTTGTCCGCCTCATCATTGACATGCATGGAACGGAACTTATAGCACCAGAAAGTGCGCCCGTCCTTGCCTGTGCGTTGCTGTCGGAAGATGAGCGGTCCTTTACTCTCTTTTTTGATTTTATAGGCTAAGAAGGGCGTGAGCAACGCAATCCCCATCAATGCCGGTACCGACACGACGATGTCGAAAGCCCGCTTCACGGCCCTGTTCGTCCTCCTGTCAAGTGGTGTTTCACAGTTCATATTTATAAGTTGATTTTTTCTTTGATGATGTTCCAAATAAACTGAGGGTTTCCTATCACATATCGCCGCCACATCTTTCCTGGTTGACAGACCAACCTGTACAACCACTCCAGTGCATGTCGCTGCATCCACAGTGGAGCACGCTTCACCGTTCCGGCATAGAAATCGAATACGGCTCCGATGGTGCCCACATGGCAGCTGATGTCGAGTTCATCCCAGTGCTGATAAGTCCATTTCTCCTGCTTCGGTGCCGTCATGCCTATCCACAGCAAGTCCGGGTTGATCCTGTTGATCGACTCTACCATTGCCCTACTCTCTCCAGCAGAAAAGGCCGACTTGAAGGGCGGTGAATAAGTGACGGTTTCCAGATTCGGGTAATCCACAGCCACCCGTTCGCGTATCTTCTTCAGCACACTCTCCGATGAGCCCAGAAACATCACGACACCCTTCTTTTCTTTCTCTTGATTGAGGCGATTCATTTCAAAAGAGAACAAGTCCCATCCGGCGATCCTTTCTTTCGGTTGGGAATACCCCTTCAGCCATTTGCAGGCCTTAACGATACTCTGTCCGTCAGGAATCAGATAATCCCCCATTGCCAAAGCCTCCGCAAAGGCTCTGTCTTTCTGCGCCATATTGAAGGAATGGGCATTGATGGTGTTGATGAGCACCTTACCTTCGGGAAGAAGTCTCAGTTCCTCCTTAGAACAAATAAGTTGCAAAGACGACAGCCTCAGCATGTCATATTGTGTGGTGTCAACAGTTTCTTATAGAGTTCAACTACAAACTTTGCCTTGTGGTTCCACGATAGGGTGTCTTGTTTCTCTGTACATTTTGCAGACATCTGTGGCAACAACTCGCGGTGATGGCCTAAATATCGGATGACCTCTGCGAAATCCTTAATGCTTTGCTGGGGAGTTGATAATTTGATTTTTCTGCCAACCGTGTCATCTACAATTGGACCAAAGCCGCATGTGTCGAAACACACGATAGGCAGTCCGGCATTTATTGCTTCCAGGATGACCGTTGACGTGTCTTCCTTAATGCTTGTAAAGAGCAGAATGTCTTTTGTCTGCATCATCTTCATGACATCCACATGTGGAATAGCCCCATGGAAGAAACACCAGTCTGCCACACCTGACTCTTCAGATAACTTCTTGTATTTCCATGCTTCAGCCCCGTCGCCTACGATGTGGAGTCTGATGTCCATGTCCTTCAATTCTTCCACGACCCTAATTGCCAGTCCTAATTGTTTCCTGAAGTCGAATTTCGCTACCCACAACAATTCCAGAGGTGCATTGTCAGGACGGTTCCAGTCATGAGGATGAGGCTTTACTTCACAACCAGTATCATTCACAAAGTAAGAGTCTCTGTGATAAACATCTTTGAATATGCGTTGCTCGTCGGGTGTTGATGCCAATAGCACGTCAGCCCTTTCCACAGCGTGGCGAACGTTGGGCTGGAATCGGTATTGTAGTCTGTTGATGGTGTTCTTCAGACCGAAGAAAAGTCTCATTTTTAGTGGCTCTCCTCTTAGGTAGGCCATCGGCACTAGTCCCATCCCCCCAACAGGCCCCCATACGTATTTAGGGCCTTTTATCTTCCACAAAAGTCCTGGTTCACGGAACCCCTGCATATTGAGTTGGTGGATGATATCTATCTTCTCCTTTTCACATATTTCCCGTGCTATCTCCAGTGTCCTTTTCTGCCATTGTCGATAATAGAAATAGAACCGCCAGTCACCCTGGTTCCAGCACATCTTTCTCACCTTCTCTGACACATTATTATATATAAAGGTCAGATTCCCTTTCTGTGGCAGATCCGTTAAGGCCCTTTCAATGTTCTGTCTGAATTCACCCTCCGTGATGACAATAACCTTGCAATACTTGGCCAGTTCTATCGACCAATGCCAGCCAATCCCCTGCTCACTTCCCCAGTCAGGGTTACAAGCATAAGCATTAAGCAAAATTGTCATTCTCTATTTGTGGCAACAGAGCGTTTCATGGCTTCAACAGATTGATAGGTGCCACATATACCCCATCTTCCATCTTCAAAGTGTACTACTGCGTCACATTCCAGACCCGCGTTGTCTCTGTAGTGCTTATCAACAGGTGTACTACAGCCCGTAAGTATATATTTACCAAACGGGTATTCAAAATCCAAGTCATCTCTCACAAGATTCAAAATATATTCTTACGAACAATAAATTCCCAAAATTATCACTTGGGGCTTGAAACTTACATTGTTATTCTTTTTGCCTATTCTCCTCTTACAAAAGGCTTCATCCTTTCATATAGATTGCTGAAACGTCGCTTCCCAATAGCCAGGGTTTTAAAAGTGATAGCAGCAAAACGGGCATTTCCAATGCGTACCAATAGTTGAGTCAGTCTTTGAAGATAGTCTTTGCCAAAATCAGCCTGTAAAACCGCATCGACAATTTCCGGTTGACTTAATAATTCTGACTTTATCTTTTGGGATGCCTCATTTACGGTCAGATGATTATCGAATGCTAATAAATTTTTGAACATGATGATTGCTTCGCTGGCAAGTTCTCTTCTCTTTGCATCTATTATTCGTTGTTCTGGCCATCCCAATCTTCGGTGAAATTGTTCTCTCAATCCTATAATAAAAATTTTATTTTTCAAATAATTAGGATTATACCGTGAAGTGCTTGTTCCGCTATCATAAGAATGATAAACATATCCACAGTCCTTAACCAATCCAACTCTCCTGACAAATGGAAAATATATTTGATTAAAGTGGACATCTTGCCAATTCATGAAACTAGTATCCTGATGAAGTTTGTTTTCATGAATAACTTTCATACTGTAAAGTTTGTTCCACGCAGTATCGCAAACTCCATATTTCCACATTTTTTCATACCCTTTTGACATCTCTAAAATAAGGGGAGAACTATCAATCCTGATAAACCTCTCTTTTATTTTTCCACTTCTAACAGCAAGCCAAGAAAAACCACTGCACGCCATTTCCACATCTTTCCCATCCACAGCCTCAAACAAACTTCGCACATAGTTCGAGCCGAAACGGTCATCAGGGTCAGGATAGGTCACCCATGGCGATGTGACAACATCCGTTCCGCTGTTTCGTGCTGCTGCAACACCACCATTTTCTTTCCTGTGCACAATTTTTATTCGGTTATCCTGTGCCGCAATTCGCTCCATTACTTCCACTTGACTATCGTCACCATCGTTTACGAGGATGGCCTCAAAGTCTTTGAAAGTCTGTGCCTGTAATTCCTCCAACACGCGATCCATATATTGGGCAGCGTGATAACAAGGAAAAACTAAAGATAACCTTGCATTCATTGAAATAGCTATTTACATTCGTTTATCGTATGATACATTTTTTGTTGCACACTGCCTTTTATTATCCATCCAAGACTTTGTAATTTTTCTATTGACAAAACGGATCTGCTTACAGTATTAAATACTTTACGCTCAACTTCAGATGGGAAATCATATACTACTCTCTGCCCCCCTATTTTTGCAAATAGTTCTGCAAACTCTTTGATAGTGATATTTGAGTTGTTGTCAGCAATATTATATACATTTCCTTTTTCTCCTTTTAAGAGTATGTATAATAATGCCTCAACACAGTCAACCACATAACACCAAGAGCGGAGTTGCTTACCTCTGCTTTTCAATACAATGTCTTCGTTGTTAATGATGTTACGAATGAATTGGGCATAAACACGGTTGTCGTTCTCGGTAAAGTGAGGACCGTAAATATGGCATGGCCTCGCAATAACAACGTCAATCCCATATTCATCAGCGTAAGCAGCACAAAGCGTTTCAGCAGCCCGCTTGGCAGATGGATAGCATGAGCGAGGTGAGTTAATGTCAACATACCCCAAATAATCTTCAGAAAAAGTACGTCCGTCGCCCTCGCCATACACTTCACCAGATGAGATATAGAGCATTCTTTTTATTCCATGCTCTTTGCCATAGTCCAGAAGGTTACTAACACCCCATAAATTTACCTTCATTACTTCTACAGGATGTTTGGAAAAGTCGTTGGGAGCAGATCCGCTGGCAGCGTTGATGATATAGTCGAATTGTATGTTACAATCCAATGGGCTTGTCACATCATGTTTAATGAAGTGGAATCGAGAATCATTTAGAAAGACTTTGAATCTCTGAATGGCACGATCTTCATTTCGTCCCAAAGCAAATACATGGTAATCTCGATGAGGATTCACCATTAGCGCTTCCACGAGGCACCCTCCGATCAATCCTGTTGCTCCCGCTACAAGAATGTTGCCCCCAGACAACTTACTCCAAGGTAACTCCTTGTTGAATATCTGCTGGATATCCTTTTGATAAGAACCTATTTCAGCCATGATTCCTTAGATGTCTGCATTAAGGCCTTTGCGATTTCAAGATCTTCAGTGGTTGTTATCTTAATGTTTTTCTCCGAACCAGGAGCAATAAACATTGTAATCCCGTCACCTAATTCTGAGATCAGCGTACAAGAAGAGACGGAATTCGTAATTCCCTTTTGACTGGCCTTTTCATGGATATTGATAATGTCTTTCAAATGAAAAGTTTGGGAAGTTTGTGTGCGAATAAGTTTGTCACGAGGAACACTTGTATTCGAACTAAATCCGTCTTCGCTCATTAAAATGGCTTCACGGCACTGTATGCCAGTGACTGCATATCCGTACTCTTTACAAACAGCAATATTCGAAGATATTATCTCTTGACTAAGAAGTGGACGTACAGCATCATGGATAAGTATGATATCTTCATCTTCACATGTTTCCCTCAAGCCATAGATGCCGTTGTGTATGGATTCCATTCGGTTGCCTGAACCCCCTCCTATGATTAGTCCGATATTCATACTTGTTGTATCTTGAATTAAGTATTATCTTCTAAACACATTTTCCACATGGGCCTGTCTTTCGCCTTCAGGAGGCAATTTCATGTAGTTGCCATATATAAAGGTTAAGTAGGCATCATAGTTGTCGAGACCATTTAGTGATATGTCCTCAAATGGATAGGTGGTTGATGCTTTAAACAACTCTGGCTTTAGAATCTCCCGGTATCGATAGCGACCTATAAGATTTGCCCTATACCCATTGCCTGCATGAGTCATGGCGTATTCAAGCCTTGTCAAGAAGAATAACCTGTTGGTAGGGGCTATATGCATCAACACCTTTTTAACGTGTGCTTTGATGATAGAATGTGAAGTAGATTTCACAAAGAAAAGTGTTTGCAAGGTCAGGTAGAAGAAAACCCTTGCTATACGCCATCCTCCTTTATCGCAATCGTCTATGGGAAACACATCAATATTCAACCCGGGTTTTTCCTCAAGCAGACAATCTAAACTCACGTCATCGATACATGTTGCAGTATCTTCTATTTTAATGAAAGGATACTTGATCTGTTGACAATTCTTGTAAGTCAGACATCTAAAGCCTTCAGGGAGTTTTCGCTCAAGTGCTTCAATCAGTTTTTCGAAATATGGACGTGGCACTCCGAAATCCATGTCGTCATCCCATGGAATGAATCCTTTGTGACGAATAGCACCGAGCATTGTTCCTCCAATCATAAAGTATGGTATTCCCTCACTGACACAAACATGGTGAAAAGCATCGGCTATGGCAAGCAGACGCTTTTGAATCTCCTTGATATCGTTTATCCTTTCCATTGTTCAACGTTTAATCACCCTATGGTATTCCTGTAAATAACGTTGAGCTGTAGTCTCTACGTCATATTCCTGGCACACATGTTGATATGCCTTTTCTGTAAGTGTGTAGTCGTATTGACCTGACAGTGTTGTTTTCAACTTTTTTGCCAAGTCGGCATCATCTCCAGCCTTGAAAGTCATCCCGTATTCCCCGTGGCCTATGATCTCCATCGGTCCTTGGATGTCACTCACTAAAACAGGCAGTCCTGCAGCCATTGCTTCGGCAACTGACAGTCCAAAACCTTCATGACGAGATGGTTGTACAAAGAGGTCGTACTCACATAGATGTTGAAAGATGTAATCTTGTGTTTTTAGCCCTTCAAAATGAACATAGTCATCCAGTCCCAATTCTTTTACCAAGTTCTGAAGCAAGTTTCTGGATGGACCTTCTCCAATCAGATATAGTTTAAAGTTGGAAACTCCCATTGCAAGAAGTCTTCCTAATGCCTTCAGTAAAATATCCTGGCCTTTCTGCTCTATATACAGCCGACTAACTTGCACAATCTTATAAACACCATCCTTTGGCGTCATATTCCGATGCCAGGCAATCTCTTTGACAGGAATACCATTATGAACCGTAACAACATGGGGGAAACCTCTTTCCACCACATCTCTTCTAACTAATTCTGAAATGGCAAATAAAGCCTTCATCTTAGGATACTCATCGGTGATGTTCCCTGGACTATGGATTGTTCTCACCATATCCCACTGTCCAAACAAGATCCTTGACACCTGATATGAATGAAGGTGAATGATGTCTGGGTGAAACTGCCAAATTTTGGCGTTAAGTTTTAGTAGAGGAAGCACACGCTTCGATGCAGGTTGACGGTTTATACGAACAACTTTGCATTTTGGTGAAACTTTCATCAACAACGGCTCATCTATAAAGTCATTCACGATAAACAATCCGACATCTTCCGTCCGCACTTGGATATTAATGATATTTACGAGCATTGTTTCCACACCGCCCGTTTTCATCCCCCAAACCACATGTGCAATTCTCATTTGATGATATTCTTTATGCCAACAATAACACTTGCAAGTTTCGGATGACAATAGCCGACAGCATCAACAGCAATCACATCTTTATATTGATTGAGTGTATGAATACCAAGTGGGTATTGCTTATTCCAAGAATAGTAACGGTGAATATCTTTAAAAAACCATTTACCATTATATAAACTCACCTCCTGAACAACTAATCCGTTCCCATACGATTTGTTACAATCTTGAGCAGGACGGTATATCTTCCCGTTAAGAGTGAAAAAATCTCCAGCCATTCTGGCAACCTTGTCGTTGAACATTATTTGTTCTGATTCCGAAAAGAAGCCTTTTGGGCTTTTGCGATAGACATACAAAACTTCATCATTAAGTAGAGGGGGCCTTGTACAAAAAAGCAATTCTTCTCCAAACAAATAAGTTATTGTAGCATCTGCCACATTTTCATGCAATAATACTTCGTGTTCTGTAACAGTATCATTCGATAAATCATAACGATAAAGCATCAGTTTTCCAGTATTGCCACTTTCAGGATATATAAACACTTCTCCATCTTGACGAATGATGGCAGGGTAAGAAAGATGGGTCTGTAGTTGTAGAATAGGTTTTGTTTCGACCAGTTCTTTTGTAATCTTGTCTATTGTTAGCTTGGCTATATATGCCTTCTGAATGGGCATACAGAATTCTTCAACCAGGATGCTTATATAGCGTTTGTCGGAATCTAGGACAAAAGGGTCTGCAAACCATCGGTCTTTATAATTATGCTTCAACCAATCTACCTCCAAGTCTTTGCCTTCAACTATTTCCTGGAGAGTGTTACGTACGAAGCCTATTGTCCAACGCCGCCGCGTGAATTGGTTGTACCAATATTTAATCATTGCAAAACACTACTCTATAGATGTCCGTTAGTTGCTTGTTGATTTGCTCTGGCGAGAATGTTTCTTCGACGAAATGGCGGGAATAGGTGGTCATTTGTTGGCGTAAGACCGTGTCGTTGAAGAGACGCTCCAAGCTATCTGCCAATTGTTGCCAATCACCAAAGTCGAAGATGAGGGCATTACGGTTTTCTTCCAACACATCTGGTAGTCCGCCCACAGGCGTTGTCACCACACAAATACCATATTGCCAGGCCTCGAGCACGACCATGGGGAAGCCTTCCTCGTAGGAGCACATACAGAGGATACGCGCTTGACGGAAGAAGTGTTCTTTCTCTTTCCCCTCCAGATATCCCGTAAAAGTGACGGAGCCGGAAAGTCCTATGTCATCAGCCATTCTCCTAAAGCGTTCCACTTCCCCATTGCCCAACATACAGATCTTCCAATCAGGATATTTGTTGCCGATCTTCTGCCAGGCCTTCAGTAACAAATCCGGGGCTTTGTTGTCATTATAATAGGCAGCCATGAGGATGATGTTTTCTTTTTCGGCTTCAGAAACCTCCGGTACTGCTGGACAGGCGTTGTAGAGCACCTTGGTAGGGACATCCACATCTGCGTAATAGTCCAAAAACAGCCGTTCCCATTTCTTGGCTAATAAGATGATGAGGTTGGCTTGACGCAGACACCATTTAAACAGGCGGTTATGGGTGTGATGCACCAGTTGGTTGCCCATGTGTATCTGCATGATAATCTTCTTGCCCCCCATCTTTGCCAATAGGAGCACCGGCATTTGGATGATGAGGCCAATCCGGTCGGGTACCGTATGGAAATGGACGATGTCATATCGCCAGATGATCAAGAGAGCCATGATGTTGGCCTTGATGGCGTACCACAGTTTCCATGCATAGTTGCGCTGTATCTGCGTACCGAGCCAATAGCAGTGATATGCCTGCCATATAGGCATTTTCTTGATCGTCCGGATGACCTGAGCCACCCCGCCATGACTCTGTTCGGCACTGCCTACGACTAAGACACTAGGCATAGTTGAGAGTTTAGAGTTGATAGTTTATAGATTATAGATTAGAGTTTAGGGATAGGAGGTGCTCATGCTCAGCTATTTGCTCGTCGGTAAAGCGTTTTTTTAATAGACGGGCGGGTACTCCGCCGATGATGGAATAAGGCGGGAACGACTGGGTCACCACTGCTCCTGCCGCCACGATGCTACCCCTGCCAATGGTCACTCCTTTCAGGATGGTGACATTCGCGCCACACCACACGTCATCTTCT
>Ga0247610_10004991_pt1 | contig 14062 bp, 13 predicted proteins | sample 174DNAGHGhighgp2_FD_193483 | JGI IMG/M metagenome (GOLD analysis project Ga0247610, IMG submission 193483) | Sheep rumen microbial communities from Palmerston North, Manawatu-Wanganui, New Zealand - 1742 DNA GHGhigh gp2 | ecosystem: Host-associated > Mammals > Digestive system > Stomach > Rumen... | reverse complement strand
AAGCGCAATGAGACCCAATGTCTGCCCAATATACTTTTTATTTAGCCTTGAAGTTAGCATGCTTTATCTGTTCTTATACATGTTGTCATAGTATTTCTGGTAGTCGCCCGAGGTGACGTTGTCTAGCCACTCCTGATTCTCGAGATACCAGCGGACAGTTTTCTCGATGCCTTCCTCAAACTGGAGACTTGGCTCCCAGCCAAGTTCACGCTGCAACTTAGATGAGTCAATGGCATAGCGCAGGTCGTGACCGGCACGGTCAGTGACAAAGGTAATCAGATTCATGTCTTCTCCTTCCTTGCGTCCCAACAACTTATCGACAGTATTAATGAGTACACGTATGATGTCGATGTTTTTCCACTCATTAAAGCCACCAATATTATATGTCTCTGCAATCTTTCCTTCGTGGAAGATGAGGTCGATGGCACGTGCATGGTCTTCTACGTAGAGCCAGTCACGTACATTTTCTCCCTTACCATATACTGGCAAAGGCTTGCGATTACGTATATTATTAATAAAGAGAGGTATCAGTTTCTCCGGGAACTGATAAGGACCATAGTTGTTAGAACAGTTCGTAACGACTACAGGCATGCCATAGGTGTCGTGGAAGGCACGAACGAAATGGTCACTGCTTGCTTTTGCAGCACTATATGGAGAATGAGGATTATACTTCGTCGTTTCCAAAAAGAACTTATCGCCGTAAGCCAGATGATGTTTTGACGAAGATGCCGTGGTAGTAAATGGTGGTTCTATACCCTCAGGATGAGAGAGTTCCAACGCTCCATACACCTCGTCGGTAGAGATATGATAGAAACGTTTTCCCTCATACTTCTCTGGCAACGACTCCCAATAGAGCTTAGCTGCCTGTAGCAGTGATAACGTTCCCATAACATTGGTACGTGCGAAAGTGAATGGGTCTTTAATGGAACGATCGACATGCGACTCAGCAGCCAGATGGATGATTCCATCAACCTTTTTCTCCTGCATCAACTTGTAAAAAGCATCAAAGTCACAGATATCCATTTTCACAAACTCGTAGTTTGGCTTGCCTTCAATGTCTTTCAGGTTAGCCAAATTGCCCGCATACGTCAACTTATCAAGATTGATAATATGATAATCCGGATACTTGTTCACAAAAAGGCGAACCACATGACTTCCAATGAAGCCTGCTCCACCTGTAATGACGATTGTTTTCATATTATATAATTATTGTTAGTTTCCTAATGTAATAACTTCACAATCACTGAATTTATTGCCTTCGATGGTCAATCTCACCAAAGTTCTTTCCTTTTGCCATCCTTGTAAGCCCGCAGCTCCAGGATTGATGTGCAGCAGATTCAGCGTCTTGTCATATTTCACTTTCAGTATATGGGAGTGTCCACTGATGAACAGTTGCGGCGGATTGGCGATAATCTGTCCGCGAATGGAAGCATCGTAGTTACCAGGATAGCCACCAATGTGCTTCATGAGCACTTCAACATCTTCACACTTCCAACGCAACAATTCCGGAAACATCCGTCTAAGGTCACCACCGTCGCAGTTACCACAAACAGCTCTCAACGTACGAAACTCCGCCAAGCGTTCTGCCACCTCAACCGAGCAGATATCGCCAGCATGCCATATCTCGTCACAGGGTTCGAAATAATGCAGATACTTAGGATCCCAATAGTTATGTGTATCGCTGATGATGCCTATCTTTTTCATAACTTAAACTTTTTCCTGATGAATGCCGCAATAAACTTCTCCGTTTCTGCCATACCAAGAATGCTGGAGTCTATACACAAGTCATAGCTTGTAGCATGCCCCCATCTCTTACCAGTATAGTAGTTATAATAAGCAGCCCGTTGACCCTCGGCTTGTTCTATTTTCTTTTGAGCCGGCAGACGTTCTAAGCCATCCTTATTCATCACCTGGCTGATACGAAAGTCCATAGATGCCGTAATAAAGATGCTAACCATACGAGGATGATTGCGCAACACGTAGTCAGCACACCGCCCCACAAAGACACACGAGTCTTCATCTGCAGCCCTCAACATGGCATCACTTTGAAATTGGAACAGGCTTTCCTGTGAGATGTCAGACGTAAAAAAACTATTATTACCTATATGAGGCAGCGGTACATTGAGTAGAGTTTTGAAGAAACCCTTTTTCTCATCGTTCTGTTCAAAGAACTTCTCACTGAATCCACTCTCCTTGGCAGCAAGGTTAAGTATTTCACGGTCATAATACTTCGCACCAAAGTCAAGAGCGAGCATTCGTCCAATGTCATGACCGCCACTACCCAGCTGACGACCGATGCAGATTACTATATTCTGTCTTTCCATGAGTTTTTAGTTTTTTCATATACAACCATAGCATAGGAATGGTCATTGCAAACGAGCAGAAGTCACTGACAGGCATGGAGTACCAAACACCGTCAAGACCCCAGAAGAGAGGGAAGGTGTAAGCCATGGGCAACAGCATAAAGAGTTGTCGCGACAAAGATAGGAAGATGGACACCTTAACTTTTCCTATACACTGGAAAAAGTTGGTGATTACAGCCTGTGAGCCTACAACAAAGAATACCAGCATTTCGATTTTTATACCTATTGCCGACAGCCTCAACAACTCATCGTCAGTGGTAAAGATACGAGCTATCTCTGACGGGAACAGCATAGAGAGCGTCCAGCCAACAAAAAGAATGGCTGTTGCACTTCCGATTGTCAACCACAGGCAACGGAACATGCGATCGTACTTCTCTGCGCCATAGTTATAGCCCACTATGGGTTGCATTCCCTGGTTCATTCCCATGACAAACATGAAGAAAACCATCACTACAGAATTGGCAATGGAATAAGCTCCCACAGCCATATCGCCTCCATAGCGGACAAACTGATTATTCATGAAGATAACGATGACACACGACGTAACATTCATCAAGAAAGGAGAAATGCCTATCGATATGATGTTTCTCACCAGATCAGCCTTCAGTTTATAAATACCTCGTTTCAGATGCAACAACTCTTTTTGGTCAGAGAAAAGCCACATCTGCCAACAAAGAGCAAGAGTCTGCGAGGTTACTGTAGCCAAGGCTGCCCCTCGAATGCCCCAACGGAACCACCACACGAAAGCTATAACCAAAAGGATGTTACACCCTACTGTAAACAGAGTGGCATACATGGCATGTTTTGGTTTTCCTGCTGCACGTAGCACGGCATTCATGCCAAAATACATATGAGTAATCATGTTGCCCAATAAAATGACAACCATGAACTCACGTGCGTAAGGTAGTGTCAAGTCGCTGGCTCCAAAGAACCTTAATATAGGATCAAGAAAGATGAGGCAGACGACCATAAACAGGAAACCTATAATCAGATTCAAGGTCACCGTGTTACCCAACAAGTGCTCGGCAGTCTTATAGTCACGTTGACCCAATTTAACGCTAATACATGTTGATGCTCCTACACCCACTGCAGCGCCGAAAGCACCACTGAGGTTCATAAAGGGGAATGTAATACCCAGGCCCGCAATAGCATGCGGCCCAACCACTTGACCAATAAAAGCACGGTCTATAATGTTGTAAAGGCTCGAAGCCGTCATGGCAACGATAGCAGGCAAAGCATATTGCACCAACAACTGACCGACAGGTTTGGTTCCAAGTTCTAATGTAGCTTGCTTATTATTCATATTAATAAATAATGTGTGCAAAGGTACAAAGAAAATTAGAAATTAAGATTAAAAAACAATAATTATTTGGTATTTTCAATAAATAGCAGTAAGTTTGCACTTTCAATAACAGAAACAAATTATATCCGACATGAAACATAACATGATTATTGCCGCACTGCTGGCTTTTACCATGCAGACAGTTCAAGCCCAAGAGGCAACACCTGCTGCACCAGAGAGAGAATACAGTTACATCTATCGTGTATATCTGGCAGACAAACAAGGAACAGCGTCTATAAACAGGCCAGAAGAGCTACTATCGCCGAAAGCTCTTCAGCGTCGTGCACGCCAGGGGCTGGGCATAGACTCTACAGACCTGCCTGTTTCTCCAAAATATGTGAAGCAGATAAAGAAACAAGCACAGGTTATTGGTACAAGCCGCTGGCTCAACACTGTGTTGGTGAAAGTCACTGACACGACTGCTATCAAACGTATAGAAGGGCTGAAGTTCGTTACTGGCACCCATCGGGTATGGATTTCACCTGACCGAGAGACCCCACTGCCTGACCGTAAGAAATACACCACCAGTTTTTCTGAGAGTGACTCTGTTGCAAATAACATTTACGGCAAGGGTTATCGGCAGATAGCCGTCATGGGTGGTGACAGTCTGCATGCTGAAGGATTCCGTGGCAAAGGCATGACCATCGCAGTCATTGACGGAGGCTTCTGCAATGCTGATGTCATACCATCTATTCAGAAAATCAATATTCTGGGAACTCGTGATTTTGTCTGCGAGCCACGTCCAAACATTTATTATGACACTAGTCACGGCACTGGTGTGCTGTCATGCATGGGTTTGAACGAGCCTAACGTTTTCATAGGAACAGCTCCTGAAGCCAGTTTCTGGCTGTTACGCAGTGAAGACGGCCGTACAGAGCAAGAGGTAGAAGAGGACTACTGGGTTATGGCCGCAGAGTTTGCCGACAGTGTAGGTGTTGATGTTATTAACACCTCATTAGGTTACAACAACTTCGACGACCCCACAACCAGCCATAAGTACTGGCAGTTGGACGGACGCACAGCATTTATCTCACGCGGTGCATCACTGTTGGCAGGCAAGGGTGTCGTACTGGTATGCAGCGCCGGTAACAGTGGCGATGAGCCATGGAAGAAGATTACTCCACCAGCCGATGCCGACAACGTGCTTACTGTAGGAGCGCTGAATCGCCAGCTCGTCAATGCAAACTTCAGCAGTCTTGGTCCCTCGCAAGACGGCAGAGTCAAGCCCGATATCATGGCCATAGGAAACCCATCGTACCTAATGTATGGTGAAGGTGAAATCATCCGTGCCAACGGAACATCGTTCTCGTCGCCAACGGCATGTGGCATGGTAGCTTGTCTGTGGCAAGCACTTCCCCACCTCACCGCCTATGAACTGATGGACATTATTCGCAAAAGCAGTGACAATTACAGCCATCCTGACAACATCTACGGCTATGGTTTGCCCAATTTCTGGCAGGCATATCTGAAGAACAAGACACGCTAACCAAGCATTACCATGCAGAAGAGGGCATACACGCTGAAAGAGCTCAATGCCATGGTACGCGATGCCATTGAGACAGAGTTGCCTGACGAGTACTGGGTACAAGCAGAGTTAGCAGAATGTCGCGAGAGCCGCGGCCACTGTTATATGGAGCTTATTGAGAAAGACGAGCTCAATAATACTCCAATTGCCCGTTCTTCTGCAAAATGCTGGAAATCAACATGGAACGTTGTCCGCCCATACTTTGAACGTGAGACTGGGCAACGTCTTCATGCTGGTATGAAGGTGCTGCTCAAGGTATATGCACAATTCCATGAAGCATTCGGTTTCTCATGGATAGTGACAGACATCGATCCAACTTATACCCTGGGTGACATGGCACGCCGCAGGCAAGAAATCATAGCACACCTGAAGGCAGAAGGTGTGTTTGACCTGAACCGTGAGCTTTACATGCCACTGTTTCCTCAGCGCATAGCTGTCATCTCAAGTGCTACCGCAGCTGGCTATGGTGACTTCTGTAACCAGTTAGCCGACAATCCCTACGGTTTCTACTTCAGCACTCAGCTTTTTGAGGCCACCATGCAAGGCGAGGCCACAGAACAAAGTATCATCCAGGCACTGAACCGCATCTATTTGTCTGTCAACAGTTTCGACGTGGTAGTTATTATTCGTGGTGGTGGAGCAACGAGCGACCTTAGTTGTTTCGACTCACTGCCCTTGGCAGAGAACGTAGCCAATTTTCCTTTGCCTGTCATTACCGGCATAGGACACGACCGTGATGAGAGTATCATTGACATGGTAGCTCATACAAATGTCAAGACACCTACCGCAGCTGCTGCGTTACTTATATCATACCTAAAGGATGTGCTCGATGCTATCAATCAGGCTGAAGCCACCATTACACGACGTGTACGAAGCCAACTGGAAATGGAGAAACTACGTCTCAACCGCATCACGAGTATCCTACCACGGCTCTTCCCTACCATTAAGGCACGCCAGGAGACAAGACTCGACGCACTATATAACAGAATATCCTCTCACGTAGGCCAGACCCTCCTCACTTGTAACGCAAGGCTCATTACACTTGAGCAAAAGCTTCCTCTGGTGGCTGTACAAAGAATATCTACAGAAAAGCACCGGTTGGCAATCATGGAGGAAAAGTCCAAACTGCTTGACCCTACCCTGCTGCTGAGTCGTGGCTACAGTATCACCCTGAAGGACGGAAAGGCTGTACGTGATCCCAAGTCGCTTACATCAGGTGACGAGATAGTGACGAGATTAGAAAAAGGAACCATCAAATCAATCATCAAATAACAATGAGCAAAGACATCAAATACGAAGAAGCGTTCAATCAGCTTCAGGACATAGTAAAGAAAATGGAGTCTGGCGAGTACGACATAGACGAACTCGCTGTGCAACTGAAAGCTGCACAGCGATTAATCAAGCTCTGCAAGGATAAGCTATCCAAGACAGAGGAGGAAATACAGAAGTTACAATCCTCGGATGAGGGCTGATGGTATTTCTTATTAAAAGTAAAGACCTACAGACAACGACTTGAACTCGGGACCACGGTCGGTCTTAAACACTTTCATAGGTGAGTACTTACAATAAATGCCGATACCTGCCAGATGAACAATACCCATCAGGTCAACAGTAACAGGGTTATGGCCAATCTTCTTGGTTGTGATATCGTATTCGTCATCGCCTAAGTCATAATAATTATGTATCTTACCAAGAACATTGAAATTGACTACGCCACCTACTGACAACGCAAAGCTTTTATTAAAACGGTACTGGTAAAGCAGAGGAACAGAAATGGCAAAAGTACTTACACGAGATACCAGGTCGTCCTTTGTTGTCTCAGGATATACCCCCACGACATCGCCAACCTTTGTAAACATATTTTCATGTCCAGACAACGTATAGTTACGCCAGTCAACGCCAAGTCCTGCAGAGAGTGTCGAATTTGTTCCTGACAGATTATAATCATACTGCAGCAAAGTCCATCCAATTTCCCAAGAACGGAAAGGAGCAAAATCTATATTGCCTGTATTTGTCGGGATATCAACACCGACATTGACATGCATTGTCCAACTGTCGTCATCGCCACCATCGGAGATAACGATTCCACTTGCCGGCCCTTCGGGATCATCATCATTAATAATAGGAGTGGCTGTTTCCATACCATTCTCATTGGTTAGCGGCAGGTCGAATTCATCAGCACTGGCAGTCAGGCAGACCAGCATCAGTGCCAAAGCAAAAAGTTTTTTCATCTTTGTTTAGTTTAAATTATTCATAAATCTGCCGCAAAGTTAACTATTTTTGCAAAACTTTCAAAGAATTATACTCAAAAGTACGCAAATATGTTATTTTTCTTTACATATCATTGCACAAAAGCAAGATTTTCATTACTTTTGCAAACAATTATAATCAAGAACTCATTAAAACTAAACAACATGAAGAATATTGATTGGGCTAATCTGTCGTTCGGCTACATGCCAACTGATTACAATGTCCGTTGTTACTATCGTGACGGTAAATGGGGCGAGATAGAAGTCTGCTCCGACGAGTATCTAAAACTACACATGGCAGCTACCTGCCTGCACTATGGCCAGGAAGCATTCGAAGGACTGAAGGCCTACCGCTGTCCTGACGGCAAGGTTCGTATCTTCCGCGTAAAGGACAATGCAGAGCGTCTGCAATCAACATGCCGTGGTATTCTCATGCCAGAATTACCTACTGAGTTGTTTATTGAAATGGTCAAGAAGGTTGTACGCCTGAATCAAGAGTACATTCCTACTTACGAGAGCGGAGCTACACTCTACATTCGTCCTCTGCTTATTGGTACGAGCGCACAGGTAGGTGTTCATCCTGCAAAGGAATATTGCTTCCTTATTTTCGTTACACCTGTGGGACCATACTTTAAGGGCGGTTTCTCTACCAATCCATATGTGATCATACGCGACTACGACCGCTCTGCGCCACTCGGCACTGGTAAGTATAAAGTAGGAGGTAACTATGCAGCATCTCTCTTTGCCAATAACCTGGCTCACGAGAAAGGCTATGCCTGTGAGTTCTACCTGGATGCCAAGGAGAAAAAATACATGGATGAGTGTGGTGCTGCCAATTTCTTTGGTATTAAGAACAATACCTACGTAACACCGAAGTCATCGTCAATCCTCCCATCTATCACCAATAAGAGCTTGATGCAGGTGGCAGAAGATTTGGGTATGAAGGTGGAGCGCCGCCAGATTCCAGAAGAGGAATTGGAAACATTTGAAGAGGCTGGTGCATGTGGAACAGCAGCTGTCATCTCGCCCATCTCCTATATCGACGATCTCGACACTGGCAAGCGTTACACCTTTGGCGATAAGCCCGGTCCTATGTCGAAGAAGCTCTACGACACGCTGCGCGCCATTCAGTATGGTGAAATAGAAGACAAGCACGGCTGGACCACCGTGGTTATTGAGTAAATTGACAATTGATAATTGACAATTGATAATTAATGGGTAAAGGCAAACTGGCAAAATTTGCCGATATGGCAACCTACAGCAATGTGTTCCAGTACCCCTACGGGGCGCTGGAACATGCTGAGTTTGAGCTTCGTGGCAGATGGCACGAAGATTATTTCCACAACCAGAATTCTATTGTTTTGGAGTTAGGTTGTGGTAAGGGTGAATATACGGTCGGTTTGGCCAGAAAATTCCCTGACATGAACTTCATCGGTGTCGATATCAAGGGGGCTCGCATGTGGACTGGTGCTACACAAGCCATTCGTGACGGCATAACGAACGTGGCTTTCCTACGTACGAACATCGAGATTATCGACCGTTTCTTTTCTTCCGGTGAAGTGCAGGAGATTTGGTTAACGTTCAGCGATCCTCAGATGAAGAACCCACGCAAGCGGCTGACTTCCACCTATTTTCTGGAACGTTATAAAAAGTTCCTTATCAATAATGGCATCATCCACTTGAAGACTGACTCCAACTTCCTTTTCACCTACACTGGCTATGTAGTGGAAAAGAACCAACTTCCTCTCATTGCCAAGACGGACAACCTGTACAATCCACAGGAGTGTCATGAGTCCTATATCCTTGCATCATCTATCCAGACCTATTACGAACAGATGTGGATAGAGCGAGGACTTAACATCAAATATATGAAATTCCTTCTCCCACACAATGGGGAGCTTGTTGAGCCTGACGTAGAAATCCCGTTAGACGACTACCGCTCGTACCATCGTGACAAACGGTCGTCGCTCGAAGTAGCAAAGTAACCACCAGTAACCTACCGCAATATCTCCACCTGCTCCACTACCGACTCCTTTCCCTTATAGAGAATGTCAGCCCGGAAGCTGACGAAGTCACTGTAGATATATAACGGCAGTTTCTCCTCATACTGTGGTACATAGTCAAACTCCAGGTGAATAGACGTACCAGAGAGATAGTTTTCTTTGGGAGTCATGCCATCTTCACCATCAATAGGCCGCAACGAGAAGACAGGATCCACCATGGTCAAGACACGTGGCAGTTCAATCTTCAAGTTATTATCAGGGAACGTGAACCATCCTCCCACTTTATCCCAGAACGACTGTTCTTCAGCTGGGTCATCCTCTGGCGGCAGCACGACAATACCGTCCTTCAGTGTTTTCTGTAGCTTATCCGGATTGAGCGAGTAACGACTAAGGAACTCCTCCTTGTCTTGTTGGAGCCGTTCGTTCGGAGTACGTCCCTGTCGTAAGAAGTCCAAGACATGGTTCTGCTTGTAATCTACCTCATCGACCCAGCAGATACGGTCATCTGTGACAGCAATAGCACGTATGCGAGTAATGTCATCATACTTCTTGCCTGGATAGGTGATGCGCACGGTGTCTAAGTCTGCTGTTGAGTGCTTAGGTATGATATTCATGGTGCGCGGCACCTTCACTACGTCGTACTCATCTTTGTACATGTCGGTATAATGTATGCAGAGGAAGACACGCACATTCTCCAAATCCATGTCTGAACGGTTATTGATTTTCACATTCAGCATATCGTCACTCTTCCAGAAGAGCCACTCACGCTCAGGTTCCACCTCCACATCAATATAGGCATGCTCGATAAGCAACTGCTTGAATGGTCCATAGAGGTGTTCCTCACAGAACTGCATATCACTCAGCAATGCAGAGTAAATGCCTTGATTGCCACGACGGAAGAAGTGGTTGAAAATTTCCTTACGAGCATCCTCCGTACGTCCTTGGTCAGCATAATACTTAGCTTTCAGCAGGTTAGGGCTGAACATGCCATAGCCTTCCATGGTAGAGGAGTAGAGTCGTTGCAAATATTGCCCCTCTGTAGTCTTATTAAGATAGGTACGTGTGCGATAAGAGTCAAGCATGTCAGTCAGTTGAATGGCTTGGCGCGGATACTCTATTGACGCCTGGTCGAAGAAAGACAGTGCCGCCTGCTCATTGCCCAGTTTCTGCTCCAAGAGTCCTTTCAGTACGAGCGCAGGTGCAGTACGTCCAGGAAACTCCTGCATATAGTAGTCCAATGTGGCTGAAGCTTCAGTCAGCGAACCGTCCATCCTGCGTCCTTGGGGGAGTGTCATCACTGCCCCACCCTCTATGGGCGACGGTCCTAATGCCATGCTGTCAGCTACTGCCGGTTCATCGTATGCTGCAGTGGTGGTATTACCCTTCAAGATAAGCGCCATAGATTGTAGCAACATGGCTTCTGAATTATGCGGATATTTATTCAGGATTTGTCGCGTATGTCCTAAAGCATCGTTCACTCTGCCGCCATACAAGTCCAGATAAGCTTTGTCTTTCTGGACACATAGTGCGTCGTACTCCTTCATGTATTTATGATAGATGGGCGCATAGTCTGTAAGGTACTGCATGTATGACTGCCGCAATGCCTCAATGTCACGCCGCATAATAGCTTTCAGTTCCTTATCCTTCTCATATTGTGCGAAAGCAGCATCGGTAGCCTTCGAAGCATCGTCAGAATGCATGATGTCAAGCACTGCCAAGGGATTACCCAATACTGCACCAGCCAGTCGCATAGGATCGTCGGTTGCAGAAGCGCCCTTAGCTGCTGAGCGTGCCAACATCCACAGGTCATTCAATTCTTTGTCCTGTCGCTGCAACTTATACATATACTGGAGTATAGGCAATAGTTTTTGCTTAGCTTCCAACACGTCAGGTGCTACGCCGGTATAGTCCTGCTTGGCCATATATTCCAGGAACTCATTGAAATTCTTTGAGTTCGCCTGTGCAATCTCCAGTGCATTCAACACTCGCACCGTTTGTTCTATATCATAATCCTGATTGGTTGCTAAGTCCGTTCTGTTTGTCAAAGCCTCATAGGCAGGCACGAACTTTCCAACAGGCTCGTAGTGCTCCAGGTCTATCGTTGCTGCCTCTGGCAGGTGGGAGCATCCCACGACCGTGAAGAGTGCAAAGGTCAAAAGGTAATAAGATAATGTCTGCTTCTTTTTCATCGTTATGGGCGTATTATAGTTTTCGACAGCAAAGATAGTGTAATTCGAGTGAAATACCAAAGGAAAACGGGTTTTTCTTTACTCTTTCCGAGAGGTGTAAAAAATGAAAGCGGTTTAATTGGCCAATTAAACCGGATTAGTTGGCCGATGAAAGCAAATTAAATGGCCAATTAAACCGCTTTCATAAAATGCCCCATTTTTTGGGGGGGCGATAGGAGGGGATAATTTTCTTCGGATTGAAACGCTTATGATTCATAATATTATTATTGTTGCAAAAATACCATAAATCATACGAAACGCCGTCAAAGAATAGACAAAAAAACGTTAAAGGGGAAGAAATGTTCTCCTTTTGTTGCAAAGCATAGTGGTATTGGGCATAATTTTTGTAACTTTGTAAGAAATCGCAGAATTCCTTTATGTAAAAGCAGGTTGGGAGATTGAGGATTTTCTGGGTTCTTGCTCTGGCAAGCGGCAAAGCCGAGTCCAGATAAGAGACCGTTCTCAATTCCACATTCTGCTATAAACAGCATCAAAGAACACCCGATGACGAGCCACCAGCCGTTTTTGTGACTCATCATCGGGTGCAAAGGTAATCAATTCTACTGAATCCTCCAAATGCTTTACCAATTATTCACCATCAAAAGGCAACTCTCCCAGATATTTGTCAAAGTCGCTTTGGAATAAATGATCTTGTACTATGCGGTACTTCTCGAATTCAGTTTCTGCATGTTCCTTTGCTTCTTCGGCAGATACACTCCCTGCTGTCTGTAGTACCTCATTGCCACCAGCCGCTAAGATTGTGTCAATCTGTTTAGCCCAATCCTCCATAGTCATCGGGATGTGACGTTTAGCCATTCGCTCTGCAAGTTCGAGAACACCATTCACCAGTTGTCCCATGTCTGCCAGTTCCATCTCTTTCAAATAGTTCTTGGCTATCGACACGTCTGTCTTGACAATTTTGCCGTCAGGTGCGTTTTCCCAGGTCGTCAACCCCATGTGTTCCTGTTCTGCATCAGCACGCTCAACTATTAACTCTGCGGCTGTTCGACCATGCACGGCATAATGCATCTTATTTTGCATCATCTTGAAGAAGAGTCTTGTTGTTGGTGCATCACGATTGTAATCAATTGCTGTTGCATAGATGTCCGTTAGTTTCTGATAGAACCGTCGTTCTGACAGACGAATCTCACGAATCTCTGCCAACAGATGCTCGAAATAATCCTCATCCAAGAACGTGCCATTCTCCATACGTTTTCTGTCCAACACATAGCCACGAATAGCATATTCTCGCAGTACACTCGTAGCCCACTGGCGGAACTGAGTAGCACGTATGCTATTGACACGATACCCCACGCTGATGATGGCATCAAGGTTATAAAACTGGAGTGTACGATTGACATCCCTGTTACCTTCACGTCGAACTACCGAAATTTTCTCGGTAGTTGCCTCTTTTTTTAGTTCGTCCGTATCATAGATGTTCTGCAAATGCACACTTATATTATCAGAGGTACAGTCGAACAACATCCCCATCGCTTTCTGGGTACACCACACCGTTTTGTCCTTATAGAACACCTCTATCCCTTGTTCCTTTCCTTCTATCTGAAAGATTAGGAACTCCGCCGTACTGTTTCTTATTTCTCTTTTTTTTGCCATTGCTATAACGTTTTTGTTTCTTGTTCTATTGTTTGCAAAATGGATCTTTAGGACTGTTCCTAATTTAAACCTTTTGGGAATGCCTTTTTTATTGTTTTCTTGTCCATACGTTTGCCATATCTCGTTCCGCTTGCAAAATTACTGATTTTATTCCGTATAATTGTTATTCTCTATTCATTTTATCTCTATTCAATAGAGAGCGTGAGTAACCTTAATAGCCCACAGCGATAATCATGTCAAGGTTGTAGTGGTACATATTTCGCTTCACACTTCTTTTACCCTCCTGGCGAACTAACAAAAATTTTTTGTGAGTTCGTTCTGCATCTTGTTCGCCATCGGTATAAATCTGTTTGATGTGATAGCTTACATCCTGTTGCGAAGCGTCAAACAGTTCCATAATTTGCTCTACGGTCAGCCACACATCTTCGCCCTCGAATCTGACATTGACCCGCGCAATTCCGTTTTCATCCTGATATATCAGGAAGGCCTCATTCCTCTTCTCTATTTCGTTTGACATATCTTCAATATCGTTTTCGTTTGCAAAAGTAATTAGTTATTAGGGAAATCTATACTTTGTGTGATGAATCATGTACCTGTCCCCGTGAATACATTATTCCGCGAAACGGCAATAACTTTCGCGGAATTTTTCACTTTTCAGCCTTTAAAGTTGCTTGATTTGAAAACTTTTTGTAATTTTGCAGCCATGAAAGCCGAAAGAACCATATCAGCGTACAAGAA
>Ga0247610_10004990_pt1 | contig 14065 bp, 17 predicted proteins | sample 174DNAGHGhighgp2_FD_193483 | JGI IMG/M metagenome (GOLD analysis project Ga0247610, IMG submission 193483) | Sheep rumen microbial communities from Palmerston North, Manawatu-Wanganui, New Zealand - 1742 DNA GHGhigh gp2 | ecosystem: Host-associated > Mammals > Digestive system > Stomach > Rumen... | reverse complement strand
GTAGGTGTCGTTGTGATTGTGGTAAAGAGACAGAAACTAGCTTATCTAATATATTATATCGAGACACAAAGTCTTGTGGATGTCTTCAAAGAAAGAACTCAAAAGAATACAACACAAAACACGGACTATGGGGAACACCTTTATATTTTGTATGGGGAAGTATTGTAAAAAGATGTGTTAATAAAAAAGATAAATCTTACAAATATTATGGAGGAAAAGGGGTTGAAGTATGTGAAGAATGGAAAAATAGTTTTCTTTCTTTTTTTAAATGGGCGTGTGAAAATGGATATAAAAAAGGGTTATCAATAGATAGGATTGATTCAAATGGCAACTATGAACCTGTAAATTGTAGATTCGTAGATATGCATTTTCAATCAGCAAATAAGAATCCAAATAAAAACAATAAATCTGGATATACAGGAGTTGCGTGGAAAGAAAAGGAAAAAAGATGGGAGGCAAAAATAAACGTGAAAGGAAAAGCTATCTATATCGGGAGATATAAAAATAAAAAAGAGGCTGTTGATTCAAGGGATAAATATATATTAGACCATAAACTTTTTGAATATCCAATTCAGGAGTTCAAACAATGATCACAAAGTGGCTAACTAAAACCGAAGTGATGAAACTGGTGGGAATCAGTCGCTATCTGCTTGACAAAGCCATCCAATCGGGGCAACTTAAATATCAAATCATTAACAAGTCTATGCTATTCACAGAGAGGGATGTTGAGGAATGGCAAACAAATACCCATACCGACTTTATAAGCGAGGGGATTACTTCCACGCCTATTTCTCGTTCATATCCGAAACCGGACAACGGATACAGTTTCGAGAGAGTACTGGACAAGTGGAAGAACAAAAGGCAAATCAATACTGCCTTAAAAGACTTGGTGAAATCCGACAAGTTGAACGCCAAAAGGCTAGCGGAGAACTCCCAAGTATAACCATAGATGAAGCCTTTGCACGCTATTTTGAGGAAAAGGGGCAATATTTATCCCTACCCCACCAAAGACTATCAAGACTGAAAAAACTAAAAGACGAACTCAACGTCAAGCAACTGCACGAAATCCAAGAGCCACAGATCAATCAATTCATAGCCAAAAACCGTGGAACTTTATCAAACTCAACTATAAACAGGTATTTATTCTTACTCTCGGCAGTCATAACCACCGCTCGTGATGAATGGAAAGTCCGAATCTATAACTTAAAACCATCTAAATTCAAGCTGAAAGAACCGGCAGAGAATGTTAAATATCTCAAAGACTGGTCAATAGCCAAGACGATCATAGACCGTGCCGCTCCGCACCTCAAACCTATTATCTACACCGCTTTATATACTGGACTCCGAGAAAGCAATATCCTAAATCTGAAGTGGGAGAATATTGACCTAAATAACAGGACTATCACGCTAAAAGTCAAAGATTCCACCACCGCCGGCGGTAAAATCCACACCGTGCCGATAATTGAGCAACTTGCACAAATCTTACACAATCAGCCAAGGATTAATGAATACGTTTTCAACTTCCACGGAAAACCGATAAGATCAATCCGCTCGTCTTGGAAAAATATATTCTACAAAAGAAATGGGAAAAACTTCACAAACGAGCTGAAAGACCCCGCCTTGCCTTATACCAACTTTCACACTTTACGCCATACCGCCGCAACGTGGATTCTTAAAAAAACCGGCAACTTGAGAATCACAAAAGAGATTCTAGGGCATTCAAACATTAATACCACTATGAAATATGCCCACGTTCTCGATGACGAGAAACGCTCCGCCCTTAATTCAGTCTTTGAACATTAATAGAACAAAGTGTGCAAGTTTTGTGAAACTTCTGTTCAAAAATCCGAGTCGTTTTTCACATTTTTCACACTTTTTTGACTTCAGAAATTTAACCCTAGAAACAACAAAAGCCCTGATTTAACAAGGCTTTGAGATGGTGCTCGGGGACGGGATTGAACCGCCGACACGAGGATTTTCAGACCCTTAAACTAAACGCTGTTTTACATATAAAATCAAATGCTTAACGAGTGTGCAAAAATACTTTGTGCAAGTTTTGTGAAATTTTGCTTGACAGACTCGGGGGTTCTGATAATCTGAAAAAGCTAAATAAATCTTTTTAATCACCGATTGAGGGAGCTTTAACGCTCCCTTTTTCTGTATCTGCAAAAGTCCCTAAATGCCCTTTGCTCTCTTATGCCCATAGCATCAACATAACCAAAAGCAGGCACGTCTATCTCAATTTGCGTACCGAATGGTGCAGTTTCTATCGCCTTTAATTGAGGGGAAATAATATCCCTATTCATCTGCTCGTGTGTCTTTTTGTGTAAAACAGTGAGGTTGCAAAAATCGTTGACCATCAAATCATTTGAACCTGATAATGGTATTTTGTGGTGAATATTGCAGTCCTTAGGTAATTGCCCTTTTTTAGCTTGTTTTATTTCTTGTTTTGTAAACACCTCGTCAAAATAGCCCTGATATGCACACCACTTTATAAAGGCTTTTCTAACGTGGCTTTGATAGAATTTCCGATTCTTTCTACAAGTATCAGCAGAAACTTTCGTATAAGTGATTTTTACCATTGACTTTCCTAAAAACCTTTGTATATTATGTGATTGGGTCTTTACAAAATAACTCGGTTTATTTTGCAAATCGGAGTCGGAAAGCGGAAAACTTCTCTTTCCGGCTCTTTCTTTTTAATACTTCTGCCGGAAATCCGCCAAACATTTAGCCATATCCAGCGGTGTCTCGATATGCATATCGCAATCAATCGGTTCTCGCTCGATTTCCTTGTACTCGTACTGCGTTCTCGTGCAACCACAGAACAAGCTCATCACTACTAATATCCCTATTCCAATCAAAACCGACAGAACGTTTCGCCAAACTTTCAAGTTCTTGGTTCTTGCGACCGAGTTCCACTTTGTCATCGTATGCCCTTTTCATCTTTGAGATTAATAACTGATTGTTTGCTTCTAAGCTCGTTTTAGCGGTTTCTAGCGACTTTATTCGCTTGGATTGATAAGTCGACCACCCAAACAACAAAACCGCTAGAATCGCAAGAAAACAGGCAATAAATAAGACTATCCGATTAAGCATAGCATCAACCCCAACCAAGCACCGAAACACCACTCGTCTATATTCCATCCGGTCTTGTCGGTCTTCTTTAATATTTTCCTAGCAAACAAGCCACAAAGGTAACAGCCGACACCCCAAACAGCACCACATAGCATAAAAGGAACGGAGTTAAGGGCTAACCCCAAAATAAACGTCAGATAAACACCTCTTGCGGTCAAGCCTGCAATACCAAACGGAATCGGGTGTTCAATTAGTTTCCAACCTCTGAACTCAAAATTGTCTAAAAACTCGTCAACTTCAAAAAAATCAAACCTCTTTTTATCGGGTTTCCCTGTTCCGCAGGCACAGCCCTTGTATTCACCCCATCCGGCTAGTGATGTGCAAGTTTTTGAAGCAATAAACATAATCAGCCAGTATCTCCAAGACCAACCTTTTAAGATACACGCCAAACACGCAAACCATATTGCAAAATACCACTTGCAAAGCGGAAACTTCTTGTCAGTAAAGGGAATTCTTAAACCACCCCTGATCCTGAACATCAAACCCGATATTAAAGCATATAAAATCGTCATTGCAATAACCCTTTCAAATCAGTTAATGAAACACCAAATGCCAAAACCGTTAAAATAGTAAACCAAATCCAAAACTTGGACTCGCGGACAAGCTCGGAGAGAAACTTCCAAAATGACTGCCTCTGATTAATAGAAGCCTCAATCAGAGTTTTAAGCTCGCTGATTGAACCGTCTAATTTATCAACCTTGCTTTCAAGCGAGGTCATTCTTTTGCTCATTTCTTCACCGTCTTTAACCAAAGCTTCCAACGTCATTCTCGTTCCTTTGTCCATATCTTTGCCGTCTAATTCATTCACAGCATCCCACACATCTTTTGCGGTCATATTAAAAATCTCCCTGATGCTAAACAGTTTGCTATTCTATTTGCCCTTTTGGGTGTTTGACGGGCATAGTTTGAATCCAAACATTGTCGTCTTGCTTCTTCCCAGTTTCCAACACCAAGAGCCGACAACATCTTTTTGAATTTAAGGACACCATTCGTCCCCAACTGATACGCCATATCTAAAAGGGCATACTGCCTTTCATCTGATAGGGTTTTCCAAAATGGTATTTTCTTTTCTAGTTCCTTAATGCACCGCTTGATGTCGTTCCTTAATAAAAAATAGGCACCGTTTTTAGTGATGCCTTTTTCCCAGCAAGTACCGATAACCTTTTCTTCTTCTTTAGTTATCGGGTTTTTCTCATAACACCGACCGATTCCGATAGTCCAATATCCGAGATGGTCCCTATAAGGTTCAAGCCTACACCCCTCGTGGAAAGCAAGCCTTTGAACAGCAATGTTTATGTCAATCATTTGCACCCCCATAAAAAAAGGTAGCTAAAAAGCCCCCTATTTGCGTTTACGTCCTTTGCAAGCCACTTCAATCACCCCCTTTTACGCTCCTTTGTAAACTACTTTTACGCCGTTCTTTCCCATACATTAACTACATAAGCAGGTGGCTGGACGGTGTTTGAAGCTCCATAGATTGAGTTCGATTGCGAGGCATCAAAGTTGACCGTTCTATAAGCATAAGTTGAACCACTAGCCGCCGCTCCTGATGTATTTCCCGATGAATTAGTAAATACACCACTCTTGGTTTGCCAATTTGAAGCGTTTGTTGAATTAGACACAACAGGGTATAAGTTACCCGTAATATTCGGCAAGCCTGCGTTTATGGTCGTTCCACCATTCGTGCCATCTCCTGTCCAAAGAGCTTTGCCTGATGAGATTAATGTCCAAGTCGTACCACTCATAACAGTTGACATCGGGCAAGTTGCTTGAGTTCCGATATACACACTTCCAACCGGATAGATTGCTTCCAAAAGTCCTGCTACCGCAGTTCCGCTTTGAGCATTGGTTGATGTTCCGTCATAAGTTTGGTCAGCTGTCGGTTTGTTAATCAAGTCATCATAATCGCCAGATGTAGCTACTGTTGCAAGCGTGACCGTTTGCGTGGTTACAGTATCGGTGGTTTTTATAAAGCTACTCTTGATTAACTGTATTAATTTCGTTAATCCTGCTGTAGTTAATACTTTCATTCTTCATCACTCCCGACAATTTCTTGATATTCTTGTTCGGTGATTTCTGTCCAACCCTCGGGAGTTTCACCCTTTTTCAAAAGTACAGATTTGCTATAAGTTCCGTCTTTTACAAGAACTTTGCCCTCATCTGCTTCTATCATCGTTAAAGTTGTGGTTTGCATTGCTATCTCCTTATAAATCAAAGTAAATTGTTACGTTTCCTGCACCTAAGCCCCAAGCGGTTGCATATCCTGTTGTTGCTTCAATAGCTGTACGATTAGCCGCTCCGAAGTGCAATTCTGTTAATGCCGTGCAGTTAGTAAAGATATTGTCTGCACCAAGAGTGCTTGAAAAAGCAGAAGTCTTGGATATTGTTTTTAATTTAGGCATATAAATTTTCTGAATGTATGTGTTATAGCCGAATGTACCTGTATTCGCTGCTGTTCCGTTGCACCATATTTCTTCAAGTTCGGGGAATGATAATTCTGTCAGTCTTGTGCAATTTTGAAAAGCGTAATAGAATTGTCTGTATGTCGTACCAGTTGTGGCAGCATCATTTCCTATTATTTTTAACTTAGGAAAAGATACACTCTCGAATAGCGTGCAAGCAGAGAAAATATACTGAAAACCATTAGAACCTTTTACTTCTTCTAATGATGGGAATGATGCACTTATTAACTTAGTGCAATTATTGAAACAATACGACATAACAGTTGCACCATTAGCGTATACAAGTGCTGGAAATGAAGCTGTTTCTAAGTTAGCACAATAGTTAAAGGCTCTATCAAAACAAGACGAGTTATTAGCGGTTGTTAAATCTCTAAAAATAACAGACTTTAACTTGTTGTTCCTATAGAATTTATATGAAAAAGAAAAAGCACCTGCACCAGTAAACCCAGTTATAACAAGGTCAGTATCACCCCCTGCAGGGAGTGGTAAAACACCATTTGCATCAACTTCACCAAGAAGTTCATCTAGGCTAATTCCGTATTTAGTGTTGTCTTGAGCTTCAAGTGCATTACCGTTTAATAATATTGCTTTATTGTTACTATCTACTTGAATTATTGTCATTAGATACTCCCCCACAAAGTTTCGACTTCTGCGGCTGTATATTCGGTAACATCAGAAGTAGCCAATGCTCCGACATCACTTGCGGTTAAAACGACTGTACCTGTTTGTCCATTTACGGAGTCAACTGCTCCGCCACCACCACCGCCACCGTATACACGAATTTTAGTGCCGTCGTGGTAATATGCAGGGTGTTCTAATTCAAGTGTGATAGTCACACCTGATACGTATTTCCCGATTTTTACATATATTTTACCATCATTTGTTGATGGCAGTGTATTAGTCCACCATTGAGTAGAGTCAAGATAAAATAAACCGTCAACCCCGATTGCACCAACAAGATATATATAATCACCTGCTGTATAACCTGTACCAGTGGTATTCATACTATATCTTATATCAAAACCAGAGTTCTGCCTATACATAGTGTTCGCACTAGAAGCCGCACCGTTTGCTAAAACTGCGGTATTGCTATAATATAGCATTTCACCATTGAGCAAAAATCCGTGTGTATTGACAGTCTTATCGGTAGCAAGTGAATAATCATCTTCAGTATTCGTTACCTTTTCCCAAGTCATATCGGGTTTCTGCAAGCATAAACTATAACGTGATATGGCATAAGTGCCACTACCTGAAACGAAATTACCTCTATCGAATAATATGTTTTGTGTGTATGTTGTATCTTTATCATATCCACGACCAGCAAACTGCCAGTATGTACCATCAAAAACGAATTGAGATACGTAGTTCTGATTCCATACTAAATCATCTGTCGAGGTTGTTATCGCTGAATTATTGTATCTTATAGGGTAAGCAGTGAAATTGTTCAGCTTAATTGTAAGGTCGGCAACCGTTGCAGAAGCTGACGGCTTAATATATAATATCTGTCCTGTTTTTAACTCTGTTATTTCAGGGATTAATACTTCTTTTTCTGCTACATTACCTGCGGTATCGGATGTGCCGTAAGCAACGTAACTAGCAGCAATTGCAGATTGTGTCGCCCAGTATTTAGCTGAACCCTCGCTCGGTTCGGTCGGATCACCGATAGCCCATTGTTTTGATAAATTAGCCGAGTTAGAGGCATTTGTTGCCGCTGTTTGTGCTACCCCGACTTCAGCATCAATCAAAGCCTTTTTAGCTGTATAATTGTCGTTAAAATCGGTGGTTTTATTGCTTGCGTTTGTGTTGAAATCGCCGGTTTTATTGCTTGCGTTTAAATCAAACTCCGCTGTCTTATCGGCAACGTGGTCATCTACCTGATTCAAGACTTCAGTTACACCGGCTTCAATTTCTGCCTTTCCTGATTGGATGTAATTAACAGCCTTAACCACATCCATTTTGGCACTTTCGCCAACAACAGTGTCAATATGAACTTCTTGCAGGCTGACCACAATATCACTGCCGTTCAGTTTATATTCCATTTTCTACCCCACATAAGTTGTTACCTGTTCTGTAATTCTAAAAGTCCCAATTGCATTTACATCTGCCGGAAATACCGTGTTCACACTTCCGTCAGCACCGGTTAATTGAATGTCGGTTACATAACTTCCAACAGCTATGCTTGACATTGTCGGGGTAATATTAAGGATCATCTTGCCGTCTTTAGCATCTACAACCTCGCCAAGACAAGTGAACATAATATTTCCGCCTGCATCCTTAACCTGCATAACTAAAGTCGAGCCGGTAACATCAATCGGCTTGCATTTGTTTTTGAATTGGAAATTAATCTGAAAGCTATCGCCCTGACGGACTTCAATTAAATTATTAACTACACGTCCTGTCATTTGCTCCACTCCTCAAAGGTTTTAATTTCAACATCGGGGAAACTTGGGTCTTGCGGAATATCCCTCAAATATTGCATATATTCGAGAATTTTAATATATGTTTCGTCATCATCCGCAGGGATAATTCCTATCTTGCCTTGCGTTTCGTGTCTTGCAACTCTCCACTCAATAGCTTTGAGCATTGCATCTCTTTCTTCCCTTTTGTCCATTATGCTGTCCTTTTCCAAATTGTTGCCGTCAGGTTCGAAACCGAAGCTGTACCAGTCAAACCGGAATTGCTTGCGTTCGTGTCAACACCCAAAGCCTCATATCGTGTATAACCGCTCGAACCAGTACCGCCCGGAACACTCCCGACACTTGCACCGCTCGGGGTATGCAATGAAGTTGAAAGAATGGCATCGTTTGAGTCAGTAACCATAGAAAAGGTCTTACTTCCGCTCCTTAAACCAAGAGCCTTGCTGTTACCTTTGACCTCAACCGTGCTGTTTACTCCGATGACTACATTCGAAGCCACAACCGTCCACGTTGAAGACGGAATTAATGCCGCAATCGGACAAGTTCCGCTCGTACCCACATACATACTTCCGACAGGATAAAGCCCACTCAAGAGATTAGTAACCGCCGTATTAATCGCTGTGCTTAATGTCGAGCTTGTAGAGTTCAACTGGCTTAAATTGACTGCATCGTTGTCAGTTGTTCCGTTGGCTAGTCCAGTTATCTTATTCGCACCCATTTTGAGGTTGCCCGTCATAGCCGCACGACCATCACGACACAAAACCTCATTAAAACCATTTGCAAAGTTATCGTCTTCAGCATCGTGTCTTGAAGCTAGGATAGAGATGTCATTAGCCGCATCGTCTTGCCAGTTCATCACACGGGTGAACACACCTTGTCCATCATAAGGCATATTTTTTCTCCATAAAAAAAGGGGCTTTATTCAGCCCCGTTATTTGATTTGTAAAACCTCATTTGATAACACCGCCGAGGTTGGTGCGAACAATCTTCTCATTTGTTCTGCCCTCGTTGCCCTAGCGACATAATCATTGATAGCATTATTCAAGCGACCGCCACCTTGCTCAAGCAACATTTGAGAAAGTAAATCATTGCTTGCGTTATCTATTCTTGAGGTTAAAGCCTCGCCAACCTCTCCGACAACGCCGGTCGGGTTTTTGAAGATTCTCGCCAACAAATTAACCTTATCTCTCAAATTTTGCTTTTCTGATGTGTTTGAGTTACCAGTTAGCTTATTAAGGTTTCTCATTGCTTGCACTTCATCTTCAGCATAATTGATAAAGTCATCTGCCTTATCGCCCAAAACAAGCTTGAGTTTGTTTTGTGTCTGCTTGTTGTTGAGTTTTTTCAATCCTAGTGTTTGGTTTTCTCTGCCCTCAACCGCATTAAGCAGTTTTTCTCTTGCACCGATTTTAAGACTTGCCTTTTCGTAGTCGGTCATATCTTTCATTGTGCGTTTTAGCTTGTCGGCTGAAGTATTGTTGTCAAATAAAGAGTTTTCGCCAATCTTTTGGGCTTTCAATGCTTTGTTTTCAGCCTCATAGATACCCCTCGCTATTTTATATTCCGGGACAATCTCATCAACCTTGTTTAACAAGTCATATTTTTGACGTTCTAGCAGTCTGACAGTTTCTTTTTCTCCATTTCTGACCGCTGTCGATATTTGGTCATTGATATTCTTGTTTACTTGGTCAAGTATTCTCCAGTCGGTGTCCGGAAGCTCGCTCATCTTATATTCGGTTTGGAATAACGGATTTTTGCGGATTTTCCCGATTTCCTGTTGCAAGAACGGATTTTCCTTGACGTAATTAGCAAGAGCATCATTCGTTTTAGGATTCCACCCTGCATCTGATAAACTAGGACTTGATGACCAAGCACCGCTATTGTTTACAGATTTTATTTGATTAGGCTCAAAAGCAATGTATTCATCATATCCATTAAATACACCATCAAACCCCTGTCTTTGTAAATCTTGTTTTGCTTTTAATCCGGCATCGTTTTGTCCTTGGTATTTTCTCAAAGCTTTATATGCCGTAGCTTCATCAGCAGGATTTTTTACATTTAAGTAAACTTCTTTTAAGTTTTGCCCATATCCTTTTGCATCTATGTCATAAGGACTAAAAAACGCTCCTTGTATATCCATAGTCGAACGACCTTTTGACATATCAAAAGCATCAAAATCAGCATCTGTCCCGTGATATAATTTCAATGGCTGTCCGTTTTCATCTACAACTTTACTACCCTCAAACCAACGCTTGAAGTTTTGTTTTGCCAGTTGCTCTTTTGTCGGAGCTAAATCTCCAGTATTCTGCAACTTGTCATAATAAGGTTGTGCTTGCTTTCTTGCAGTTTCTACAAGGTCATCAATATTTTCATACTTGCCTTTAGAACCAAAAGCCTCGTTAATGACAGCACCGTTTCTTTCAGCCTGGCCGTCATTAAAAGCATCAACAGCCTTTTCAAAGTTTCTGTATGCTTGCGGAGATTTTTGCCTTGCTTCTTGTGCTAAAGCAATAACATCATCATCAGCGACTTCCAAAGCTCCACGACCTTTTTGGCTTGCTCTTTGAACTAGATCCTTAAGCTTACCTAAACCGACTTTATTAACCGCATTTTCAACAGCATTTATCGGAGCGTTTGCATAAGGTTTCGCAACATTGTAGGCATATTGTCCAAGTTTCCCCGTGCCATACATACCACCGCCGAATAAACTTCCTAAAGTCGCACCAGCAATCGTATTTTTAGGCAAATCAGAAAGCTTGTCGCTTGATGTTGCACCAAAAGCACCACCACCAATACCTGAGTTCAGAAGAAAAGCTTTCAGCCCTTTATAGCCTTTGTCGGCTATTTTAGTCGCAAGCTTTCCGCCAGCTCCTTTGATATTTCCACCAACATCAGCAGTGAATTTAGCGGCTTTGTTGGCAAATCCAAGTCCTGCATCATCGGCAGATGACTGCAAGTCAGAATCAAGTCTTGCAAGGTTTCCGCCTGTTTTTCTATCTACCCAGTCAGAAGCTCCGAATGTAGCACCGCTTGCAATACGCCCAAGACCGCTGATTATTCCTTGCCCTACACCATTTGCACCGGCAAGAGCGACTTCGCCCCAGTTCGTGCCTTGAGGTTTTGCTCTTTGTTCATCGGTTAATGGCTGAAGTTTGCTAGTATTAACAAAAGACTTTATCGCACCTAATGATGAGCCTTTTGTCTGAAGCCAACTGTCAACCTGTTCAGGGGTATAACCTTTTGCTTTCAGGTTTCTTGCCCCCTGCAACAATCTTTCGTTTGTGATTTCCATTATATACCACCCCACGCATCATCATCACTTGGTGTTTGGTTAAATTGTTTCAAGCTAGGTCTTGAATACGATTCAAGCTTTCTCGCTTGACTTTCTATACTCTTTTGTTTCTGCCTGATGAAAGCATCAAGTTGAGCCTGTTTTTCAGCTGGCGTTGTGTTCGGATCACCGAGCGTTTTTCTTAAGGTATTGCCCTCACGCTCCGTAAATGCTGCCCCGAATGTATCTCGTAACAAAGGCAAAACTTGGTTGTCAATCATTGAAATATAAGAAGCTCTGTCAACAGCCGATTGTCTTGGATCAAGACCAGACTGTCTTCTGAAAAGATCCAACGCCTGTCCGGCTGTCGTGTAGGTTGCATTTTTGCCCAATTCTCCTAACTGTTTGACAGTTTCTTCCAGCTCGGGCATTTTAGAAACCATATTATTATAAGAGTTCAAGTCTTCAGCATAATTTTTGGCAGTTTCCTTGCCCAGTTGCTCTTGACCTTTCTGTCCTAATGTTGCCATATCAAGTGTCGGATTGTTTCCGCCATAATACATAGCCCAAGCCTCTTGAGGTGTATAACCGGCTTCAATCATTGCCGCAACATTCTGTTGAGCGTTTGTAGAACCACCGCCCAAACCGGCTTTATATTTAGCCAAAGCAAAATCGTTATTAAGTTTATCTCTCAACAAATCTCTCTGAAACTGCCTTTGAGATTCCAAGTCATCCAAATGCCATTGGCGTTCTTCAGCCCTTTGGGCATCGGATTTCAACATATCAGCATAAGCACGACCGCCCATCTGACGAATACGAGCCTCATCTTCAGGGTTTTGAGCAATCATCTCATCGGTTAGTTTATTGTCCGCTCTTACCTGAAGCCCTGTCTGATAGTCTTTGCCGACTTGATCCAACATACTGACTAAATCTGTCTGTTTCGGTGCGGTTATGTTTGGAAATGTGCTTCTTATGATTGAAGCTGTCGTTCCTGCATAGTTTTTATTCAACATTATTAGCCTCCATAAGGATTAGAGTTATAACCGCCATAAGCACCCAGAGCCCCGCCGGCAACAGCACCCCACGGATTGCCAGTTGTTGCAAAACCTTTAGCCGCTCCGGTAATAGCACCCATCAAAGCACCACCAAGACCGCCTTTCGCATTGGCTTTATCCTGCTGATACTTGAGGTCGGATTTACCGGTTCCAACGCTGAAGATATTCTGCTGATTTTCATATCCACTAGCCGAACCTTGTAACTGGCTCAACAGTTGGTTAATATACGACTGCTGTGCAGAGTTACCGAAACCGCCGGCATTAATCTCATCACCCAGAGACTGGCTGAACTCGTCATTACCTGCCAAGATTGCACCATAAGCCGCTTGACGTAATGCATCATTCTGTTTTTCTTCCAAGTCGCCCATAGCTCGATTGTAGGCATCCGAACCAACAGGTATTCCCTGATTTTGCAATCTTGTTGCCATATCTGAAGTCTGACGTTCAAATTGCGGGGTTAGTCTGTCAACAGCTGAATTATACAAAGCATCTTGTGTTCTTTGACGTGCCTCGTCCGAACCGTCAACACTAAAGGTATAATCGCCCATATTTCCTAACTGCTGGCTTTGATTATACGCATTCTGTGTCAGGTTAGAAAGCGTGTTGTCAACGTTTGATGTGTCATAGCTCTTTAAGTAACTTTCGTAATTCTTATAAGGCGACATATCATATTTGACCTTTTTAGATTTACTCATTCCATTTACACTCCGATTTTAACATTCCTAAACAATAGCAGTCATCGCCATCATCTCGGTATTGTCGAAGCAACCCCTCAACCTTAAAACCTAGCTGTTCGCACATCTTAAGGCTTTTAGAGTTGGCTTTACTCACCAAAACAGAGCACCGCCTGCATTTCATTAGATTAAAAATAATTCCGAACACATACTTCAAAACGCTTTTAGTCGCCCAACGTTTAGAGGTCGTGTAGATAGTTAAATAACAGTCAATTTCCGGTCTTAAATCGTGGATTAATACCCCACCGATTAGACCTTTATAATATATTCCAAGACTCAAACAGGGCTGATATTCTTCAACCCTGTCCCCTAGTCCCTTGCATACAAATTCCACTACATCAGCGGGCTTACATAATACCCGTTCCGGCTTGGAATCTGACACCTGTGTCAAACCAGTCAACTAATATCCCCCTCGTTTTAGTCTTGAATACAACACCAATCTTAAACCCTGCACCTGAACACATAATCCATTGCGAGTTTATATCGTTAGCGGTGTCAACACCCCAAGTCGCCGTGTTCCATTTTGAAACATCCCATTTAGAACCGACCGAAAGCCCCACGTTGTTGACGTAGTTTAGATTTCTCTTTTTATAGTCCGTATCTACATAACAAGTCAGAGCAAACGGAGCTGAAGCCGATGTTCTCGGGTTCAGTAACTGGACTTTTTTAATGTTCGGCGTTCCGAAGTCATTAAAAGCCTGCTCAACTATGCCATCAATGGCAACTCCGTCATCAGAATAAGCCGAGTCAAACTGGAAAACCGTGTTATCAGACCCAAAGTATAGTTTGTCATCAAACAGACACCAACAAACCGCACGGATATTCGTAAATCTGCACCAAGCACCGGTGTTCACGTTAATGACGTGCTGTTCAAACTGCTCGGCAACAGGGACATTGAATATCCCATAGCCCTTTTTAGTGTAGATAATACCTTGCCAACCTTTTCTATCCTTATTCTGTGAGGTTCTTTCAATCACTAGCCCACGGATTT
>Ga0247610_10004989_pt1 | contig 14067 bp, 12 predicted proteins | sample 174DNAGHGhighgp2_FD_193483 | JGI IMG/M metagenome (GOLD analysis project Ga0247610, IMG submission 193483) | Sheep rumen microbial communities from Palmerston North, Manawatu-Wanganui, New Zealand - 1742 DNA GHGhigh gp2 | ecosystem: Host-associated > Mammals > Digestive system > Stomach > Rumen... | reverse complement strand
TGATGCATTTGTATTGAAAATATGAAAACGTGGGCAAAGATAATACTTTTATTTGATATCAGCAAACAAAAAAGGTGATTTTTGTTCGATGTCAGCAAACAAAGCACAATAACAGGCATGTAAATTGATCATTGTTGTTTTGTAAAATATGTGGCTAATCCTTGCCGAAAGTGATATCCTTTCGGATCATGCTGATGGTCTTGGGAGTGACGTTCAGGAACGAGGCGATGTCTTGTAAGTCAAGATGTTCAACAATGCCGGGACAACGCTGCAGCAGCCGCTCGTAACGCTCGCGGGCTGTGGTGCGATGGAGCTCGATGTAACAGGCGCGGGCCTGACTGAGTAGATGCTCAGCTATGACACTGCGTAACTCCATTTTCTCAGCATCTTGACGGAAAAAGTCCACCAGCTGTTCGCCGCTCACACGGATGATGCGGGTGGGTACCATCGCCTCGATCGTGGTCAGTGCCGGGCCACCGTCGAGGCAGGCGGGATAGTCGCCCGCAAACTCGCCCTCGAACGAGAACCATGTGATGTGCTCCTTGTCGTCGCTGATGCCGTGAGTCACGTACTTGAAGCACCCCTCGGTGACGAAGCCGAACCACCGTGCGGGGTCGCCCTCGCGCTCCAGCTGTTCGCCCTTGCGGTACTCCACCATCTTGCCCTCGCGCTCGCAAAACTCGCGCAGCGCCTTGATGTCAATGCTATTTATCCCGAATTTCTGTTCCATACTTCACCGAATTTGGTTGCAAAGGTGATGAATTTTACCAAAAATCGTTTCTTTTTGTTATAAGTAGGGCTTACTTTAGACAAAATTTGCTTAAATCACGCGCGAAACGCCAAATACATCAAAGATGTGTCTTCTGAAAGGCGCAATCCTATACTGGCAAACGTGATGGCTCAACTTGACTACATGGAGAAGCGAGGAAGTGGACTCACACGCATTTGTAATGAGACCAAAGGGGTCACCTGCATAACCGCGTGGATTAACCGAAAATCTTGACCAATCTGAGGATGAAGAATTTCTTGTCAATAACACCTCTTAACTGAGCCCTGAAGTCCTTAATCTTAGCATTCAGCGATTCTGCCGATGCATTGGTTGACCTGTTCACAAAATAGTTGAGGATTTCATCCTCTCTGTCGTACATGGCTGCGGCTATGTCGTTGAAGGCTTTGTTATCAAACTCGCCTACTTTGGCATACCACTTCTTGATGCTCTTACGTCCGGCTTCCTTGTCGCACTTCTGGGCAAAGATCATCCTCAGAGAGTGTGTCAGGCTGTACGCCGTCTCTATGTCAGGGTACAGTTCAAAGAGTATCTCCGCACGTTCCCTTTGGCTTGGAGTCCACTTCTCCGGTGACACCATCAGCAGGTACTTACTGCGCATGAGCAGCTCGGCCTTCGTCTCGTTGTTCTTCAGCTTCTATGCTCAGATGAGTGCCCATATTCTTCGGGATTATTACCCAGTCCTCTGCCTGGTCTGCGTCTTCCCAGGTCTTGAAACCACTGATGGGACCCGTCCGCTTGAAGCCGTTCAAGCGTCCACCCTCCTTGTATGAACGTTCGAAATTATCGCCATTGATGTGATAGTCTTTCTCAAACGAACGGGCCGTTATAGGGAGCGTCTCCAAACGCTTCTTTTAAGAATCCGCCAGTTCCTTCGAACAGCGGGGCGACTCCTGGATAAAATCAAACTCTGACATGACATTGTGATTGTCGGAGTCAAGCCATCGACGGCGGCGCACATGCAGCAGCACCTCCTGACCGCGTATAGGAAAGTCATGGAAGGTCTTGGCTGGCGTAAAGCCGTTAGGGTGCAAATCTTCACGATTGTCTGGCGTCAGATTATTCTCGTCAAGATACAGATGGATAACGTTCACAGCACTCTCATCTGACTCCGTATCTTGTGTGGCTGTCTTTTCCTTGGGCTTCACCTCAACATTGGTCAGTTCAAACCATTCCAACATATTGTTGGCAACAAACATTTGGCAAGTATTTCGTATTGTGGATTCATTGTGATATCTCGTTTCTTATAAGAACGAAAAACATCACGCTTTTAGTGTACGCTCACACGTGGTTATGCAGGTGACCCAAAAATTCCATAGATCACCCTGCTGTTCTTATAACCGAATCATCCAACTCCAGCTTCTATCTCTTTCTGAGCATAGATTACAGCGTCAAGTTTCGCCTCGTCCTCACCCTCAACGGTATCCAGTACCTTGTCTGCTAACCAGATGGTCAACAGTTCTTTCTCTTCGATTTCAAGGAGTCTGGCCATAATAGGGATATGGCTTCGTTTGGCTTTCCTTTCTCCACGCTCTATCTTGCTATACATAGGCGTGTCTATATCCAGTGCAGCCGCCAGTTTCCGCTGCACCATCCCGTGCTCTTCTCTGAGTTCTTTTATTTTCTTACCGAATATCATACGCTTCCATTTATTACTTTCTAAGTTTCCGATACTTCTGATTCTTACTTTTGGGCTTGTCGGGTTCAGTCATCTCTAAATATCCCATCTCCAACAATGGTCTAACATACGTGGTCATATTCTTTGAGTTGTTGTAATAGCCTATGTGATCCATAATTTCCTTGGCCGTTCTTGGGATACTACAAAACTGGATGATGTCCTTTTGAACATTCGACAACTGCTTATAGGGAATACGAACTATATTTGTCCTATCTTTGGCTTCTTCGACTCCATCATTGTCTCTTTTTGTAGCTTCATTATTTTCTATATATTTCGCAGACAGTGAGTTATCTCTGTCTTCTTCGTCTCTTTTATCTCTGTCTTCTCTGTCACTATCTCTATCATTTCTAACATCAGTCTCTCCTACATTTCTACGCTCAACGGTCACAATAAACTCATTGAGAGTCTCGTCATTGACTAACTTGATATCAGGAGTAAATTTCAAGGCTCTGGTGATGCCGCTTCCTGCACCAGTGTATGGCAACAGGTTGATACCGTGATTAAACAGCAACTTGTTCCTTGGCACCGATGCACCATGCTTAATACTTTCCATACTGACCCCTTCTGGCAACAGCCCTGGACTGTGAATCTCAATTCTGTTGTCGAAGATAAACACCCGTAACGGTGCTTCTATTACATACGAGCGATGCAGGATGCCATTCGTGACAATCTCAGACAAGCTGGCAATCGAAACCTCCAACTCGCCCTGACTGTTAAAGTCCTTTTCCACTTGCTTCTTACGAAGATTTCGGGTCAGGAAAGAGATGATATAGTTGTACAGGTGTACGGCATTGCCATCAGCGTCATTCCCGCTCTTATCGCGGAACTCTGTGCCCCCAATGCTGTTACCAACGAAACTAACGCATCTCACAGTGAAAGCAGGCAACCAGCGTTGAGGGTATCTTCCCATCAGCATCAAGGCAGCCACCGTCAATGTGCCATTCTCCAATATCAGACCGTTATTCTTCAATATTCCTTCTGGTGTCTGACTTAGGACATCTGCAATTTCTTCAAGGCTTCTATGCCTTAGTTCCGTTATTGACAACTGCTGCCGTTCAAAATCACTACGGAACCTGTTGAGCAGATAGTCACGCAAGGTGTTCTCATCCAAGTCCTTGATACTGGTGCCATTCACGGGCATGCTGTCTGGATGCATCTGTCCGTTTTCCATCAGCATGGCTATCAGTTCTGCGTTGTCAAACACCTTGCGCTTGTCAGCCCCCTGTTTCACCCATACTATTCCCTTGCTGTCACGATAAGGCTTGTTTCTGCCTTGTTTGACGGTAGCCACCACAATGACACCACCCTCCATCTGGACATTCTCGATGTCAAGCAGAATCTGCGGCACAACACCGTCCGATGCCAGACTCCCCAACAAGTTTGTCGTCTCTTGCGCCTCCACAAACGAGAGCGGATTGATGCGCCCCGTCTTGTCGTCAATACCCACCAATATCATGCCGCCACGAGAATTGCTCTGTGCCACCATCTCGCAGCTCACGTCATACTTGTTGTCGCGAGTCACACGCTCCTTGAACTGCACTCGCGTCTGCTCTGCCGTATCTCTTAGCTTCAGAATGTCTTCTTTTGTCATATATCGTATTTCTTTATTCCTATAACGATTTTATTCGTTGTGTTATTACTTCTTACCTCGTACGTCAACCTTCTTCCATCGTTTAGCCTCCTTTCAGGCTGCATTCTGCCTTCTTCTACCCATAAAGAGTAAGCCTAGAAACAGCCTATAGTATGGCTAGAGTATACCTTCATTGATTCTTGCTATATTTCATCACAATATCCATTATTTTCCAGTGCTATTTTTGTCACATGCTGCATTCTAATCATCTAAATCATCCAACCGGCTTTCCAAATCACTTATTCTGTCTTCTAGGTCGTCATAATCTTCATCATCATGATATGATGGGTTGTTTCGAATCGTGACTAATGGAATTGATAATGAACTTGTTGATTTGTTCCCTCTTGAATCAACTGCTGTTAGTGGCAGAGAATTGTCACCTGTGTGTAGTCCTCTTATATGAAGTCGTATGCATTCATCATTTTTAATGAAACTTCCATTTAACCGATGCGATCCAATTGTTAGTGATTGAACATCTCCAGATATGGAAACATAAAAAGGTATGTTATAGCCAAAATAGTCATTCCCTTCAAAATTCCCATAGGAAACGGACACGTAAGATGAAATACTTGCAGAAATGTTTGGAATATTAATAACCATATTTTGTCTTGGCAAAGTAATGGTTTTTGACCATGATAACGATGATCCATTACCATAGTCAAAATATGAGTTGTACAAACCTCTATATCGAGTTGGCATGTGCCCCCTCGCTTTTATTTCCGGGGCAATATCATCAACGACAATTATGCCCACAGGAAGTGCTTCGTATTTCCAGTCTTTATTGATACCAACAAGAAAAAGAACATTAGGCCCAGAACCACCGTTATTGCTACAGGCGAATTCGTCACCTATTGAATGATGAGCGTCACTCAACCCATTGGTTATCTTAGATTCTACGAAAGATTTAATGGGCTTTCCCGAACTGCAAGAATATGCATATAGATAAAAGTAATCGCCCTCCAATTGCGTATTGAATCGGAATTTCAAACCAGATAAACTATTAACTACAGGTACTGAATTGCTTAAAGCACTATATTCATTCTTGCCAGAATAATTGAACTGTCGTAAGATAGAATTGGCAGCCTCTATGACTGAACTATCTGGCGATAAGTCGTTTTTGAAAATCCATTGTCTTATTTTTCCATGATAATCCCTTTTATTATTAACGTCATAAAAACCACAGCATGGCCCCGAAACTACTTCAGCAACATTTATCGGCTTAATATCAAAGGTGTTAAATCTATACTGAAAGGTCGTGTCGTTTGTTCTCGAAGTACGAACAGTTACATCAAACGTATTGTCATGTGTCGCCAATTTGTATGCGACTTCAATTTGGTTTAATTTCTTGATAGTTCCTGTAATGGATAGGCTGACAGTATCTTTTATGGGTATCACACTATTATATATGCTACCTATAGAGATAAAAGCAGAATCATGAGCTGCAGTATCAGTTTGGACTATCTGTATCACGGATCTATCTGAATCATACTCCACAATAGGTTTTGTGGGAATGTGTTCACATGAGGTGTAGGTTATAAGCATCATCAACACCCATACAGAAAAACAATAATCGCGTCTTCGTTTCATACCACGTTTTCTTTAATTATTTTTGATAACACTTTGATCTGTTGCAATAATTTCGCCTTTATCTTCTGAGAAAATCTTTGAGCGAAATCGTTGAGATGCCCAATCCTTTTGCTTTAACTTGTAGCCCATTGTCGGAAGTCAACAGTATTGGATTGTCATTTTTATATTTTAGTACAACCGTCAGGATATTATTGTCTGGCGATTTCTTGTTGAAGTCATCAGGCAGCAGCTCAACATCAGAAAGTTCCATCTTGATATTCCGATTATCCATCGCCATGTTGATATTGCGTAATGCCTTTTCTACATTTTGCTTTCCTGAAGCATCCAATTTTATCTTAAGCTTATCAAGTTCATCAATAACTTTAGCGGACAGCACCACCATATATCTCTCGTCTATCTTTGAGATGATATCCGGGCAATTGACAAAAACATTTGTGTCAATTATGTATATGTTCCGCTTAATACCAGACTTGACTGCCTTTTGTTTTGGAGTCTCAAATTTCGATAAGTCTATTTTGTCTATGACTTTTACTTGAACGTTCCCAGATGATATCACCTTTTGTTGAGGACTGGCTGACGTTTCACATCCCTGTTTCGCCTTAATCAGATAATTCTTGACTTCTTCCGGTATAAGTTCTTTGTATATTGTAGTGGGCAAAACAATGATAGTATTGTTCATTGCTCTTGATGTTGCCACATTAAACAATTCTGGCTCTAACGAATACCTTATGGAAGCATTAGGTATAAGGAAAAAACAGTAATGAACAGTGAGGCCTTGCACCCTATCGATGGTATCTATCTTTATATTATCTGGATAATCTTTCCCTTCCCATTGTAAGGTGAAATATTTTTGTAATTGTCGAGTTGTTTCCCTGAACTTTGACAAAATAGCAATTTCTGTTTTGGAGTTTTCCTGAAGAACACTCTTTGTCAGACAATATATGTATTCAAACGCATTTTGTGGATTCTTATCACCGACTTTCATCTCCAGTTCTTTTATTACAGCCCCACCTTTAGGGTCTAAGTCGGCAATGTTGGTGACCACTTCTTGAATTTCAGAAACTGAACGTAATCCGTTATTATAAAAAACACCTGTGCATTCCGCTCCGCGTGCAGTCATTCGATAGGTATCACTTAGCATAAACGAATTGAAGCTAAAATAACTGCATATCGTCTGGAAGCCTTTGATGACATCTGACCAATTGAATCTGTTAATTAGGTCCTCGTTAGTAAGCACAATTGGCGGTAGCTGCTTCTGATCACCTATCAAGACAACCTTTCTACCCAATTTCATTGATGCTGCAATCATTGGGAGCAGTGCTTGACTTGCTTCATCCATGATGACGTAATCAAAGGGAATGTCTGTGACATCTACAGCCCAACCACTAGACAAATAGAACGTGGCAAGAGAAAGAAAACCAGAAGAAGCGTTACATTTATTCTCCTTTATTTCCTGCAAATGTGGCTGTTCACGCTTTTCGTCAACAGTAAGACTAGTCTTTGAAACTCTTCCTTTCTCGATGTATTCTTGCAATCTATCTTTCTTAGCAAGTTCTATAAGAGCTTGATTAGTTAAGGCTGTAACTAGCACGCTTTTGTTCTCTTTTAATAGCCTCGCAGCCAACTGCGCCATCCGTGTTGTCTTACCAGTTCCTGGAGGCCCCTGCACAACAACACATTTCTCATTTGAGTGATTGTTCAAGATAATCGATACCAAGTCTTCTTTAGCCTCTATTTTTCTGGGATTCCATTGGTTGGAACTTTCGGTGAAATCCAAAACAGGTTTTGTATCTTGATTCTGTTCATCCTTGACAATTTGGATCAGATTCAGTAAGTATTGCAATGGGGGATCTTTTGGTCCAAACGCAATTATCGTCTTCCCTTGTTCCAATAATTCTGTAAACTGAATGGTTAGGTTCTTAATTCCCACCAAACAGAAAGCATCATCATCCGACTTGGATATCCATGCGCACAAACAGTCTGAGAAGTCACGTTGATATTCTTCTCGAAGCTTGTTCCAAGACAATTCGTCCCAATTCCGATATTTCCCCATTTCGCCATTTAAGTACACGGCTGACCAAAAAGAATTCTTTCGGGGCATGTTTTCTGAATTGCGGACTTTAAAAACAGCAAATCCAGCCTCATTAATTCTCTGGAACATGCCCACAAAGACCTCACCGTTGTCTTTAAGAACAGTCGCTTTTGTCTTGACAATCTGCTCATAACTCTTCTCTTGAGCCTCTAACTCAGTGCAGAGAAACTTAACGTACTCTTCCCTTGTATACTTCATTATAAGTCCTCCTCAGTGTTACTATTTTGGGTTCCTTTGTTTCTATTGAATATTTTTCTTATGGATTCGGCATTCTCTGCAATATTGAAACTACTAAAATCAAAATGCAGTTCTTTGAAATAATGCAGGGTTGAGCAGAATGCATCAATACGTTCCTCAATATCAAGATTCTCAGTGCTAAAGGAGAGTGAGATGTTGGCCTGATTCCTAACGAGATCTTCCTTTTCTATTCTCTTGATATCATCACCTGTGTATATCAGTAAATAGGCAGAATCCTTGAAGATATAATCCAATTCTTCTGGATTCATCTTGAATGGCTCATCTTGTTTTTTGTAGCTCTTCAGTACAATTAAGATGGGATTCTCATCTGCATCTTCCAATTCCACCGTTGAATAGTAGTATGGTGTGCCATCTTCTTGATACTCTCCGTAATGTGGGGGGAAGTGCCATGATGGTTCTTCCTGCATAAGGAATAACTGTGCTTCAATTTGAGCTCTAATCTGCTCAGACTTTGACAATGAAGCCTCTTCACCTTTTTTGATTTTGGGTGCGTCCTCTTCTTCTGATGTAGTCTTTTCGTCAGAATTAGCTTTACCATTGCTTGGATTATCTGCACTGTTATTAATAGGCGTTTCTATTGTTTTCGATTCTGGCGCCACGAGTAGATTTACGTCATAACCGCAATCTTTGAGGTAATCGGAAAGAGACTGGTGGTCATCTGTTATAAGAATGACCATCAATTTGCTATCATTATTGCTACCGAGATTTAAGAAACTGCATAAGGGAGAAAGTAATGGTTCCATTAATGCAGGAGTTATTCTTCCTATATAATAGAAGCTGTCACCTTTGGAATACGTGGATTTCGAGATGGTGTCATTGTCTTCCCCGTAAGTCAAAGATATTGAATCACACTTGTAGAAATGGGCTGATTTAACCTTTTCTTCCAGTTCGGTTTTTCTTACGTCAAAATCTGAAGTTCCTTTATTCTGCAATAAAGCAAGATATTGCAATTTGTCTAACAGGCGTTCCTTAATCTCATCTTTCTCGACAGAGTTCGTAAAACTTGTTGTTACGTCTTTTTGAGTGATGACCTGTACACCAAAGGTCTTTAATAATTGGAGCAATTTCTCCCTGTTACTTTGCCCAACTTTCTCACAATATATTTTGTTGTCTCTATTCTTAAAACCATCAACGGTAATGTAAGTTAGGTCTGATGCAGGAAGAAATTCGTCAGAGTAAGATAGAATTTTATGAGTTTTTGCCCATTCACTTATTTCAGGAGAACATTGTTCATCTCTTTCGATAATCTCACGATAAATCTTTGAAACTCTTTCTTTTCTCTCCTCTTTTTCAGCGTCCTTATCCATTGATAATCTTTCGAGGACTATCAACAAATCTTCTGTTTTCAAATCCTGCATAAAAGGCAGAATAGCTCGCCAACTTTCATGTACTTTTGAATCGACAGCTAAGACTGGCAAGTATTTTCCTCCTAGTTCTACTATTTTAGAGTTGTTAATGAAGATTTTTGTTGGTTCTTCAGAAGTGCCTTGGGTCGTGGGAAACTTTTGCTCAGTAGCCAATATATATTCTAGGAACGAATTATAGCGACTTCTGAACTCGTAAGGAGCAAAATCACATAAATCCTTTTCGACCCTGGTTCCCCAATAATTAATTTTACCATAGACCTTATCTTTAGGAATCCAGTCACTACGATTCATGGAAAGCACTCTTGTAAAGAGAAATTTGTCCAATTCATATTGGGGTTTGTTAAACTCTATGAAAGTAAAATAGGATAACTGAAAATGTATATTGATAATGGGGTTCTTATATCCATAATAATTAGAATAACGATGTGGACAATCCTTGAAAGCCTCTGCGGTCTTTTGCAGGAAACTGAAACCCAGTTCATCTTTGGAATAATCCTTTGCTGCAATACCTATTTTGTATATAGCTCCACACTTTTTTAAGAAGAAAGACCAGTCTTCTATAGTTTTACCTTCAGGATAATCATCAGAAATATAGAGATTTGCCTGAGGATTGACATTCTCCATATCATCATCAGGTCTATATTTTGTACCAAGATACAGATTACAAATAGGTCTTAACTGTCCATCCTTTGCCAAAAAGTTGAGGTCTTTTATTTTCTCTGAATAATCACTTTGTTCTAGGAAATTTTCTTGTTGCCATACGTTAAAGAGGAATCTACCTATAGTTAATGCATTATTTGTGGTAATGTAATCTTGATGTGCTAGGAGATAGTCAACAAAGGACATATTTGATAGTTCTCGCATTCCAAGAGATGCTAACCATTCTACTATTGAAGATTCTGTCTTAATATTATCAAATATCTCCTCGTTCAATATGAAAACATTTGAGGCTTCCTCATTTTGCTCTTGATATTTCGAAGGGAAGAAAAGCTCACTAGGGCGACGAAGATCTCTGTTTACGTCATATAGAATGGAGATATCAGCAAATGAACTTTTATAAGAATCAATATTATTCTGCGGTTGTTGAAAATACTCAGACAAGAAACGAATAAGCTTGATATCTTCTTGGATAGAGATGCCTGCTGTTGTTTCGCTATCAGCTAAAAGGTGAATCATCTCATTGCTATCGAATAAGAATATGAGATTATGAGCATACTCCACAATGCCATTATCGTCAACAAGATTTTCTTTGGAGAAATGAGTGTTTTTTTTGCTATTAAGATGCTTTAGCATCCGATCAATAGATATTATTCCCTTAGAAACACCTGTCTTATCAACCAAGACTTCTCTTATTCTTAGAAGACGATTTTTGTTGCGGTTTGGCACGAAAGCAATCGTATCAAAAGCCATCTGTAACGCACTACGGTAAACGTTGACTAGAGTGTCATAGTCTGGGTAGATTGTTGGTAAGACTTCTGTATAATTAGCATATCTTAGCGATATCTTTGATACAAAATCCAAATAAAGCTCTGGAATCTTACTAAATATTAGTTTATTCCATTCGCTTTCCTGATGGAGTTGCTGACGCCCAGCATCAGTTATGAAGTTTGAGTTAATTAAAAATGGTTGCCGTAATCCACGATAAGAAGTAGGCAAAAAAGTAAATACTGATGTATTCTTCAAAGGAATGACCTCGTTGTCCCTTATCTGAATAGCAAACGATATTTCAACTTTCTCCGCTCCCTTCAGTTTATCCGGAGTGTTAAAGTCATGTTCGAGAGCAACTCTTACTTCAGCAGGGACAGGTACTTCATTAGTATATAGAATCCAAGTACTCTGAGGTTCATCATTCTTATATAATGTCACTTGTGGCATAGAGCCATTAACTGCGTTAGTCAGTTTCTTCCCAACACTAAATACAAACTGTCCATTTCGTTCAAATTGGATGTTGACATTATTGCTACGCAAAAACAATAAGAATTGCAAGTCTGAAAACAAACTTTCTATTCGAGCTCCAATCTTTTTAGATTTTTTTGTATGAACTATTGTAATGACATTATATCCTGGAACGTTATACTCATGCAGTTGAGGAGCGTATATCGGAATTACCTGCCAGGGTACATCATTGGGTTCAAGAATTCCTTCGCTTGGAGGGAAACTAGGCATAAGCGATCGGGCCTTTTGTTTATCAAATTCAAAACAAAATGGGCCACTGATTATACCTACATGATCTACGGATGGCATGAAAACTGACTTAAAACCAATGCCTTTATAACCAATTTTCTTACTGTCCTTTGATTTTGTACCATTTCCTACGTCACTTATACCTTCAACGTCCTTTGAATCGAAAGCCTTTCCATTGTGCATAAACACAAACTGATTCTCTTCTTCTCTAATGAGAATATTTAATGTATCTTCCCCTGTGTCTGTAAAAGCATCGACAGCGTTTTGAAGAAGTTCGTAAACGAATCGCTCAGGCTCTGTGTAAATACCAACAGATAGTTGCATTAGCGATTTGGCTTGCATTCGAACTTGGGAAGCATGATTGTACTCGGTGCGTTCTCTTTGCAACTTCTTAATGAAGTCTTCGTTTGTATTTGAGAAATAATTCATAGCGCAAATACTTTGATTATTCTATTGCCAAACCTATTCCGTTAATATGGATAAACTCGCATATATCGTAAAAAGAAGCTGCTTCATTGGGGTCAATATAATCATCCGCAAGAATCATAGTCCGCATCATCGTGGCAAATTCCGTTTTCTGTTCAATAGTCATTAACTTTATTGTGCTCAAACACTTCAAAGTGTTAAGATGTAGAATGTCGAAATGGTCCTGTGTAGTCAACTGAAGTGTCTCCTTTACTGTCTCAAAATACATTGTTTCACGGGCATCAATATGCTCGTCAATACTTACTATATCCAATAAGATTTTGGACATAGCCATTTTTTGTTCTTTTCTATATTCCATAACTCATGTAATTATCATTATCTAAGGAACGTCTGACACTTTATTTGCCATATATTCGTTTATCTTTGTTTTTATTTTATTTGGTTTCCGCTCTATGGAGCGTTAGCCCAGCTTCCATCTCCGAGCCATCTCCGAAGGCATAAGCTTGCTCCAACCTCTGCCTATGCCCCCCCCTTGCTACTCCCTTTCTACGCAACTCCTGTCAGGAGTATTAAGGTGTCCCTATTTCGTATTGTCTATTTTTGACCACAAAGATACGAATAATTTTCTAAAGAGATACATAATTACCTAAAAAAAACACTTCCACAAGCCTTCTTTTCCTAAAAAAGCGTCCAAAGGCCGAGCGGTGAAAGCCTTTTTTAGGGAACGTTCGGATAAATCGCCTACTTTTTCTCAAAATGAGTAGGAATATGGCTACACAAGAACAAATTGAAGCATTGAAGATTGACGAGAATGTCTTTGAACTGGGAGAGGGTTCAGAACAGGACTTCAAATGTTAGTAAAGGGAAGCCTACCACCAGTTGGGCAGGCCCCCATCTTCATTATTTGAATGAGAAACAGTTATCATTATCCTGAATTATTCACAGACTTAAAAAAGGAGAACGTTTTCTTGCTTATCTGCAAGAATTGTTGTAACTTTGAAATACCTATAAATTAATGTTACACCAACGTTCTCCATGTGCAAAACTACTACAAAACATTCAAATATCAAAGCTCAACTCGAATTATTTCAGTTTTCAGACCTCAAAAAGCCAGTCGAGGTGTCATTTACAGCTCCAAACCTGTCTTCTTTTGGCGGTTTGACCCTACTCAAGAGTATTAATGAGCGTCAGAAATTCATCCATCGCCTGAGTGCCCATGTCAGTGAGTGGCATAACGAACACCTGCTTGTGCACAGCATCGAGGAGATGATGACCCAGCGTGTCTTCCAGATAGCAGCCGGCTATGAGGATGCCGACGACTGTGACATCCTGCGCAATGACAGCATGCTGAAGATGTGCAGTGGCCGCCTGCCAGGCGGAGTGGCACTCTCGTCCCAGCCTACCATGACAAGATTTGAGAACCACGTGTCCCATCGGGAGTTATACGATATGGGGCGTGAGTTCGTGCACCAGTTCATCAGATCCTACAAGGATGTTTCCGCCAGGATTATCCTCGACTTTGACGACAGCAACAGCAGCACCTAAGGGCTTCTACGAGTGGACGTTCTACCTCGTCTTCTCCATGCTCAACGTCTATGCCCGCACGCGGGTGAAGACGGCACACGGACGCGCCGACATCGTGGTGAAGATGCCCGATGCCATCAACGTCATGGAGCTGAAGGTTCGCTCGGCCCAAAGGGACGCTTCACACTTGAAGAACGGCACTGCCCGCGAGGTTCTCGAGCAAATCAACTCACGCGGCTACGCCATTCCCTACCAGACGGACGCGCGTCCCGTCCGCAAGGCCGGAATACGCTTCTCCATGGACACCCTCACCAACGAGGACTGGGAGATAGAAGGTGAGGAGTGAGGAGTGAGGAGTGAGGAGTGAGGAGTGAGAAGTGAGAAGTGAGAAGCGAGAAAGACGAATGACTTTGTCAATGTGCTGATGCGCGTAGTCGCATCTGGCGGAACCAGTCGGTGATGGCGCGGTAGAGGTGCAAGCGTGTGTTGCCGCCGTAGATGCCATGGTTGCGGTTAGTGTATATGAGCTGGTGG
>Ga0247610_10004988_pt1 | contig 14071 bp, 10 predicted proteins | sample 174DNAGHGhighgp2_FD_193483 | JGI IMG/M metagenome (GOLD analysis project Ga0247610, IMG submission 193483) | Sheep rumen microbial communities from Palmerston North, Manawatu-Wanganui, New Zealand - 1742 DNA GHGhigh gp2 | ecosystem: Host-associated > Mammals > Digestive system > Stomach > Rumen... | reverse complement strand
TTGGTCATCTATTACAAAAAGCAGGGCATGAACTGCGAGGTTTACTCTCCTTGTAGCGCTAGTGATTACAGCATGAATGATGCTTCTAAGATTAAGTCAACAAACTTTGAGGTTGTCGACAAGGTGGAAGGAAAACTCTACAAAAAGGCTTCTGTTGGCGAGGTTACAAGACTCATTAAACGACTGGTGAATCAGTATCTATGATGGTCTATGTAGAAATTGTGCTGCTGTGTGTATCCATTGTGGTGCTCACAGCAGCCTCAAAAAGGAAAGAGGAATGAAACGGAAGAAGATATGGGGCTGTTTGTCTGTCGTGCTGCTTCTTATCGTCGTGGCAGCAGCGTGTGGTGGATATTGGGCTTGGAAGTACTATAGACTGCCGGAATTGCCCGACCGCCGAGAGTATAAGACCATTGAAGAACGGGCTGAGAAGGCTTTAGCCTTTGCCCGCCGCCACAACATGAATGAGCATTATGCTTTGTTCGTGGATTATGGCATTCCTTCTGGCACACCGCGCTTGTTCGTATGGGACTATCGGCAAAAGAATATTGTTGCGAGTACCTACGTGATGCATGGGCCTGGCGGGGGGAGTACGGCAGAACGTCCTCAGTTCAGTAATCGCCCAGGAAGCGAGTGCTCATCTTTAGGGCGGTTCCTTGTAACCAAAGAACATGGTAACAGGCTTAAGCGGAGTTTCCGGCTGAAGGGAATGGATATGGATAACCAGTCTGCTTATGCCAGAGGTTTGATGATTCACAAATCCGGATGGGTGGACAGCCATTGTTGGATGAGATATATCCCTCTTCACCGTGCAAGTTGTCAAGGCTGCGTAACAGTCTCTTCCAGAGGCATGAACTACCTGTGGCCGCTCGTCAACAAAGAGAAGAAGCCGCTGCTACTTTGGTCTTTTGTCAGTAAACAAAGTTAAAAAAAGATGTGCATTCTGACTTACTTTCAACAAAAATGCGTATATTTGCGCCGTGGAATGGCTCAGAATATCTACCAGCACCGAATTGGTGCGAGTCGCTACGGACGAGATTGTCTATGTCCGTGCCGACGGCAACTATTCTGACCTCATGCTGACCAATGGCAAGAGCCGCAAGATGACCTTCCAGCTTCATTTCTTCGACGAGGTGTTCCAGCAGCTCCAGAACAATATGTTCGTCCGAGTGGGCAGGAGCCTCATCGTCAACAAGCGCTATATCTACGTGATAAACCTGACGGAACAGCAACTCATACTGTCCGGAGGCGACATCAAGGAGCCCATTGTTTTTTATGGGCAGCCTAAAGCCGACAGCCCTCAAAATATTACGCTCGCTCGCGAAGGATTGAAGCAGTTGAAGGAATTACTTGAAAACGAGAAAGGGAACGACAATGGATGAACTGAACAAGCAGAAACCCGAAGTGCCCGTCATCATCATTGAGCGTGATGAGCAGCCACAGCCCAAGGAGGTTGAGGCGAAGGTTGTCGCTCCATCCAAGAAGCGGAAATGGCTGAAGCGACTGCTTGCACTCGTGGCTTTTGGCTGCGTGATGGTGGCCGCCCTCGTTGGCTATAACTTCTGGAACTATTATTATAACATTGGTGTGTCCGTTTCCGTCACCCCTGAGCAGAATATCGAGAAACTTCAACAGCCAGTAAAGCAGGAAACACCAGAGGTCGTGATGACCAGCGACAGCATCCTGGATGTGGCCATGGACTTTTACGCCATTCACGGACTGAAAGCCTCCATCGAGTTCAATGAGCCTGATACGGCTGACACCTCTGTTTATCTCTATTGCCGCTCTGCTGATCATAAAGCAGATAACACATACATTGGTTCACTCGTCGTCGATGGCGAGGAACGTCAGAGCGATACCCATCGTTTGGGTTATATGGCTATGCTGGGCGGCAACAGCGTCATTGGCATTTCTCGTAGCGAGAAGGTCAAGGACTATGTTCAGGAGCGTGGCGGCTCATTCTTCCGCCAGTTCATCCTCGTCAGCAATGGAGAAATACCCGGCCGTTTCTTCCTGCACGGCAAGGTAGAGCGTCGCGCCATAGGCCGCATTGATGACCAACTCTACTACATCGCCACCCGTCACAAGGAAACCCTTTGGGACTTTGCCGATGCCCTCCGCGAATATGGTTTCATCGATGCCATCTATATCACCGGCGGTGCCGACTACGTCTTCTATCGCGACAAGGATGCTATCCGTCATGACATAGGTGACACCGTCGATTATCCACATGAGAAGTGGAAGGGTATCATTCCTTGGCTGGTGTTTCGGAAACAGTAAATCTTTGTTACCTCCCATACGCCCATGGAACCCTTGAAATGCTGATGTACAGAGGGTTTAGGACATGGGAGGTATCTTGCCGACACCTCCCGTCAACCTCCCGTCTAACCTCCCATCAAGCTGCCTTCAACGGAACGGCCAGGTAGTAGGCCACGTGACTGTGCTCCTTGTGCTCATAGCCCAGATCCTTCATCGCCTTGCCCAAGTTCACTTTGGTGCTGTGAGTAATCTGTAGGCTGGGATATTGCAGTTTCATGTGCTGCAGCATCTCCTTGCCACTAATGGTCTTCACCGTCTCGCCCTCCTTAGGCTTGCGGAAGCAGGCCTCAACCATCTCGCCAATGTCCTTCTGCGCCATATAGTTCAGGTTCAGCTGCTGGATGCGCGCCACCTCGTCGTTGTTGAACCAGTAGGGCGCCTTCAGTTCGCGCAGCTCGTAGAGCACCTGGGCATAGAGCTGCTCGTAGTCGATGTCGCCCACGTTGTCGATGTACTGCCCCTCAGGAATGGTCAGGCAGATGTAGCGGCGCGAGCCCGTGGCATCGGTCAGCGGATGGGGGTTGTTCGTCGTCGCCACGAACGAGGCGAAGCGTGGACGGTCCTCCTGGGCACAGCCGTAGATGGGACGTCCGTTCACCTTGCTCTTCGAGAGCGTCTGCTTCAGCGCCGCGTGCTGGCTGGGACGGATGGCGTCGAGCTCGTCGAGGTTCACCAGCAGGTTGTTCGTCAGCGCCATCTCCTTGTCGAACTTGTTCGAGAGGTTCAGGTGGTCCAGGTAGTACTCGCGCAGCGGCTGGGGCAGCAGTCGACGCAGGAACGTCGTCTTGCCACAGCCTTGGGCGCCGATGAGCGTTGGCACACACTCGTTGCCGTGTAGCGTGTCCATCTGCAGCCAATGGGCCACCGTCGAACGGAGCCAGACGGCGAGGAACGCCAGCTGCTCAGAGCTCATGCCCGGCAATCGGCCGAAGAGCTGCGCCACATGGTTCCGTCTGTCCCACGCAGGCAGTCCGTCGAGGAATGCCTGGACGGGGTTGTACTGAGGCACGTCCTCGGAGTGGACGATGTCCGTGATGTCCGCCTTCGGATTGCCCTGCTCACACACCTCCTCGCGCTTGGCTCGCAGGATGATGCTGTTCAGCGCCTGCGGCGTCAGCGGACGGAACGGGGCACAGGGTTTGCCGTCTTCCGACAGGGTTTGACACTCGGCATTGCCGCTTGGCTTTGCCTGGAACTCTACCTTTCCATTCAGCACGTTGCGACGGAAGAGGTAATTCTCGTGAAGGAACGACTCGGCTTCGAGCATCCCTTCGGTTGAGGCCTTCGTGGCCTCGGAACTAGCTACATTTTTGTTTTCCATAGCTTTCTCATGTGTTTTTCTTGAAGATTAATACTGTCCGCAACCCACTCGTCGCGGTTGTGCTTTTCACGTTTGCAAAGATACAAAAAATTCTGCACTTCTCCAACATTTTCATCAATTTATTTTTTGTTTTTTTTGAAAAAAATCGGAGGTTTGTCGAAAGGTCTCTAAAAACGGTCAGACGGGAGATTGACGGGAGGTCAACGGGAGGTGTCGGCAAAACATCTCCCGTGCCTCAAACCCTCTGTACATCGCCATTTCAAGGGTGTCATGGGTGTATAGGAGCTCTCTCCGCATCATACCCCCTTACCGCTCCCCCATCCCACTCTACCAATACCCCCGCCTTATTCCGAAATACCCTGCCCTTAATTTTCAATAACCCCGCCTTAAATTTCAATAACCCGCCCTTATTTCGTACGCTCAAGCCGCTATTTCATACATCCAGTTAAAAATTCTTGTCCTTTTTTCTTGGAACTTTCATCTTTTTTCCCTATCTTTGCCCCTGTTCCACGCTGATGATGAGCCGCAATGCCGTCGGATGGGTGGGATGACATACTAGAAAAGGCGTTTGCTAAGCGCTTTGACTTTGACTGTGTAGAACTTCGCAACCTCTAACGAAATGTCAAATCAAACGCAACAGCAGATGTCCCGTGGGATGATTATATTAATAAGGTATATATCATTCAGCGTGGGGCGTTTGCGTTGCTCGTTTCGACATCCGGGCAATGCGAAGGCCTTACACAGTGGAGCGAGCGACAAGCATCGGCTCCACGTCTTTATATGTGTGTTCAGAACCTATAACTAAAAACCACTACTGAAAGGGCCAGGTAGATATTATTAGAATTATGAAGAAGTATGTCTTCATTATTTTGGGATTATTGATGGCTGCACAGGCTTCTGCGCAAATACTTAAAGAGCGCAGGGTTTATTATTTGGACTGCTCACACTCTATGGTTTCCAATGGACTATGGGATCCTGTTCGAGATAATTTGAAGTCTGCAATTGATAGAATAAATGACGAGACAGTTGAAATTATTGTTATTCCGTTTGCTGACAACAATTTAAAAAATCCCGTTTTAAAACCGATGATTGCTAATGCGACAGCAAAGGGCAAGAGTTATCTTAAGAATAGAATTAGTAAATTGCCACAACCTAGTACAAGTACTATGACCTATCATTATATTCCTCTTAGAGATTTTTTTAATTGTCGGGTTGATGATAGTCGAGTGACTTATATGTTCCTAATGACGGATGGTGAAGATGAAGATAGGCAACATGCGGCATTGAATAATTTGCTTCCACAATGGGGAGCAAAATATGGAAATAAAAATGTTTATGGTTTTTATGTTATGCTTCATCAACAAGCAGCTAATCCAGCAATAGACAAGGTTTGTAATTGTCAGGACCACTTATGGAAGGTTGCAACAGCTGACGTCAATATAAATCTTGTTCGATTACAGAGTTCAGCCGTCTTTAATGCTAAAAATGAAAAGTATTTTGATTTGCCTATTGCTTGTGGAAATGCTTCTGGAAAGTCTTTTTCGGCTTCATTTCCTGCGGAATGTCCATATAAAGTAAAGAAAACGGAGATGAAATCAGAATCAATTAGGGTATGGGTTGAACCCACTAGTGGCCAAAAATTGCCGGTATCATCCGATTTCTATTTAAATGTTAAAATGAAAGGATGTGGAAAATACGATTTCCTGGTTACAGAGAAAATCCCTGTTAAGTGTGAATTCAAACCCGAACGTTCACTTAAAATTTCTGTACGATGAAAAGATACTTTTATATAATAGCCTCTATTCTTCTTGTCTGCTTGTCATCGTGCAAGAAAGATGAGAGTGTTTCTTTTGGTACTGTAGAATACTACCCCGATTTTCTTTGGGTTGATTCCAAAACTACGTCTGTATCCAAGACTTTTGAATTTGACTTTAGTCAAGATGCTAAGAATTATGATTCCTATGCCGAGTTCCAATTTATTGACAATGAGGGTAAGGCAATAGGCACAGATATAATGCAGATTGTTATCGATGGAAAAGAATGTCCAAATAATAGATTCCGAATTAATAGTGATGTAAAATCAAAAGATCTCACTTTTAAGTTCAGCCCTGATGCAATGGAAGGGAAACATCAAGGCTATCTGAAACTTGTTAGTCATCAACTTGACAGGCTTGACTCACAACCTCTTACGGCAAATCAACAAGTTGATGCTTTCCAATGGACGTTGAATTATGATAAACGTATGAATCCATTAGCGAAAATTTTGATGTGGCTTTTCACTGGAATCGTCGTCTTAGTCGCTGTCTGGCAATTTTGTTTCAGACCAATTATCTACCCGAGATTTGTATCTATTCAAAAATCATTTATTGTTCCAGGAATGCCCCCTCTAATCGTTAGGTTCAAAGGGGCGAGAATGGTTGTTTTAGCAGCATCACACTCAAAGAAACAGTCTGCATGGAATAGGTTTTGGACGGGAAAAGTATTATATAAGACGCACCCAGCCTTTGGCGCTCCTATAATATTCAAACCAAGCAGGGGGCGCAGGGTACTTTCAATAGTTCAAGCAGGAAGCTATCAGGTAATGCCAAACCCCATGCCGGGAGTTGGATCCGCTACTATTATTGATATCAAGAAGAATTTGAAGATTAACGTTAACTAAAGCAGCCTGTATATGAAAAAGTGGATTATACCGTCTATATGCGTTGTTTGTGCAATTTATCTTCTTGTGAACTTTTTCTCGAGTCACAAAGGCGTTACTTATGTCTCTATAGGAAAGACATATAACAAATTTTTGTTCTTTCCCGCGAAGAGTGCGCACTTTACTATTACTTTTAAGTCTTCATATACAGGTGGTTTGACGTTAATTGATGATAAAGGAAGCGCTCTTCCTGCCAGCAAGTACACCATTATGGTTGACGGAAAGAATAGTGGCCCGAGTTTCTCTGTCAAGAATAAGAGGCTTGTTAAAGTTGCAATTAGGTGTACAAAAGCTGTTAGCCCTGGCAAACAGTATGTTCAGGTAAGAGGTGGAGGGCCATTGGTGACCCATGTATATTTTAGACATCACCTTAATCCTCTTATAGTATGGATTTCGTGGATCGTAACGCTACTTGCCGTCATTTCACTCTTATGGTTTCTCATTCTCAGGAGAATGTTCTATCCTCAGTTTAGAAGTTGTATGAAGACGTTCGTTATTCCCAATCAGGCACCACTCATTGTTAAAATGACAGGAGCTAGGATGGTAGTCATTTCTTCCGAGTATAAGAAACAAGGCTTTTGGGATGCATTGATAAAGGGACCTGTAATTTATAAGTCCCATCCTGCATTTACCTCGTCGATTACTATGCGTCCAATGAAGGGGAGAAGGATAATCGTAAAGGTTGACAATAGTATATATAGAGTGTCTCCTAATCCTATGCCAAGCATAGGAACGGCAGCTATCGATAACATTCTAACAAATACGCATATTACAATTAATTAAAAATCAAAAAACATATCATTATGCAAGAAACTATTAAAATTACTAAAACCCTTTTCGTAGGTCTTGGAGGAACTGGAGTTAAAGCAATCCTCCGTACAAAACAGTGCTTTATTGATGCATATGGTCAAGTTCCGCCTATGATTGCTTTTCTTGCCGTTGATACAGATAAAGCAATACGTGAAGCATCTCTTCCTTCTAGAAAAGGCGAGGATGTAAAATTCACAGAAAATGAAATATGCTTCTGTGGAATTACAGGTAGTGCACTTGACATTTATAGAAACCACCTGACCAAATTCCAGTGGGTTCCTAAGAGAAATGTCTCTTTTCTTTCTAATTTGAGAAATACTGGTGCTGGGGCGGTGAGAAGTAGTGGCCGTTTCCTTGCAAGGCACAATGCAACAGAGATTCGAAAGCGCGTAGCAAGCAAGGTTTCTGAAATAGGAAAACCTTTGCCTGTTGGAAGTAGATTTGTTTACGACACTAATAAGGATGGCGTGGAATATCCTATTATAGTTAATGTTGTTGGCTCTGTAGCTGGTGGTACTGGTAGCGGAACAATGATTGATATGCTTGTTCTTATAGCAAAGACGCTTAGAGAAAGTGGCCTTACTTATTCTATAAAGCCTTGGATCGTGCTGCCTGAGGTGTTCCGTCATATGGCACCAGGTCCGGCATCTGCCAATGTATATCAGAATGCTTATGGGGCTATCAGAGAACTTGACTATCTATATCATCTCCCAAAAGATAACCAAAATGCGCTTGATTTTAATTTTGACAAGGTTTATTATCTTGACGAAGGAATAGGGGATACGTATTTGATTAACAATGCTAACAAAGCAGGAGTTGTATTTCAAAATATTGATGATATTACCGATTCTATTGGACGATGTATGTTCCTCCCGTCAAACGAGGTTGATAGCGTTAAGGATAATACAGGCAATGTTAGTTTTGTGTATAATATAAGAGATAAAGAGGCTCATTATGTTTCTGCAGGAAGTGCAGAAATCGTATACGACAATCAGGCTGTGGGAAATGTTATTGCAAAGGGAATCATTGTTCAAATATGCAATGAACTTTGCAAATCCAATTCAATAGACGCCCTTCAGGAAGTCAATGCTTGGACAACTAGCGAAGCAGTAGCGATTGAGGAGCATAATGTTGATCTTCTTACGGATAGCATTCTGTCGAAATATGCTCCATTCAATGTTATCATAGAAAGGGATGCCGACGAAAATACTGTAACAGCGAATATTTATGCTGGAGCTGAGGCACCTAATGTACTAGAAGAGGTGAAGAACAACGAGTTAAAGAAGTTAGAGAATGTAAAAGCAGAATTGAAAAAGAAAATTGAGGATATCTTAAATACGCAGAAAGGTATTGGTTCTGCCAAAGTTTTCCTTGAATCTCTTTCTGACGATATTGCTGTTTGTAAAAAGGAAATGAGTGATGAGGCTTCTGAACTGCAACAAACTCTTGCATACGCCCCTGAATGGGGACCTGAAATATCGGCACTAAGGACTGGAATCTTCAAGATTTTTGACAAGGATGCAGCAGAAGTTTTACAAAATAAGATTACTGTGTATATTGCACAAAAGCGTGATCTCCTTCGTCATAATTGGGCTATTCAGTTCTTCACTGATTTGGACATCTATGTTCACGAACTGTTACAAAAAGTAAGCGTATTTAAAACTAATATTGAAGCAATTGAGAGAATACAGAGAAGAGAAATCAGCGCAATACAACAACTTGCCAAATCTGACTCCAAATTCCAGATTTATCTTCACTCGAATGATGTAGAACTTTTTAGCCTTCCTGATGTCGAAGACACTTCTGCTCTCTTCAGGAACGTAACCCCTATTAACACTCTCATTGATAAGACTGAGGTGGAACTATGTGATTTATTCTTTGATTTTGCAAAAGATCAACAAGCAGTAATTGACGCCGTGAATGTTTCGATTGAGCAGAAGATGCGTTCCATGAACGATAAACAGCTAAAGGCAATTTTTGCAAAGATCAAGGAAATGTCCAGTCCTCTTTGGAGTACCAATCCCTATGGCTATTTGGATCACGCACAGGAACTCACAACCATATTTACAATTGGCGTATTTGATCAATCCTCTAGTTTTATACAGGAAAAGTATTTGGATGAGTTTACACTCGGCGCTATCAAGCCTACATTTGCAACTACACATGAGACAGATAGGATTACTTTCTTCCAAAGTCAATGCTATAGTCCAGCTTATGCTGTCAACAATATGATAGGTTACATGAAGGACGCTGATGAGAAACTAAATAAGTCAGACTCATTTCCAGTTTGTTATTTGGATGAGAAGTGGAATCAGAGAATGTTAGTGGACGGCTTTGATATTTTGCCTAAGCAAGAGAAAGATAGAGTTCTACCTAATTGGGTAAATGCGATTGTGTATGGTTTTATCAAATTTGACGAATCGCAAAAGACCTATTATATGGAATCTGAACAGGGAGATATCCTAATAGGAGGTTTCTTGGAACTTGGACAAAGAAGAGACCTCGCTTTCGAACAGTTCCAACTTCGTGGACTTGATAAGGAAGTTGAAAGTCGAATAGAACAGATGATTCTTGAGCAGGGGCGCCCAGCTGTCACCGCAATTATCAAGAAAACTAAGTCTGAACTCAGAAATTACGTTTCTCAGCATGCAAGTCTTAGTGCAATAGAGTTGGATAGAATTCTTGCGAAAGACCCTGCATATCAGATGGTTCGTGACATGCTTGAAAAAGAAGTTACTTACTTGAAGGAACTTGACGTGTAAACCAATATGGCATATTTCATTGTAATAGGTACTAACAATGATGTCAAGAGTGTTGTAGATGAGGTAAAAAGAGCTCATCTACAACACAACGTTGTTACATCAGGATGCATAGTGAGTGAAGGCGATGAGCTTTATTATCATTGGGATGTCTTCAACGAGAATGGCAAAAAAACCGAAGAGAATAAGGAGTCCATCGTTCTTCATGATGCATTGACCAATCAGATTTCTCAGTTCAGGACGTTGCTTCCTGAGAATGCTATTCCCAATGTATTCATTGTCTCAAATTGTTTCAATGAGGAAGATAGTGAAACTTTGCAGATGCTCTGTGATGAGTTGTATCAGATTGGGGGAGCAACACTTGGTGGGCTTCTAGTCGATATCATTATCTTAGGATATGATCTGAATAAGCCAGGAGACGTCACCAAACGTCCTCATTGGAGGATTTTGGAATTAATCCGTGGGTTAGGAGAAGGAGGTCGTTTCCATACCAACATATTATATGTCAACAATATGGATTATATGGGGGCGGCTACCAATGTTGATTCGCATATTCTCAGTAGAATTCTCAGTCACTGGTCAAAGATGGTATGTTCAGGTGGTTTTGATCCCAAAGCCACGATTCACTCACATGTCTATTCAATTGGAATGTCTGAACATCAATACGATTTCCGTGACCTAAACGAGTTCTTTAAACTTTCTGCAGAAGAAAGACTCCTCGAAAGGACATTGAACAACATTCCATCATCAGACACTCAAGAGCTGATTAACTCTAACTATTACAAGAAAATTGACCTTGATATTCCTTGGCTTGATGGTTTGTGTTCTATTCACTCTTTATGGAACCAGTATTGTACTTCGCAATGGGATCCTTCTAAACAAGTTTGTGAGAATGAGTATTCGGTTTCTCAACAGGAATTGATACTTGCCTCATACCTTGATTCGTTTCTTAAGCTATATATTTCAGAAGAGCAGCGTGAGATAGAGATTCTCAGTGCTGAAATAGCACAGAAAGAAATTGAGAGATCTGAGTGTTCTGAAAAGCTAATAGAATTGAACGGGCTTCATGAAGAAGACGAAACCAAGGACGCACAGATTGATTCTGTGAATGAACGGATTGTCCATTTGGACGCAGAAATAGAAAGATGTAAGAGCAAAATTCTGCAACATGAGGGGAGCATTGCGAACAATACATTCTTTAATGCTGATACCTTCCATGAGAAGTTCGGCACCATAGACCTTCTAACAGAAGAGGACGAGGCCGCTTATACAAAAAACAAGACCAATGTAGAGCAACTGATAGTTTACGTTAAGTCCGAAGCAGGTATTAGAATAATGAGAGAGGCTATTGAAAGGGCCACTACTCATGATGTTCTGCCAGATTCATATCCTGAAGCTGAAATTCTAAATATGGGACGCGTGAAGGCAATTCCTCTTTCAAAAGAAGAGAATCCTTCGATTGCAGAACTTTCGAACAACACGCTGAGTTCTGAGAATTTGAACGAAAGGCCTGGGTGCTTGTTGTGGTTTAAAAACCTTTTCGGCAAGAAAAAATCAGACAAATTTGATGTTGAAACCGCACCGTTGGAAGAAGTACAATCCGATGATCCTTTACCAATTACGGCTGAAACAAAAAAGACCCTAAATGAACAACTTGGCAAGTCTGTTGCTTCCATCAGAAAGGCTGATGATGTTCGCGAATGGTGGAAACGTCTTTGTAATATCATTGAAAAGGATCAGAAAAGGTTGGCAGAATGCAAACTTCTGATGGACGGAGAAAAGGACCTCAATGGCGAATATCTCCCTGGCAAGGAAGGTTATCGCCCTGACAATCATCGGAAGTCCACTTCGCTGATTGATATGGATCGTGTACGCTACTTCCGTGATACGGACACATATTATAAGCAGAATATCGCCAAATTCCTTGAGCGATGGTTCGACAAGAATATTGAAATCGATAAAAGGATGACTATGCTTGAACTTATCAAGCATCAAGTTCTTGATCCTCTTGTTGGTCGATTCCATACGTTACATTGGGATGGGAGCAATCCATTTGTGAAAGAAGATATTACTGACGAGGAGATGCATGGATACATTGAGCATGATTATAGCCAGTCAAAGCCTTTCGTTGAATATGTCCGTATTCAAGAAGATAATATTCTTTCCAATCTGAATGTCTTATTCTATTCGAATAACCAGAACATCCCTACGGACTATACGGAATTCAGAAACAGATACAAGATCAGCACGGAATCCATGAGCCCGATTTTCCTTGAAGATTTTGTGAATTCACTATGTGTTGTCCAAGTAATGGACATACCCTATCATGTAGATGCTATCAAGGACTTTAAACCAAAAAGGGAAGCGGAACTAAGTAAATTGAAGACAGATATTTGTGCAGAAATCCATGCAATCATTGGGGATGCAAAAACAGTAGAAGAGAAAGCAAGAGCAATTTACAACTGGCTATGTGACAACATTGCATATGATACAACAAAACAGATTCATGATGCCGAAACCTGCTACAATGTTCGAAAAGGAGTCTGTCAAGCATATTGCGAGTTGTTTTGTTATATGGCTGAGGCTGTAGGCTTGACGGCAGACATTATTACAGGCATTACAAAAGACGCAAATGGCAATGTCTCAGAAGAGAAGCATGCTTGGATATATGTGTACACTCACGCATATAATGGCATACTGATTGATCCTACATGGGGAGCAGGAGGTGTTAATGGGGTAAAATACATTAAAAGTGAAGATAACACTGCTTGGTTCAATGTTTCGCCATATAGGATGATTTTTAGTCACTTCCCTGATAATATTATTTGGTCTAAAATTGACATACAAATCACTGAGGAACAATTCAAAGTACTTCCAATTGTTGAGATGAAAAATGAGGCAGATATTAAGGACTTACTTTTTGAGTGTATATCAACTTAAGAAAAGAAATATATCCTGTTTATAAAAACAATAATTATGAAAAAGTATATATTGTATAATAGTTGCTTCATCCTAGGCTGTTTTTTTTCTATAACCCTTATGTTTGCTTGTGATTCAAGGAAGAATCCCAACCAACGGACTTGTGAGAGTAGTTATAATTCAAACTCGACTGCCACAGAATCAACAAGAGATCGTGCTTATGTTGATAACTCTCTCAATACTGGAACATCTCCTTATAATAACAAGCAATCTATAGAGGATAATCCTTATTACAATAACTCATTAAGGACAGGTACTTCACCATATGCAAGTTATGGAACTAGTGTTTCTGACGAGTCACAAATAAGCATTACTACTTCTTCAAATTCTAATTGTGATGTTGTCGTCATAATCAAGAGTGGTGGTGAGATCGCAAGAAATGCATATATTAAGGCTGGTGGTTCATATACATTCTATGTACCTAATGGAACGTATCAGGTGTTCTTCTATGGAGGAAAGGGATGGAATCCTAGTAAATCAATGCCCGGTGGACTGACAGGTGGCTTCGTTGCAAATGAATCATATTCTAAGGATTCTCCTGTGACTTTGAACTATGAGGGATTGACATATGAATTGATACCTCAACCAAATGGCAATTTTAGTACGCAACAAAGTAGTGCTAGCGAAATTTTCTAATCATGAGCAAGAAGTCAACTCCCATCCCTGGTCTTAGTTTCTCATTAAAGCGTGCACTGGGAATCACACAGGCAAAGCAAAAGATTGCAAAAGCAACTGGTATCCCAACCTCTAAGGCTGGGTTAGAACGAAAAATCGGTAACGTGATAATAAAAACATTGTTGGGAAAGAAGTAAGTCTTACAAAAAGAAGGAAGATATGAAAGACACAAAGGAACACATACTGGGGCAGGACGGGTTCGGCAATTAAAAATAAAATAATTAATTTTGCAAACGATATGAATAAAAAGCAAGAAATAAAACTATTCGAAGAACAGAAGGTTCGCATGGAGTGGGACGATGAGAAAGAGAAATGGTTCTTTTCGATCGTTGACGTGTGTGCCGTGCTAACTGAAAGTAAAGACTATCTTACGGCACGTAAATATTGGAATAAGTTGAAGCAGAGACTGAAAGAGGAAGGAAATGAAACGGTGACAAATTGTCACCAGTTGAAAATGAAAGCTGCTGACGGGAAAATGCGATTGACCGATGTCGCAGACATGGAGCAGAT
>Ga0247610_10004987_pt1 | contig 14078 bp, 14 predicted proteins | sample 174DNAGHGhighgp2_FD_193483 | JGI IMG/M metagenome (GOLD analysis project Ga0247610, IMG submission 193483) | Sheep rumen microbial communities from Palmerston North, Manawatu-Wanganui, New Zealand - 1742 DNA GHGhigh gp2 | ecosystem: Host-associated > Mammals > Digestive system > Stomach > Rumen... | reverse complement strand
AGATCCAAGACGGTAAGTTGACCATCGCCTTTGCCAACGAAGAAGAACTGAACCGTATCATCAGCAAGATCCGTTGAGAAAATATCTGTACATAGTGCTCCTGTTATGCCTCCCTGCTATGCTGCACGCGCAGAAGAACGAGGTGTATTTCCGTCCCGATACTACCGAGACGGAAGTGAAGCATATGTACTATTTTGACCTCAAGAAGAAACCCGATGCCATCAAAGCGGTGTGGTTGGGTGCTATCTTCCCGGGTGCCGGACAGATGTATAACAAGTCCTTCTGGAAACTTCCTATCGTCTATGGAGCCTTCATGGGCATGGGATACGCGATATCTTGGACCCAGGGTCGGTACGACAGTTATAAATCCGCCTATCTGGATCTCTATTATGATAATCAGGCCGGGACGGTGACCGAAGACCCCTCCAAGTCCTACATCGCCGTTCTACCCGAAGGGTACACCCTTACCCGCGTAGGTGGGGCCTCCCGATGGATGAATATGCTCTATAGTCAGCAGAACGCCTTGCGCCGCTCCCGCGACTACATGATCGTAGGAATGGTGGTCATTTATGCGCTCACGCTCATCGATGCCTATGTCGATGCCCAACTCTTTGACTATGACATCTCGCCGGACTTGTCCATCAATATAGAACCCCAGATTTATTTTGACCAATATCGTCAGCGCAGCGCTGAGATCAAATTAGCAATACGACTTTGAAAAAGATTTTATTTATCATACTCTGCCTTGCCGCTTTGGGTATCCGTGCCCAACAAGCTCTCCTTCCGGACAGTATCCCTTCGGATACGCTCGGTATAGACAGCCTTGTCATGCTGGACAGCATCGAGGTGGCGCAAGACACGATCATTCCCATTGTGCCTTTCTATCAGTTATGGAACGATAGTGACCTCACTGATATCGAGATGCGGACGCTGGACTGGAGCCTGAGATGGTTAGACACGACTGACTGCGTAGCCGTCCATGACACCACTACCCTGCCCGACTCGGTTTATAAATCCCGTCTGCAGGCTTTGCCTTGCGTGATTGAGTTACCGTACAACGAACGCGTGCGGGCGTTCATCCTGCGCTATGTCAAACGCAGTCCCAAACAGGTAGCACGAATGATGCGGATGAGTGAGTATTACTTCCCGCTCTTCGAAGAGACCTTAGCGCGCTATGAGTTACCGTACGAACTCAAATACCTGCCCATCATCGAATCGGCCCTCAACCCCGTGGCCCGTTCGTATGTCGGCGCTGCCGGTCTTTGGCAATTTATGCCCGGCACGGGTAAACTCTTCGGCTTGGAGATCAACTCACTCGTCGATGAACGCATGGATCCGGTCAAAGCCACCGAAGCGGCTTGCCGTTTTCTCAAGAGCATGTATGCTGTTTATCAGGATTGGAACTTAGTCATCGCCGCGTATAACTGCGGAGGCGGAAATGTGAACAAAGCGATTCGTCGGGCAGGCGGTAAACGCGATTTCTGGTCTATCTATCCGTTCCTGCCCCGCGAGACGCGTAACTATGTGCCTATCTTCATTGCTGCCAATTATGCGATGAATTACGGTCAGGAGCACGGTATCTGCAAAGCACCTATGGAGCATGTGATGCTCACCGATACGATCCGTACCACCCAACGCCTGCACCTACAGCAAGTAAGCGATAACTTAGGTATCGACATGGCTGAACTGCGTCGTCTCAACCCGCAGTACTCGCGGGACATCCTCCCCGGAGGAAGTACGTACGCACTCTGTCTGCCGGCCGATAAAGTGGGACCCTTCATCGATATGCAGGACAGCATCCTCAGCTACAAAGCCGACAGTCTCATTCATAACCGTCGTGCCGAGATAGACCTGGCGAAAGTGACCGGTATCAACGGAGCGTATCGCGTGAACGGCGTCACCTATTATACCATCAAGAACGGCGACACGCTCGGCGGCATCGCCAAGAAATTCCATTGTACGGTCAAACAACTAAAACAATGGAACCGACTGAAGAACGATAACATTCGTGCCGGTAAAAAACTGAAAATCTGCAAATAACTGAAAGCTGAATACTGAATGCTGAATACTGAAAAGCTATATTTCTCGGTACGCGAGACAGAAAAAGAGACGGGAGTACCTATCTCTACCCTGCGCTATTGGGAGAAAGAGTTTGACCAACTCTCGCCGCGTAAGGACGGGCATGGTAACCGGTACTACACCCGCGAAGACCAGGACCTGATCAAACGAATCAAGTACATCCGCGATGAGCTCAAGATCACCCGTATCGAGGCGATTCGGAAAGAACTGGCGACCAACACCAAGCGCTCGGATGAACGCCAAGCCGCATTGGAGATCCTGCTCCGCGTCAAAGAGGAATTATGTGAAATACGCAAAATGATTAAATGATGAAAATAGATTGGAAGAAAATAGCGCCCTATCTGGTGGCGCTGGCGGTGTTTATCGGTCTTGCCCTGGCATACTGTTCACCGATACTGGACGGTAAAGTGCTACAAGCAGGTGACGTGAATAACTGGAAAGGTGCTGCGCATGAAGCGCAGGAATATTACCAACAAACAGGCGAAACGAGTTGGTGGACGAACTCGATGTTCGGTGGTATGCCTACTTTCCAGATAACAGGTCATTTACCATCCAACTCCTTGCGCGTAGCTATTGAGAAAATCGCCCACGCAGGTATGACAGGAACGATGCAACCCGCAGGGCTGTTATTTGCTTATTTTCTCGGTTTCTTCCTGATGCTGATCTGTTTTGGCGTCAACCCATGGCTCAGTATAGCAGGCGGTTTGGCGATGGGTCTGAGTTCCTATTTCCTCATTATCATTCCTGCCGGACATATTACCAAAGCGATGGCTATCGGGTATCTGGCTCCGGTCATCGGTGGCGTGTATGCGATTTTCCGCAAACGCTATTGGCTGGGCATTCCTATGGTGCTGCTATTCAGTTTTCTGGGTATCGTATGTCATCCGCAGATGAGTTACTATATCGCCATGCTCCTCGGTGTGATGGCGATTGCCGAACTCTATATCCATATCCAAGAGAAACGCTGGAAAGACTTAGGTATTGGTGTTGCTATATGCCTTGCATGCCTTGTTCTGATCCTGGGTACCAAATGGAGTTGGATGGAGATGAATAACTCCTACCTCAAGCAAACCATGCGTGGCGGACATAGCGAACTGACCAAACAGACGCAAGACCAACCCGCCGAAGGTCTGGACATCAAGTATGCCACCGACTGGAGTTACGGGAAAGGCGAGACCATGACGCTGCTTATCCCGAACTGGGAAGGTGGTGCCAGCGGTTATAACGTAGGCAAAGACTCGCCCTTATGCAAAGCGATGCGCAGCAAAGGTGTGGATAAACGCACGGCGGAGCAGTTCTGCCAAAGTGCTCCCACGTATCACGGGGAGAAGATGTTCACCTCTGGTGCGGTGTATGTAGGTGCAGTCATTTGTTTCCTCTTCGTACTCGGTTTGCTTATCGTACCCGGACCCTATAAATGGGCACTGCTTTTTGCGACCCTCATGTCCATCTTCCTCGCTTGGGGACGAAATATGATGTGGCTCACGGAGCTCTTCTTTAACTACTTCCCGATGTACAATAAGTTCCGCGCGGTGGAGTCGATTCTCGTAGTAGCCGAGATCACGATGCCGCTACTCGGTTTTCTGGGGCTGCAGCGTATCATAGAAGGAAAGATCGAATGGCCCAAACTGCGTAATAGTCTCTTTATCGCCGGAGGCGTAACAGCCGGTATCTGTCTCTTTGCCGCATTCTTTGCGGGTTCGTTTGATATGACGAGCAGCTATGATGCACAGTGGAAGACTCAAGTACCTGACTGGCTCTACAGCATGATCATCGACCAACGCGTAGCGATGGTAAAAGCCGATGCTTGGCGTAGCCTGCTCTTTGTTGTAATAGGCTGCGGACTAACTCTTTGGTACGCATGGCAACGCGAAAAAGACGCACAACCCAAATATAACTATATCTTCTGTGCAGGCTTGGCAGTACTCATCTTAGCGGATTTAGTTCCTGTCAACAAGCGTTTCTTCAATAATGATAACTTCGTAAAGCAGAAAGACAGCGAAGCCTTCTTTAAGATGCAACCCTGGGAGGAACAGATCTTGCAAGACAAGAGTCTTGACTACCGCGTACTGAATCTCAATACGAACACCTTTAATGACGCGCGCACGAGTTATCGTCTCAAATCGATCGGAGGGTATTCGGCTGTTAAGTTACGTCGCTATCAGGACCTGATTGACGAACATATCAGCAAGATGAACTGGAGCGTTCTCAACATGCTTAATACCAAGTATATCGTCACCCGTCAGGGCGTTTATCCCAACCCCGATGCGATGGGCAACGCATGGTTTGTAAACAATGTACAGTTTGTTCCTACGCCGGACGACGAGAATGCCGCACTCAATACGCTCGACCTGCACAACGCCGCCGTCGCCGATGAACAATTCCGCACTGTCTTAACCTGCGAGCCGCAGCCAAACGAATCGGACGAAATTGTTTTGACAGAATATAAACCGAATGAGTTAACCTATTACGCCAACGTAGCCAATGACCGTGTAGCCGTCTTCTCGGAGATCTATTATCCCGAAGGCTGGCATCTCTATATCGATGGGCAAGAGCAAGAAATCGGTCGCGTCAACTATGTCCTCCGTGCCGCAGTCATCCCTGCCGGAGAACACACGATCAAGATGGAGTTTGTACCTAAAGTGATAAGTTTGGATAAGTGGAGTCTTATCTTCTCCATCTTATTGTTACTCCTCTCAGCAGGCGCACTCGCGTTCCCTTATTGGAAGCGTTATTTACCGACTAAGGCCGAGTAAACCTTTCGTTACATTGCAACGGAACAATACCAGTTTCCATCCTTTCATGGGGTGGAAACTTATTGTATAGAGGCATAGCAGAACGAGCGTTCCGCACCATTTAACTGCCTCCTTTGCGAGGCGGTTAATGTATTTGCCCTTACCGATGACAAGGGTGCGTTGTCGCTCGCTTTGACCAATCTGAAGCGTCAGACGGTCAAAATAATCACGCTCCAATTTCTTCTGCGGGATAATATGATGCAGAATCATCTTCGGCAGATACATAAACCGCATCCCTTGCGCTTTCATCTTGTCGAAGATATCTTTCTCCTCCGAGCCCATCAATCCGGTTCCTTTGCGTCCCAAAGCAGTATTAAACAGTCCTACCTGCTCAAAGACGTTTGCGCGATAGGCCGCATTACCTCCTCCGGGATAACGATCGCCGGGGAAAGAACGCTCTTCTTCGCCGAAATACAAATAGCCGCACAGCAACTCCTTCGTGAACCGCGTCATCCATTTGGGTTCTTCGGCATCCTCATACAAAGGAATAATCGGCCCTCCGACCGCGCTAATCTCCGGATGGGCATCCATATATTCGACAATCGTGCGCAGATACCAGGTATCCACCAGCGCATCGTCATCTACATAAACAAGGATATCGCCTTTCGACTCTTTGATACCTTTGTTGCGCGCAGCCGAAAGACCCTGCTCCGGCTCAACTACATAGCGAAAGTTTACATCTTTATGCGACTCAGCAAATGCCTCACATATCACACGCGTATTGTCCGTGCAGTTATTATCCACAAGCACGATTTCGTACGCGGCCTTCTCCAGGTCGTTCTTCGCGATACTCTCCAGCAAATTGCCGATATATTTCGCCCGATTATATGTACAAATGATAACGGTTAGCATAGTTCTCTACTTTTTTAGATATGGGTTCGGTAAGCAATATACGAATATGGTCAAAACAAAGTACAGAGAAGAAATATACAGCACATACTACTGTAATTATCAGCCATGCTATACTTGGACTATGGGCGTCATAGATTGACGTAAGCGAACCATTCCAATACTTACTAAGCCAAATACTCGTATGAATCAAATATACAGGGAACACACCCTTTGCTAACCAATTAATAGAACGGCTTTGGAAGGATAAAGTTGTGAAGAATAGAAAGATGACTATTGAATTAAATAAAGACCACGGATTATTGTTATTAAAGAACGTCAGCGATTTAACCAAGTGCAGACAGGTATCATTAGCGATCCAAGTTCCCGCGTACGACAATACACCTATTACACTCGCATAAGCAGTCCATTTGCGCAATTTGTTGTTCTCTATGGATACATGAAGCGCCAGATAGCGTCCGACGAAGTACATGTACACGACTTGCATAAAATTGCATCCGTCAGAATTAATGGCTTGGCGGGCAAAGAAACCACAATACACATTAATAAATGTCAAAGCCAACAAAACCCACATATATTCCCGCTTAGACATATGCTCAATAGCTGCATTGAATAATGGAGCCAAAAGCATCAAAAACAAATAAGCTTTCACAAACCACCAACCCGGGAAGAACGAGAATGGTAAAAATGAGATTAAAAGACTTTTAGCTGAAAATACCGTATCAGGGAATAAAAAAGAAAGACCATATGTCATTATCCCATAGAAAGCGCATACCAAATAGAAATTGATGATTTTCTTAATAGTAGTACGAATGCCAAACCATCCTGAGATAAGTACAAATATATTGACTTGTAGCGTCATGAATGAACATAGAATCTTCGGGAATTGTGCCCAAAAACCGGTATGCTCAGCATAGGATACGGATTGCGGTAATGAAAACACGCAGAAATGCAAAAACGGCAACACAAACATACATAGCATCCGCAGCAATTCCATATTTGATTGACGTTGTTTCTCCATATTATTCCATTGTTATCCACCCGCTTGGTATCATGCGGGAGAGGTATTTTTGATTGCCTTCGTTGTTGATATAATATCGCTTAGGGGCAATAACGATCTTTTCAGGGTTCGTATTCAGCCAAGCGCCCCACCAACTGAAAGTGCTATTGGCAATAATGTTATGCTTGCACGCACGCATCAGCCGCATGTCATTATAGGCGTCCTTATCATGGTTGATATCCACAAACGTTGCATTCTGTACATCCGCAAATTGCTCCTTCACCCATGCGATATCATCAGAGAAGAAATAGTAATGCGGTGCTTTCACCTGCGCTTCCATCTTCTTCTTCGCTTGCCGATACCATGCCACGGTCGGATGATAAAACACATTCGCATTGGCATTATTCAAATAGTCGCCGCGACGAATATGTACCGCCACCGAATCGGTCTCATCTATTTCTTTGAGTAAGGTCGCATTCGCCTTGTTCGGTTTCTCAGCAAACGTAAAAGCCCGCAACAACTCTTCCCGATATTGCTCAAACAGATGCGCATTGGCAAAGTAGTCAAACAGGATAAGAGAGTTACATTTTGGTGCCTTATCTAAACATTCCAGTTCAAATACATACCTACCCAAGGTCGCGATTCCCCTTTTGCGACACCATGTCCTCAGGCGAGGCAGGACACGTACCGCTATATGCTTATCATGCGTGAAGGTAGCTGCGTTGTGCAACGCAAAAACCGATAACTCGTACGGGCGACACCACGACTTATGTCCAAAAGCATCCATATAGGACAGATCCAAAGCAAAGGGTACCTTGTTGCGCTGCGACAAAGCATACGCCGCAGCGTACTCAAACATCTGGTTTCCCAAACCGCCTTGTAAAATCACCCTTATCATGACCTATCCTGCATTACACAATGATACAACTCCATAAATGCCTGCAATAGACACCAATGATGGTTCTTAAACAAGGCATAAATGATACGATTGACGAGCGTCATGCCTTTGCCGGAACGCATCATACTATCGCTATACACGTCCGCTATCATTTGCCATCCTTCCTTGTTTGAGTTTTTAACCAAAGAGGTAATACTCCGCTGGGAAAGGATTGCTGCTATATCCGCATACTCCGATTTATCTGCAAAAAATTCCGTTAATATACCTTCTGCTCTACGATGACTTTCTATAGACACACGTCTTAAGTTATGCACGTACGAACTTTGGTTCGTTGTCTCGTAGAAATAAAGCGGTTCATGCAATATAGCTACCCGTTTCGCATAGTATAGCAGGCGCGGCGTCACCGCATAATCCTCAGCCATGCGTATCTGTTCATCGCTGCGAATTCCTATTTCGTCTATAAAGGACTTGCTGTAGAATTTGTTCCAATGTGCACATTTTTGAGTATGTTGAAGCAAACGCCGGATATAATCTTCTTTATCCTTATACGTAACTCGCTCCGTTTCAATGCCTTTTGTCGTTACAATATTGATGTCACAGATAACGATATCCGCACTCTGTTTTTCTGCCACCTCTACCCATTTCCCCACAGCATTCGTAGCTACATAATCATCCGAATCTACATGCCAGATATAGTCTCCGGTGGCATGATCGAGACCGGTATTTCGTGCCGCAGAAAGACCTTTGTTCTTCGGATGCTCCACGATCCGTACAGCCTTTGCACGTTCCGGATAACGATCGATCACCGCCCGCAATACATCAATCGACTTATCCTGCGTAGCATCATTGACAAAGATATATTCGATATCCTTGTAGGACTGCTCAAACAGACTCACCGCGCAGCGCTCTATATACCGCTCCACGCCATAAACGGGCACTATGATACTAACCTTCATGATAATATTATACTATGTTTACTTTTCTAAATGGTCTATAACTGTTGCCAAAAAAATGTTCAAATTTTGGATGTAATTGCGCACCATAATAATCACATTCGATAGATTCTGGAAATCCTTCTATAGCAGTTGAACAGATCGTAAATATTTTTTTCGGACTTAATCCTAAAATACTAAGAAATTGGCTATTGACAGGTTTTGAAAATAATTCCACATCAGGGAAATATTTTTTGTAATCAAAAGTATCACGAGGGTGAGCCTTAATCATAATACTGTGCGAAGGATAATTTGAGAAAACATGATTTAGCACCTCCACGTACTCATCACTTGTCAATCCACAATCCTTAATCATAGGCTGCGAAAAGAAAAGATTCGGCCTGCTCTTTAAAAACTCAATATCTGCATCTGAAATATCAAAAATATTCTTCAGAAGAACTTGTTTCTTATTGGAAGCATTCTTATATAATGTCTCAAGTGGCTGTATTAGTACTTCCTTCCCTTTCAACACAGGAGAAGTATTCTCTTCTGTTAGCAGAATTGCTTTGCACTGTGAATTATTCCCATGAAAATGAATATAAAGATCCCCAAAGAAGAAACCTTGAATTTTCCCTAATAAAGAATTTGCATGTTTCTCGTTCCGAATATGTTCTTGGCTATTTTCCTGGGTCAATAAAGTAAGATAATTGGGAGCGTCAGCAAGTAATTTATATGGACGATTACCAATACATAAATTTAGGTATGGGATATCGTATGCATATATTTCAGCCGATTGCAGAAACGGGAATTGACTATATTTAAAATATCGCAGTTGTACCTTGTGTACTCTTTTTAAAATTTTATCCTTAATAGACCTATTTACATATTTATAAACTGAACAAGGGAAATGTTGCTGAATATTTTCAGGTATTGTATCATTAAAGAAATAATACGTGTGGTGAAAAACAGTATCATCATCCATCAACAGATAATACTGAATAAATGGGTATATATTCGAGGCAACACATATATGCGTAACCTCTTCCGGCTTAATCCCGAATTTCTCTAATTGATTTTTACAATGTTTATTCATTGTACTATCCTGATATTTAAAACGTAATTAACCTATCGATTATCTCTCTCACAGCCCCATTCCCTGCATTTTTATTCGCAATAAAATCGGCGACATCTTTCACCTCACCCACCGCATCATTCGGACAAGCAACAAATCCGCCGGCTCCTTTAATAGGTTTCATACATTGCAAATCCAATAAATCATCCCCCACATAGGCTACATTGGCTAATGTATATTCTATTTTATCCTCTTCCGAATACTTTTTCAGTACTTGCAGCAGCGTTGCATATTTATCCATTTTGCCTTGATACAATTCCGTTACTCCCATCTCTCGGCAACGATTCTCTACTATCCGGCTGTTTCTTGCAGTTATAACAACAGGGATAATACTCGCTTCCGGTAGAAGGCATTTTACGCCATACCCATCTTTAATATCAAAGGCTTTAAACAACTCACTGTCCTGACCCATATAGATCTTACCGTCAGTCAGCGTACCATCTACATCCATTACTAAAAACCGTATCATATTTCGCCCTCCAATAATTGAGTTACTTTTACCAATAAGTCTTCCGATAAGGCCGGAGTTATCTTCCCCGTTTCCCATTTAATCTTCGGAATCAACAACGTATCTTCCGGCATCAGTATATTTATCAGACACGGCTCATTATCCTTCATCCATTCGGAATAATTATCCAACGATTGATAAGTATCTAACGTTACAGCCTTTATACCATAAGCTTTCGCGATTTTCTCAAAATCAGGTACGGTATATCCGCTTGACGGAGTCGTCTGCGCATAACGATGTCCATAGGAACCGGATTGTATCTCAGATATTTTACCTAATGCTCTGTTATTAAGTACAATAATCTTAATCGGTAATTGTTCGCGCACAACTGTCTCCAACTCCTGAATATTCATCTGCAACCCACCATCTCCGGTTAAACAATAGACAAGACCATTATTAGTTGAGATAGACGCACCTATCGCATATGGTAAGCCACAGCCCATAGAGCCGTACCCGCCACCTATTAGGATTCGCCCTTGTTCTCCTTTTAGATGAAGAGACTGAGCTGCCCAACATTGATTTTGACCAACATCAACAGCTACAACGGGATTCAGTATCAGCAATGACGATATTTTTTCTATTACCTCATTACCCAATACATTATCATAAGCCTCCAAGAGTTCTTTTACTTGATGACAACGATCGTGCCATTCCGTGTATTGCGGAATATCTTCTTGCAACAGATTATTCATGAACTCCGCTGCATCCATCAGATAATCCTGCTCGTCATCTTTTACGACTCTACTCATCTCGTTGGTATCTACATCTACGCGAATGAGTTTTGCCTTCGGAGCAAAATTCTCACGGATATGACCGATTTGTCTCAAACCAAGACGAGCACCTACAGAAATAACTAAGTCGCACTCATCTAAGATCATATTTGCCACACGATTTCCATACGTACCGATAAATCCGATACGTACATCATCTTGCGCCAAATCCACTGCGTTCATCGTCGTGAGCACAGGAATTTGCGTCTTCTTGGCAAACTGATATACTTGCTCCGCAGCTCCCGCAGAACGAACGCCATTACCTACCAGTAATATCGGCTTTTTGTATGTTAAAGGGAAAATCAATTAAAACTCCTCCTTTCCTACCTATTGTTGCTAATTTATATGCTCTTGATACAATCTCCGGAAACTCTTCCGCACTATTCGGCGTAACGGAAAGCTTCGTTATATGACGCGTCATGGAGACAACGTCCATTTCCTGAAAGCCGTTCTGACGAACACCTGAGAATCCTTTCATCTCATTCGTCGGTACATTTCCACAAATACCCATAACTGGTATTCCATCAAACCATGCATCTGCTAGTCCGCCCAGCGCATTGACTGCACCGGGACCGGATGTAGTAAAATACACTCCTAATTTACCGCTCGTACGCGCGTATCCATTTGCAGCAAATGAACAGCCCTGTTCATTATAACATACATGAACATTTATCTCATCCTTCCGTGCGTACAACGCATCCATGAACGGGACAATGTAACCTCCGGCATAGCCGAAGACATCTGTTACTCCATTCCTAATGAGAAAATCTACTAAATATTCCGAGCAATTCATACCTTATTGCCTTTTGTTTTTATACTCTTCATACTTCTCATCCAGCTGCGAGAAGTCCGTTTTAGAATAGCCGGCCCCATATCTTGTGCGTTGTTGCGGTGTCAGCATTTCTACCACATTATAGATATCGGTAATCGTGCTATCCGTTGCTTTCTTCAAATGGTTCACGTTGTCTACATGCGAGTGCTTCGTACCGCAGATAAACATAGGCAAATCATAGCCCCAATGGATATGATCCAATACCGGCACTATATACTTGTCTATCGTTTCAAGCAGTACTGGGATATTATAGTTCGCGCCACAATGTTTATTCAAATAATCCGCCAACAACTCCGTCTTTGCGTTACCGGCTCCACGTCCCATCCCGAACAACGAACCATCGATGCAAATCTCTCTTCCTGTTTCCTCTGACAACTCTACCATCCGCTCCGCCAAGGCGCATGAAAGCCCCAAATTATCATGAGAATGAAGACCGATCATAATATCTTTATCCAACAACTCATCAAACTGCCGGAAGATAGCAACCAAGTCCGTCATGTACATTGCTCCGAACGTATCTACGATGGAGAATACAGCGGGTTTGATCTTATTTACTTTTGCTATCAATGCGGCACGCTCCTCTGCCGTATAGCTGATACTATCCATCGGATTGAACTGTACACGATAGCCCTTATCCATCGCAGCCTTACAGAAACGTAACGAATCCTCTATCTCGTGTTTCGCAAAGGATATACGAAGCCATTTGAAAGACTTTCCGTCACATTCATCCAATTCTTCAGGGGTGTAGCGACTATTATCGCAGAATCCCAAATAAGTAGTCTTCTTAGCATCAGCTGGAAGATACTTTATCACATCCTTTGAATTGTGATATACAATAGTCTCTCCATTCACCTTGCTTTGCAAAAAGCCTGTCTCTAGATAATCAATGCCGGCATCTACCAAACCTTGTATGATACCTTTCACAAACTCCGGATCGGAATTTTTGTCAAACAGATATCCGCCATCACGGATAGTGCAATCTACTATATGTACTTTTGCGCTCATATCACTTACTTTCTTGCATGTGTTTATAGATAGCCTGAGCTACCATCATATCATACTCCGTATCTATATCCGAACTCTCAATAGGCTCTACCTCTACCAAACATGGTTTAATACCTACCCTGCGGTTGTACTTTTCAAACACCCACTTTGGAAACACAAACGCTCCCGATGTCTCCATATATATCGGATCCAAATCTTGCGTTCTTGGGAAATGATCCGGATCAAAGTTCATTGGCTGTCCCTTACTCCACAGGAACGTCTGAATCTTCTCCACGGTAAATGCAGAATCATATTCCTCACTATCCACTACACTCGCAACACATCGATCAATACTCTCCGGTGTAGTAAACGGAGCGGTAGCATGGGAGACTACATAATAATCTGCATCCACCACCTTCATAAACTCACGAATGATGTCATTGCAGTTACATCCGTTCCCATCCAAATACCCCGGACGTTTCAGGAACTTCACACCATCAATCAGATACTCTTTAATGCGTTCACTACTGCAATATACATACACCTCATCTACTCGCTTGCTTTTCACAAGCGCCTCTAATATAAACTGAACAAGTGGCTTTCCGTCATGGAACGGTCGAAGATTTTTCTCCTTCACCCGCTCACTATTCAGTTTAATAGGCACCATCGCTACTATCTTCATATCTATCTCCCTTATTTAGTTTCTTTCTAAAAATTTGCTCTGGCACTCTTGACACTCTTGGCACACTTCCGCGCAAACTGTGTCGCTGTGCCAACTGTGCCATGTCATTTTTTCCCTTTCATCAATCGTTTCGTTGCCCGCATCTCACGTTGCAACAGTTCCATACGCTCCTTGAGTTGTTCCTGCGTAGGCAGTGCATCCTTAATACGGATGTTATTGTATGTCGCTACACCAATCGGAGTACTGATTCCACGGAACGACCATTGTACCTCTGCCTTATTCATATCCGAGCAAATGAGCAAACCGATAGTAGGGTTATCCTCCTTGTCCTTTAGCAAGTCATCCACCGCATTGACATAGAAATTCAGCTTCCCGGCAAACTCCGGCTCAAAAGCCTTTGCCTTCAGTTCGCACACCACATAGCATCGCAAACGGATATGATAGAACAGCAAGTCGATCTTACGCGTCGTATCCCCTGCCCACAACTGCTTCTGTCGTCCGATGAGCGCAAACCCGGTACCAAGTTCCAGCAGCAAACCTGTGATGCTTTTCGTCAACGCTTCTTCCAAATCATCCTCGTTATAGATCTCGTGATCGACTGTTGCAAAGCCAAAATC
>Ga0247610_10004985_pt1 | contig 14082 bp, 13 predicted proteins | sample 174DNAGHGhighgp2_FD_193483 | JGI IMG/M metagenome (GOLD analysis project Ga0247610, IMG submission 193483) | Sheep rumen microbial communities from Palmerston North, Manawatu-Wanganui, New Zealand - 1742 DNA GHGhigh gp2 | ecosystem: Host-associated > Mammals > Digestive system > Stomach > Rumen... | reverse complement strand
AAAATGTAAAAAATAATGCATTTATAACAATAATTTACATATAAATTGCAGTTTTTTAATAGGAGAAAAAATTATGTATTTAGCATTATATAGAAAATATCGCCCTAAAACATTTGCTGAAGTTGTTGGCCAAAACCATATTATCACAACACTTCAAAACCAAATTAAGGAAGATAAAATTGGCCACGCATATCTTTTTTGTGGCAGCAGAGGAACGGGAAAAACTAGCACGGCAAAAATTTTTGCCAAGGCAATAAACTGCAAAAATTTAAAAAATGGCGAGCCTTGTTTTGAGTGTGATGCGTGCAAGGCAAGCGATGCAGAAAATTTTGATGTTTTGGAAATTGATGCTGCCAGCAATAATGGCGTTGACGAAATTAGGGAGCTTAAAGAAAAGATAAAATATCCACCGACGGTTGGTAAATATAAAGTTTACATTATAGACGAAGTTCACATGCTTTCCACCAGTGCATTTAATGCGCTCTTAAAAACCCTTGAGGAGCCACCAAAATTTGTTGTGTTTATTTTGGCAACAACGGAGCCACATAAACTGCCTGCAACGATACTTTCAAGGTGCATGCGTTTTGATTTTAGGCTACTTAGCACGGAAACACTTGAAATGCAATTAGAAAAAATTTGCAAAGACAGTGGGGTGAAGTATTCGGTTGAAGCACTAAATCTAATAGCTAAAGCGGGTGAAGGATCGGTTCGCGATATGCTTTCGGTTGCAGATAGGTGCATTGCTTTTTCTGGCGGGAATCTAACAGCACAGAGTGTTAGCGAAGTTTTGGGTGTTAGCAGCAAAGAAGTGCTTTTGAGCATAGCCACAAGTGTTTTAAATGGTAATGTTGGCGAAATGCTAGAAAGTGTTAACAAGGTTTTGTCTAATGGACAAAATCCACTTGTGTTTAGCCGTGATTTAATAGGATTTTTTAGAGACATTTTGTTTATTAAAACTGCAAAAGAAGTCGCCAAAAAATCTATTGGTGCTGAAAAAGAGATTATAGAAAAAATGGAACAGTTGGCAGATCTAGATAATTTTGACCAGATTGTAGCCGTTATTAATAATTTAAGCGAAGTTGAAGCAGAACTAAGATATAGTGTAGCACCAAGGTCTGTTTTGGAGTGCGCCTTGATTAAAGCTATAGCAAATAAAGATTATGGTGAAAGAATAGCTGAATTAGAAAGAAAACTTGAAAATAGTGGTGTTGTTGTACAAAACAATAACCAAAATGTAGCAAAAGTTCAAAATACCCAGCAATATGGGGCAACAAGCAAAGAAAAAACGCAAAATAATGATATTAATAATGGAAATATTGCAAAAATTTCGACAAATAGTAACATTGATGATGAGTTTTTAGTTCTTGGCGAATTAATGCAAACATTAAGAAAAGAACGTGCAACAAGCCTTGTTGCGGCCCTGGGGCAAGTAAAACAAGTTTCTAAAGATGGAAATAGTATAGAGTTTGTTTTTGATGATGATACTATGGTTGATATGATATCTTCAAGCAGAAACAAGATACTTATTGATTCTTTTTTTAGGGAGCATAATTTAACATATAGTTTTGTTTCTAAAGCTAAAAGCACAAATAGAGGAAAACAAGCTGTTGACCTTTCTAAAATTTTTGGCGATAAGTTAAAAATAGATAATTAGTTTTGACTATTTGCTATATTTTTGTTAAAATAGAAGAAGATTAAGGAGAATTTTTATGGCAAAATTTGGACATTTTGGCGGCGGTTCTATGGGTGGCGGCAACATGCAAATGCAAAATTTGATGAGACAAGCGCAAGAGATGCAACAAAAAGCGTTGGAAGCGCAAGAAGAAATAGATAACACCATTTTGGAAGGATCGGCTGGTGGTAATATGGTGCAGGTGAAGGCAACGGGTGCAAAGCAAATTGTGGAAATAAAAATTAACCCAGCTGTTGTTGACCCAGAAGATGTTAGCATGCTTGAAGACTTGGTTTTAGCAGCCATTAACGATGCATTTAGTAAGGCAGATAAGTTAAAAGAAGAAAAACTTGGTGCATTTGGAAACCTTGGGGGGCTAATGTAATCGTGGCCACAACAGAAATTGAAAGTGTTAGCAAACTAGCAAATGAGTTTTCTAAACTTCCGGGTGTTGGTAAAAAAACTGCACAACGTTATGCTTATTATATAATTGGGCTTTCGCGTGATGGTGCACAAACCTTTGCTGATAGTATTATGGAAGTGAAAGATAAAGTGAAACTTTGCGAGGAGTGTGGGAATTTCACAGAAACTTCGCCTTGTGCAATTTGTTCACATCGTAAAACGGATACCATTTGTGTTGTTAAAGAACCAAAAGATGTTTTGGCCATAGAAAAAAGCCGTGCATTTAATGGAGTTTACCATGTTTTGCATGGAACAATTAATCCAATACTTAATATTGGGCCAAACGATATAAGAATTAAAGAACTTTTAGAGCGCGTAAGCAAATATAATTCTCAGGAAGTTATTATGGCAACAAATCCCGATGTGGAAGGTGATGCAACTGCGCTTTATATAGCAAAACTATTAAAGCCACTTGGTGTTAAAGTAACAAGGCTTGCTCAAGGTGTAAGCATGGGGAGCGATCTTGAATTTGCCGACGAAGTGACGCTTTCTAGAGCGCTAGAAGATAGAAAAACATTATAAAAATAGGGCAAAGCCCTGTTTTTTTATGCATAAATTAAACAAAAGTTATATCATATGTTAGTTTCAAAATAAATTTTTGAATTGTTTTTTGTGTTGGCGATAGTGTTTCTATATAAATATAGTTTTCAGGCTCGTATTCTTTAAGTGAAAAATTTGTTTTAGTTTTATCTAAATTTAGCCAAACAAAATTAAGGTAATAATTGCCGTTTATTATTCTCAGTTTATTTAGGGGCTCGCTTTCGGCGTTGGGGCTAAAACGAATTGATGTTTCGTTTGAAAGCAGTTTTATTTTTAGTGTGAAATAATCCACATAATTCTCTATAAGGTTTTTATTCTCGGTTGCTTGCCAGTGTGTGCCATCAGCTTTTACTGGCACTAATTTATTCTTTATTGATTCTTTGCGGGCTATTCCATAAATTGTTGCAGAGTATGTTTTATATGGTGTATTGCCAAAAATATTGTAAATTTCTGGTAAATTTTCATCAAAACTTATCATTTTTGCGTTTTTTGAAGTGCTAACCAAAATTTCTTCTTGTCCTAAGTTGCTAGATTCTAGGCTAATTAGCACTTCGGCATTTTCTTCTTGGCTGCTGCAAGCAGAAAACAAAATAATTAAGCCAATGCAACAAAATACAAAAACCGTTTTAAATAATTTCATAACATAATTATTAACTTGGTTTGTTTAAAATAAACAAAATTAATTTTGATTAATTTATTTGTTTGACAAATTCTTTGCATAATTCTAAACTAAAAAATAGAAAAGAGGTGGGTTATGAAAATCGGCTTTGATAATAAAAAATATATTGAACTGCAAACCAAGGCAATACTTGATAGAAGCAAAAAGTTTTCTGGCAAACTATATATGGAAGTTGGTGGAAAAATATTTGATGATTTGCATGCTTCACGAGTTCTTCCAGGGTTTGAACCCGATGCAAAAATTAAAGTTTTGCAGGCACTTAAAGATAAGTGTGAAATTGTGTTTGTTATTAGCAGCAACGATATAGAAAACCACAAAGTGCGTGCCGATTTTAGCATAACTTATGATGATGATCTTTTAAGGCAAATAGATTCTTTAAGGCGGGTTGGACTTTATGTTAGTTCGGTTGTTATAACTTTGTTTAAAGGGCAACCTCGTGCAGCGGCATTTGCTGAAAAACTTAAAAGGCTTGGCGAAAAAGTGTATATACATACTCCAACAAAGGGGTATCCAAGCGATATTGCAAAAATTGTTAGCGACGAAGGTTATGGCGCAAACCCATATATAGAGACAACAAAACCAGTGGTTATTGTTACTGCGCCAGGACCAGGTAGCGGGAAATTAGCCACATGCTTAAGCCAGCTTTACCACGAAAATAAACGTGGAGTTAAGGCAGGCTATGCTAAGTTTGAAACATTTCCAATTTGGAACCTAGACCTTAAGCATCCAGTGAATATTGCCTATGAAGCAGCCACAGCGGACCTTAAAGATATTAACATGATAGATAGTTTTCACCTTGAAGCCTATAATAAAATTGCTGTTAACTACAATAGAGATTTAGAGTGCTTTCCAGTGTTGCAAAATATTTTAACCACTATCACGGGCAACTCTAAATTTTATATGTCGCCAACCGATATGGGTGTAAATATGGCAGGCTTTGCAATAACTAACGACAAAATTGTTCGCGCTGCAGCAAAAAATGAAATTATACGACGTTATCAAAAGGCAAAAGTAGACTATAAAATGGGCACTGCTGGAAAAGACGTTGCAGATAGAATTGAAATGCTGATGAGTCACATGGGCATAACCACACAAGATAGGGCGGTGGTTGAATATGCACGCAAGGCACAAAACACAACCGATTTTGAACTAATCTCTTTGGAATTAGAAGACGGCCAAATTGTTTATGGTAAGCAAAAAAGCCTTTTAACAAGTGGCGCAGCGGTGGTTTTAAATGCGCTTAAAACACTGGCAAAAATTGATGACCACCTAGAGCTAATTCCAGAGCATATTTTGTTGCCAGTAAAAACCCTTAAAGAAACAACATTTAATATGCAAGGCGGACAACTAACGCTTAAAGATGCGCTTTTGGCGTTAGCCGTTAGTTCGTCAATCAATCCAGTTGCAAAACTTGCACTAGGAAAACTTGTTGAACTTAAAAATTGCGAGGCGCACTCAACTTGCATATTAGATAAAAACGAAGAGCAAACGCTTAAAGAATTGGGAATAAGAATCACGTGCGAGCCAAAGTTTGCTTCATCTAATCTTTACAAGGTTTAAAAAGAAAAAAATAAAAAAGCCACGGTTTGTCCGTGGCTTTTTGTGGCTTACTTAGGGCTTTATTGAGCACTAATATAGCCGGTGATTGTTATTGTGGTTTGTCCACTAGCAATATCTGTTGCTGCAGGAACCATAAGTGTTTGAGTGGTGGTTTCGCTAGGTAAAGATAGGGTGTTTGTTTGTGTGTCTAGGCTATAATCTGATGCTGTCCAGGTTGTCACAATATCATTGGTTGTGCTGGTGATAGCGGTAATTTCAAAGTTTTCTGGCAAAGCATCGGTTAATCCAACATCGGTTGCTTCGGTGTTGCCGGTGTTGGTGAGTGTGAAGGTGTAAGAGAATGGTTCACCAACATTAACGATGTTTTCGCTTGCAGATTTTGTGACCATAACGCTTGCATATTCTTTGGCAGAAATTGTTGCGCTAGACGAAGCAGAAACTTCTGGGCCGCTCATACTGCCACCATTAGCTGTGCCAGATATAGTGTTTGTTATGGAAGTTATGCTTGGATCTATGCTGTCGCTAACATAGGCAACATAGGTTAAGTAGATTGTTTCGCCGCTAGCTAGTGGGCTTGGCAAATCAAATTCTAGTGGGTTTGTTTGCGTTGGGGTTAAATCAACTCTTTCATCGCCACTAATAAGGTGCGCGCTGTCTGGAATAAAAGTTAAAAAGCCGTTTGTTCCAAGATCGTCGCTTAGTTTAATGTTATAAAGAACGCCTGTGCCAGTGTTGGAAATTGCAACTTGGTAAGATATGTTTTCTCCAGGAAGGAATACGTCGTTAACTGCAAATTTATCTAAAACTAGGTTGAATTCATCTGCCAAATTTATGTTCGCCACATTGCTTTGAGAAGTTTCTCTTCCGGCTGTGCCATTATATGAATAACTAACGCTTCCTTGGTTGCTAATTATTGCCATTATTTATGTTTTTCCTCCTTGTAAAAATTTTTGTGCAGTGCACACTATATTTTATGCATAAGAGTGCACCTAGCGTGAAAAAGTGTTTATGTGAAAAACTAAAATAAAAATGTTAAAAAGTGTTGACATCTCGCCTTTTTTAAGTTAAAATAATAAAGCATTGTGTTTGGCGGCTTAGCTCAGCTGGCTAGAGCGACTGGTTCATACCCAGTAGGTCGATGGTTCAAGCCCGTCAGCCGCTACCAAATTTTGGCCCCTTGGTCAATCGGTTAAGACATCGCCCTTTCACGGCGGAGTGAGCAGTTCAACTCTGCTAGGGGTCACCAAAATAAAAAGCCTTTTAAAAGGCTTTTTTTGTTTTATAAATAATGGTTGTGGCAAAAGTAATGTGCTTTAAAATAGTTGTTAATTTTGGCGGAGTGTGGTAAACTATATTTAAGTGAGGGTTTATTATGATTCTTCAAATTGTTGAGTATGTTTTGCTTGGTGTTTTTGCTTTGGTTGTTTTGCTTGGTGTGGTATTCACTATAAGGGGTGCCATTAAAAAGAAAAAAGAACCAAAGCCAGTTAAGGCTAATCCAGTGGAAGTGAAGGGGGATGTTAGATACACCCCAACAGATGATATAAAAACTAGCGAAGGCGAAAATAAAATTAGCTATGTTAAAGAAGATATAATATTACAACCTAGGAAAATGGTGGTTGTTGGCAAAAAAAGCCAAATAAAACCAGGGAAATACACCGTGCTTTCTGCATATGAAAACGAAGCGGAATTTAACATTAGAATTGGCAACTTCGTTAAAAGTTATGCCCACGGGCAAGAAATAGTTTTGGCAGAAGGGGATGAGATTTGCCCGACGTCCACAACAATAATCCTAAGATAAAAACGGCGACATTGCGCGAATAAGTTTAGAAAATGCGAACTTGAGCTAGACGCACGTACGAGAAGTACGCTTATCTAGCATCAAGTTCTTTTTTTTTCTTCTTTATCACAATCTCGCCGTTTTTATCAATCTAACAAAGAGATTAAAATGTTTTTAACGTGATACTATTATTGTGAAGAAATATTAGTTTTTTATTTTTTTTTATTACAAACTCGTTCGTTGTTTTATGCTTTTTTGTTGATGGTTTTTAACATTTTATCTATAATTTGTTAAATAACGTTGCAATATGTTTTAAATATGATAAAATTAAATAGAACTAGGGAGAGAAATTTATGTTGATTGTTGTTTTAGTTTTAAGTGTGGTGGCGGCATTGCTTTCGGGCATTACAATTTTTGTTGTTTTAAAAAACAAACAAAGCAGCGAAATTAGCGCAAAAGACAAGCAAGATTTAATTAGTGGATTTAACAATAGTGTGGCGCTGATGAACCAAACGATTGCAAGCACGCAAAAAATAGGGAATGATGCAGTGGTTGCCAGCATTAAGCAGTTTGAAGAGAGTTTGCTTAGAGATCAGCAAAAGCTTGAAACAGGGCTGATAGCCAGTGAAAAAGCACTTGAAGATAGGGTGATGAAGCTTATTGAACAACTGGATAAGCGCATGAATGAAATTAGTAAAATGCAGGAGGAAAAGCTTAACCAAATTCAAACAAACACGCAAAATCAAATTAAATCTATGCAAGAAGACAACAACAAGCAACTAGATAAAATGCGTGAAACGGTTGATGAAAAGTTGTCTAAAACCATTAACGATAGGTTTGAGCAAACATTTAAGGTTTTAAGCGAGCAACTAGAAAGCGTTTATAAATCTTTGGGAGAAATGCAAACGGTTGCAACAAGTGTTGGGAACTTAACAAAAGTTTTGTCTAACGTGAAAACTACTGGTATTTTTGGTGAAATTCAGCTTGGCGCAATTTTAGACCAAATGCTAACCAAAGACCAATATGAAACAAACTTTATAACGGCCACCGGCCACGATCCAGTTGAGTTTGCAATTAAATTCCCTGGCCAAGAAGATGGCGAATTTGTTTATTTGCCAATAGACTCTAAATTCCCGCTTACTGTTTACACCGATTTATATTCGGCTTATGAAAATAATGATGTTGCTGGCATAAAAACTAAAAAAGAGCAACTTAAAAACACAATAAAAGCCATGGCAAAAGATATTAAAACAAAATATGTTTATCCACCAAAAACAACAGATTTTGCTGTGATGTTTTTGCCAATTGAAGGCCTTTATGCCGAAGTTGCTAAAATGGGGCTTATTGAAGAATTGCAACGCAGTTATAATGTGACAGTTGCTGGGCCAACCACCATGAGCGCACTACTTAATAGTTTGCAGATGGGCTTTAGAACGCTTGCTATTCAAAAGAAATCGGGTGAAGTGTGGAAAATTTTGGGAGCAGTGAAAACCGAGTTTGGCAAGTTTAATGAAATTATTAAGAAAATCCAAGATAGGTTTGAAAGCACAAGCAAAGATTTTGATAATTTGATTGGAACAAGGTCTAGGGTGCTAGAAAGCAAATTGAAATCGGTTGAACGCCTTGGCGAAAAAGAAACAAAATTTATTTTGAATATGGACAACCCAAGCGAAAGCACTGGGGAAGAATAGAAAAAAGAATAAAAAAATATGCAGATATAGTCTGCATATTTTTATTCGCATTTTTTATTATTTAGCATTTTCTAAAAAGAAGTTTTTAATATCAGTTAGCACTTCGGCGTTGTTTATTTCGTTATGAACTTCGTGGCGCATGCCTGGATAAATTTTAAGTTTTATGTTTAAAATTCCCGCTTTTTGATATGTTTTATATAATTTTTTAACCAATTTTGCATTTTTGCTAAAAGCATCTTCAGCGCCAGCAATTAAGAACAGTGGTTTTTGTTTATCTATTTTTGCAAGCCTTTTTTTAGAATATAGTGGTATTGTTCCACTCATTAAATCGGCATAGAATTTAGCGCTAAATGGTGTGTTTGAATATGGATCGTTCATATATGCTTTGCAAACTTGTTTGTTGTGGGTTATCCACATTTCGCCTTCTGGAATACCTTTTGAGTAAGAGGCAAAACTTAATTTTTCTATTAGCTTTGCAGGAGCATTTTTGCCTTTAAAACACATTGTTAGTTTTGCTATAACTTTTGCCATATTGTTCTCTAATGTGTTCATATAGCTTGAGCCACAAATAATGGCGGCGGTGTAGTCGTGGTAATCCTGAATATACTTTTGAGCAATTAGTGAACCATAACTATGGCCAAAAATAAATAGTGGTTTGCCCTTATATTTTTCTTTTAGCATTTTGCTAATTTCAATTTCGTCTTTAACGGTATCTAAAAAAATATTGCTTTTTTGTGGGTATTTTCCCAAATTTTCTGGTGTTTTTGCAGTTTTTCCGTGTGCGCGGTGGTCATCTGCATAAACAATAAAGCCGTGCGCATTTAAAAACGATGCAAGTTCATCATAGCGCAAAGCATGCTCTTTCATGCCGTGGATTAGTTGAATAACGCCATAGGTGTTAGGGCAGTTATCCCAAAGGTATGTGTGCAAACTAGTGCCATCAAAAGATTTAAATTCGCTTTCTTTCATAAAAAACTCCTTTAATTAAAATTTGTGCATTTTTCTATGGCTTTCTTCCAGCCATCAAGATTTGCCTTCATAAACAGTGGGTTAGATTGTGGTTCAAATGTTTTAAGTGCAACAATTCTGTCTTTAATTTCATCCAAACTTGCATATGCGCCATTTTTTAGCCCTGCAAGATAAATTACGCCCAAACTTGTGCTTTCTTTATTATTAACATTTATTTTTGTGTTTAAAAGGGAAGATTGGAACTGCATTAAAAATTCGTTTTTGGTGGCACCGCCGTCAACATTTAACTCATTAAGGCGCTTGCCAGATTCTTTTTCAAAAATTTTTACAACGTCATAAACGGAGTAGGCAATGCTTTCTAGAACTGCGCGGGCAATGTGCTCTTTTGTGGAAGCGCGGGTTAAACCGGTTATTATTCCGCTAGCATCCATATTCCAATATGGACACCCAAGCCCAGTGAATGCTGGCACCATATAAACGCCATTATTAGAGCCTAGTTTGCCTGCCATAACATCAAGGTCGTGTGGGGTTTTGGCTAAACCAAGTTCATAGGTTGCCCAGTCTATCGCCGTGCCGCAGTTATAAATGCTGCCTTCTAAAGCGTAGCATATTTTGCCATCAATTTTATATGCAATGGTGGAAAGAAGATCGTTTGAATAAACCACTTTATCGCCAGTATTTTCTAGCAAAAACGCACCTGTGCCATAAGTGCTTTTAATATCTCCGGCACTGTGGCAACCTTGCCCAAATAGGCTTGATTGTTGGTCACCTAGTATTGCGGAAATTGGAACACGCAAATAATCTATTTCTGCCATGCCAAAATCGCCAGCGCTTTCCTTAACTTCTGGCAAAATTTGTTTTGGAACATCAAAAATAGAAAGCAGTTCGTCGTCCCACTCAAGCGTTTTTATGTTTAAAAGTTGCGTGCGGCTGGCGTTTGTTACGTCGGTTGCGAACACTTTTCCTTTTGTTAGTTTATAAACCAAAAATGCATCAATGGTTCCAATATATAAGTCGTTTTCTTTAAGTGCTTTTTTAACATCTTCATTATTTTTTAGAAGCCACCTTATTTTGCTGGCACTAAAATATGAATCTGGCATTAACCCCGTTTTTTGTTTAATAGAAACAGCAAAAGTAGATTCTTTAAGTTTTTTGCAAAAAGCGGCCGTGCGTCTGCATTGCCAACATATTGATGGGGCAAGGGCTTTGCCCGTTTTTTTGCTGAATGCTACAACAGATTCGCGCTGATTTGTGATGCCAATGGAATAGATTTCTTCACTTGCAATGCCCTTTGTTATTTCAATTATAGCGTCTTCAATAATTTTCCAAATTTCTTCGGCGTTGTGCTCAACCCAGCCATCTTTTGGGAAATACTGCTTAAAAGGCTTTTGAGATTGCTTAATAATTTCATTTTTTTCGGTATCAAATAAAACGGCACGTGCACTGGTTGTGCCTTCGTCTATGCCGATTATATATCTTTTTTTATAACCCATATTTCCCCCAAAAAAATGTTTGTTTTATCTTATCTAGTCTATAAATATTTTACCAAATTAATAAAAAATAGTAAAATGATTTTGATGGGTAAATAGTTTGACACTTTGTTTTTAATAATTTAAAATAAAATAAAGGGAAAAGTTTTATGGAAAATTATGATGTTGTAGTTATTGGGGCTGGCATTGTTGGTAGTTTTACTTTTAATATGCTCACGGCGGCTGGGGCAAGTGTTTGCCTTGTGGAAGCGGGCGAAGATGTGAGCCTTGGCACAACTAAAGCAAACAGCGCAATAATTCATGCTGGTTATGATTGCGTGCCTGGGACAAAAAAGGCATATTATAACGTGCGCGGAAACGCCATGTTTGAAGCAATTGCAAAAAGGCTTGGCGAAAAGTGCAAAAAAACTGGCAGCTTGGTTGTTGCAAACAGCGATGGGCTAGATGGGATTAAAGAACTTTATAACCGCGGAATAGCAAATGGTGTTAATGGTCTTGAAATTTTGGATAGAAAAGCACTGCTCCAAATGGAGCCTAATTTAAGCGAAAATGCACAGTGGGGATTATATGCAAAAACGGCAAAATTGGTTAGTCCATATAACTTTGCTATTTCACTTTGTGAAGAAGCAATAATTAATGGCGGAAAATTAAAACTAAACTTCAAAGTTGATAAAATTGAGCAAAATAATGGCATTTTTGCAGTAAAAAGTGGTAAAAATGCAGTTTTTGCAAAGTATGTTGTAAACTGTGCAGGCGCAGGGTGTGCGCAAATTAACCGCCTTGCCGGTGCAGAGAAATTAGATATAACACTAACAAAAGGTGAGTATATTTTACTGGATAAAACGGAAGGTAATTTGGTTTCTAGGCCAATCTTCCCATTACCAACAGCAAAAGGGAAGGGCATTTTGGTTCTTCCAACGGTTTCTGGAAATCTTTTGTGTGGACCAACTGCAAAAGATATTTCTGTTTTTGAAACAAGTGTGTCGCCAGAAGGTGTTAGCGAAATAAAGCAAAAAACAGGGCAAATGGTTTCTGGTTTAAATTTCAGAAAAGCCATCAAACTTTATGCTGGTGTTCGTGTGAAGTGCGGGCAAGATTTTGTTGTGGGTTTTAGTAAAAAGGTGCCCAATTTTTATATTACGGCAGGTATTTGCAGTCCAGGACTGGCTTCTAGCCCAGCAATAGCTGAGCAAATCGTGAAGGATTTGATTGCTAGCGGCCTTAAAACAAGGATAGTTAAATGGAAACTAAGAAGGCCATACACCAATATTCACAATTTAAGCAAAATAGAATTAAATGAATTGATTAGCAAAAACAACAAATATGGCAAAATTGTTTGCAGGTGTGAAGGCATCACTGAGGGCGAAATTGAAGAGGTTTTAAATGGACCAATTAAGCCGCTTACCATTGAAGGTATTAAGCGTAGGTTAAGGCCAACAATGGGCAGATGCCAGGGCAGTTTTTGCACGCCAAGTTTAATTAATATTGTTGCTAAATCTTATAAGATTAGCCCAGCAGAAGTGGTGGTTCGGGGAAACACTCCGCTTATTGTGTCTAATATTAAGGAGGGTGGAATTTATGAAGATTGATTGCCTTGTAATTGGTGGCGGCTCGGCAGGAATGAGTGCTGCACTTAAAGCACACGCTCAAGGAATAAGTGTTTTAATTGTTGAGCGAGAAGATAGACTTGGTGGCATTTTAAAGCAATGCATTCATAATGGCTTTGGTCTTAAATATTTTAAAAAAGAAATGACGGGTCCAGAATATGCAAATGCACTAATTGAAAAAGTTAAGCGAACAGATATTAAAGTTTTGCTTGAAACCATGGTTAACGGCATTTCTAGAAAAGAAGATGGAAATTATGTTGTGAGTGTTTTAAGCAAAAATGGCGCTTTTAATATAACTGCAAAAGCTATTATTCTTGCTATGGGTTGCCGGGAGCGCCCAGCAGCTGCAATAGGTTTGTGTGGAACAAGGCCTGTTGGCGTGTTAACAGCTGGGGCAGCACAAAAAATAATAAATATAGATGGCCAAATGATTGGTAAAAAAGTTGTGATTATTGGCTCGGGCGATGTTGGCTTAATTATGGCGCGAAGGCTATTTTGTGAGGGTGCAAAGGTTGAAGGCGTTTATGAAATTGCAAGCACTCCATCGGGCTTAAACCGAAATATTGTGCAGTGTTTAAACGACTATAATATTCCACTTCATCTTGGTGAAACGGCAGTTGAAGTTTTGGGCAAAGACAGGGTTGAAGGTGTTGTGGTTGCAAAAGTGAACCCAGATTTTAGTTTTGATATGAGCACAAAACGCACAATTAAATGCGATACAATTTTGCTTTCGGTTGGATTGGTGCCTGAAAACGATCTGGTGAGCGGACTAATTAAGATTAATAACACCACAAGTGGAGCCATTGTTGACGATCATTACATGACGAGCGAGCAAGGGATCTTTTCTTGTGGAAATGTTTTGCATGTTCACGATATTGTTGACGATGTTACATTGGAAGCTGAAACCGCTGGCGAGATGGCAGGACTTTATGTTTGTGGCAAATTAGAAAAGACAAAAGAGTATAACACTATTGCAGGAAATGGTGTAAGGTATCTTGTTCCTAGTTTTGTGTCTGGTGGAAATGGATTTGTTACACTAAAATTTAGGGTTAGCAAAGCGGTAAAAAATCCAAAAATTGTGGTTAGTTGCAATGGTGCAGTTATAGCAGATAGAAATGCAAAAATTGTGTTGCCAGCTCAAATGGAACAGGTGATGGTAGATAGAAGTAAAATTAAAGGCGATATTATGGTGGAGGTGATTGGCTAATGGAATTTACGTGCATTATGTGTCCAGTTGGTTGCCACTTAAAAGCAACAAAAACTAAAGATGGTGTTAAAATTGAAGGCAATGCTTGCCCACGTGGCGAAATATTTGGTAAAAGCGAAGCCATAGCACCAACAAGGATGGTAACAAGTATTATGCCATATAAAAACAAAACGGTTAGTGTAAAAACCACAAACCCAATTCCAAAGAGCAAAATAAAAGAAGTTTTATTTGAAATTAAAAATGCGCCGCCAATAAAAAACGCAAAATTGGGGCAAGTGGTTGTTAAAAATGTTGCAAAAACGGGCGAAAATGTGATTATAACAGGTGTAAATGCTTAATATATAAAATAAAGAGGTGTTTTAAAGCCTCTTTTTTTGTGTAAAATAAGTTTATGGGAAGGAATAGATTAATACGTGCAAAAAGGA
>Ga0247610_10004983_pt1 | contig 14082 bp, 9 predicted proteins | sample 174DNAGHGhighgp2_FD_193483 | JGI IMG/M metagenome (GOLD analysis project Ga0247610, IMG submission 193483) | Sheep rumen microbial communities from Palmerston North, Manawatu-Wanganui, New Zealand - 1742 DNA GHGhigh gp2 | ecosystem: Host-associated > Mammals > Digestive system > Stomach > Rumen ... | reverse complement strand
GTGTTCTTCTTCAGCGGACTTGGCTTCAAGATCTCACTCGTGCCCTTCCACTTCTGGACGGCCGATACCTATCAGGGTGCGCCGACGCCTGTGACGGGTTATCTGAGTGTGATTTCCAAGGGCGCCGCTGCCATCACGCTGTGCACCATCCTGATGAAGGTGTTCCAGCCGATGGTCGAGTATTGGGACTACATGCTTTATATCGTCATTGTGCTCTCTATCACGGTGGCTAACCTGTTTGCCATTCGTCAGAGCGAGCTCAAGCGGTTCATGGCCTTCTCGAGTATCTCTCAGGCCGGTTATATCATGCTGGCTGTGGTTGGCAACAATCAGTTGGGCGTGGCTGCCCTGACCTACTATGTACTGGTTTACATCGTCGCCAACATGGCTGTGTTCACAGTAATCAATGTAGTGGAGCAGAACAATGGCGGTCGCACGGATATGGCAGCCTACAACGGTTTCTATCAGACCAATCCCAAACTGTCGTTCCTCATGACGCTGGCCCTGTTCTCACTGGCAGGTATTCCCCCGTTCGCTGGTATGTTCTCGAAGTTCTTCGTGTTCATGGCTGGTGTGCAGAACGGTGATCCTTGGGCTTATTTCGTGGTCTTCATTGCTTTGGTCAATACAGTGGTGTCACTCTACTACTACTTGCTGATCGTCAAGGCCATGTATATTACCAAGACCGACAGTCCGCTGCCCACTTTCCAGAGCGATGCCAATACCAAGGTCGCGCTCGCAGTCTGCACCGCAGGCATTGCCCTCTTCGGCATTGTTTCTTGCATCTACGAGTGGATTGCCGCAGCAGGCCTCTGATCTTGTAGCTATACTACCAAAACAAATAGGGCTGACATCACATCGATGCCAGCCCTTTTTCGTTAGAAAAACCTCTCTTGCGTCCCCAAGTGTTTGAATAGGCTGTAAAAATAGTCATTTTTGCAAAAAAGTTTGGAGGTTTCAGTAATAATATGTATTTTTGTCATCGAAAGAGGTATAAAACAATAACATAAAAACAAGATGACTAAACACTTATTATTCAGAATCGGGCTCTGTCTGACGGCTTTTATGATGCTGTCGACGTATGCATGGGCCAAACACGACCATTTCAAGGTCTCAGTTTATGTGCGTGCCGCAGAGGTGCAGAAGATGAAGGACACGCAGTGGCTGGAGTCTTCATGGGCAACCATCTCCAATCAGTTGGATGTGGACAAGATCTATCTGGAAACGCATCGCGACTTATTGATCGTGGATGATGCGACAATCGAGAAGGCAAAGAAGTTCTTCCAGAAACAGGGCATCGAGGTGGCTGGTGGAATCACCTATACCATCAATGAGAGCAATGAATTTGAAACCTTTTGTTATTCTGACCCTGAGCATCGCAAACTGGTACAGAAGATTGCTGAGACAACGGCCCGCCATTTCGATGAGTTCCTGCTCGATGACTTCTTCTTCACCAGTTGTAAGAGTAAGGTGGAGGTGGCTGCCAAGGGTAATAAGTCGTGGACGGAATATCGATTGCAGCTGATGAACGATGCTGCGAAGAATCTGGTGCTTGGACCTGCGAAGGCTGTGAATCCCAAGGTGAAGGTGATTATCAAATACCCTAATTGGTATGACCATTTCCAAGGACTTGGCTTCAACTTAGAGGATGGTCCTCGGCTTTTTGATGGCATCTGGACAGGCACTGAGACACGCGATCCAGCCAGTGCCCAGCATCTGCAGAACTATCTGAGTTACAATATTATCCGCTATTTTGAAAACCTGCGTCCAGGCTATAACGGCGGTGGCTGGGTGGATGCAGGTGGTATCCAGATGAGTATGGACCGTTATGCGGAACAACTTCACCTGACAGCTATTGCCAAGGCGCGTGACGTGATGCTATTTGCCTATCACCAGTTGCTCGACGTTGCCCTTCGTGATGAGTTGCGTGCGCCTTGGCAGGGCTCAGGCACGAGTTGGGATTATGACCAGATGCGGGCACCTTTTCAGAAAGGTCATAAAACGATTACCCCCACAACGATGGCGCGTATTGCCGATGTCACCCTGCGCAAGGCTGATCAGTTAGTGGGGAAATTGGGAAATCCCATCGGTATCAAATCGTATAAGCCCTTCCATGCACTTGGCGAGGACTTCCTGCAGAACTATCTGGGGATGATTGGTCTGCCAATGGACATGTATCCCACCTTTGCCGATGATCAGAAGGTAATGCTGCTGACGGAGCAGGCAGCTGGCGATAAGGATATCATGACCAAGATTAAAGGTCAGTTGCAGCGAGGAAGGGATGTCATTATCACCAGCGGACTGCTGAAGGCCATCCCAGAGAAAATAGCTGAGGTATGTGAACTGCGCTGTTCAGACTTGAAGGCTATCGTGAACGATTTCGGTAGATACGGCCAAAGCACTCGTGACATCCTGATTCCGCAGGTTCGCTATCAGACGAACGACAGTTGGGAGGTGATTAGTGCAGGACGCCCTCTGACTGGTGGCGTATCAGGCTTCCCCATTCTTCATAAGGCGAAATACATGAATGCCTATCTCTATGTGCTGACGATTCCAGACGATATGGGAAGCCTTTATGATTATCCTTCCGCAGCACTGACGGAGATCCGTCGTGTAATGAGCCAGGATCTGGACTTCTATCTCGACGGGCCGGCCAAGGTAAGTTTGTTCCTATACGATAACAATACCCTGATAGTGGAGAACTTCAATGACGCGCCCGTGGATGTGAAGTTGGTTTGTGAACCGGATCGTTTCAAGCGTCTGAAGAATCTGGATGACCAGACGAGGGTCGAGGGAAAGTTAGAAGACTATTATGTCGGCTGGCATAAAAAGAACGCCACGAAGTTTGCTGTTTCACTAAAACCGCATTCTTACATGGCGTTCAGTTATGAGTAGATCTCAACGTGATCTTATGCGTGCAGGTCAAGGATGAATCGTGTACCCTTCGTGTATTGAGGATCAATCTCGAGGTCACCGTTCATTTTCAGGGCCATCTGCTTACAGATGGGCAGGCCCAGTCCATCGCCTTCCGTGAGGTCGTGGATCTCGAGGAAGGGTTTGAACACATCCTCACGATGCTCCTCAGCGATGCCACAACCGGTGTCTGACACCAAGAACTGGTAGGTGTGCGGGCCACGCTTCTTAAACTCCAGATGGATGTTGCCGCCCTCGGGGGTATAGTTTGCAGCGTTCTCCAGCAGATGTTGCAGGATATGGCTGACATATTCCTTATAGATAGGTGCACTCATCTTCTGGGCATTCACAGTCAGGTTGACATTGCTCTTCACCTTATTGCGGATGCCTTCCATCAGATTTTCACAGAATGGCTGAACCTGAGTGTCTTCCAGTTGGATCTCTTCAGCTGGCTTGTTCTCCAACTCCGAGAGTGTCTGGATATGCTGTGAGAAGTCGAGCAGGGCCTTTACTTCCGGCTGACGGCTGTCAAGCTTCTTGAAGGTGGGCTCCAGCTGGGCGGAGATGTTGCTGATGAACTTGGCCTTTAGGGCATTGCTCTCGTTGGCCAGTTTGATAACCTTCTTCTGCTTGCGGGTGAGGAAGATGAAGCGCATGAGTATGACGGCTCCTGCAATTAGGGCGGCAGCAAGGATAGAGGCCAGGATGCCAAGACCCACGATGATGGTCATTCTCGTGGTGAGTGAACTGTCGCGCTCCTGAATGGCGGCCTCGTCGTCGGCAATCTGCTTCTTCAGGGCATTGATCTCGTCGGCATGCTTGATGGCGCTGGTGGAGTCCTTCCATGCAATATAGTTGCTGTATGACTGGGCCACCATGTTGGCATTGTTGCTCCTGCGGCCATTGGCAATCAGGGTCTGATAGACCTCATCGACCTTGTCGTAATCCTTCGAGGCTGTCAACTTGTCGGCCATTTCCTTGAAGACGGCATTACCCTGGGCATTCATGCCATATGTGTAGTAATAGATGGCCTTGTTGTAGAGCAGGTCGTTTTTGATCGCCTCGTCACTGGTCTGACCGGCTTGCGTCTCCATGACATTTAGCTGTGCCTTGACACTCTCGCTCTTCCTGAGCCTCATATACATCTGCATGCGCTCCTTGGTGACCAGATAGTGCGCTGCGGCTCTCTCGCTGACGGGGAGCTTACTGGCAGAAACGGACTGGTCGGCAAGACGCAGCAGATCGAAGGCCTCTTTCCAGAAATTCTCCTTGTAATAGAGGGCTGTTGCCTTGATAGCGCATTCTACGCCCTGACGTACCTGACCCTTGTTGACATAGTCGTTGAAAGCATGGATATACAGCGATCGGGCTGAAGCGATGTGCTTCTGAGGATCTACTGCCTCGGCCTTTTGTTGCAGTTCACTTTTTTGAACCTCCTGTGCATGGACAAAAGTGCAGCAGACAAGTAGGTTCACGAATAGAAATAATACCTTTTTCATCATGATTCAGTTATTTACATGGTGCAAAAGTAAGTTTTTTTTTGAATTCAGCCAAATTTTTCGGGAATTTTCTATTCGTCTTTCAACTGTCTTCTGAATTCTGACGGTGATTTCCCTAAATTCTCGCGAACATATTTGCCAAAAAAAGACAGGTTGCAGAATCCTAATTTGACGGCAATCTCTTTGATGGACAGATTGGTGTGTAACAGATAGAAACGAACATCGTTCTGAACATAATCACAAATCCAGTCGTAGGCCGTTCTGCCACTTATCTCCCTACAGACCATCGTAAGGTATCGGGTGGACACGCAGAGCTTGTCGGCATAGAAAGAAAGCGGTTGCTTCTTGATGTCGCAAGAAGTCATATAGGAGATGAAACGGTCGAACAGGATCTTACGCTGATTGGTCTCCTGAGTGCTTTCCGACTGAACGAAAGTGCTCAACGTGCGACAGAGCTCATAGACGATGCATTGCACGAGTGAGTGAATGATCTCCTTGCGGAAAGTCGTCTTGTTACTTCCTAAATTGTGGGCCAGTACTAAATTCATGCAGTTCTGCATGGCGACTTCTTGTTCCGACAGGTTGATAATATAATGCTTTTTGAGATAGAGCGTCTTGTTCCAGATGCTTTGATTGGGATAGAGCATTTCCTGCAACAGCGACTTCGACATGCTGATCAGGCGGCATCGCACATCGTAGGATGCCTTGAAATGATTATAGATGGCATTCGGGTAGCCGACGAACACATCATCTTTCTTTATGGCATAATCTGAACCGTCCATCTCAAATCTGAGTTCTCCCTGACTGCAGAAGACAACGAAGACTCTGTCGACTTGTGTGGCATGCATGCGGGAACTGAACGTTAAGTGGTTGATAATACTCAGTTCTCCGTCTGAATAGTCGAGTTCCTGAAAGTTATAGTCTGTCAGGCCGACGTAAGGCTTGCTGATCGTTAGATTGTCATTCATACTGCAAATATCGGTAGTTTTTTTCAATATCGGTTTGCGGATACTGAAAAAAATACCGATGAAGCGTGATTAGTTCCTGTTTCGGACATCATTATTCTCTATTCGAACAGTTGTTTCAAGAAATGAGCAGTGTAACCGATGTCATTTTTGACCACTTCCTCGGGCGTTCCTGTCGCAAGAATCATACCGCCTTTCCGTCCGCCTTCCGGTCCCATGTCAATCAAGTGGTCGGCTAACTTGATAACGTCGAGATTGTGTTCTATAATAAGGACTGTGTTGCCTCGGTCAACAAGTTTCTGGAGTACATCCATTAGAATACGGATGTCCTCAAAGTGCAGACCTGTTGTTGGTTCATCGAGGATATAAAGAGTCTTGCCAGTGTCCTTTTTTGACAGTTCGGTGGCCAACTTTACACGTTGGCTCTCGCCACCGGAGAGGGTGGTGGATGGTTGGCCGAGTTTGATGTAGCCCAGTCCCACATCCTGAATGGTCTTGATCTTCCGAAGGATGTCTGGGACATTTTCAAAAAATTCAACAGCTTGGTTGATGGTCATGTCAAGAATATCGGCAATGGATTTGCCTTTATACCTGACCTCCAAAGTCTCGCGGTTGTACCGTTTGCCATGACATACCTCACAGGGGACCTGGATGTCGGGCAGGAAATTCATCTCGATGGTTTTATAGCCGTTGCCGCTACAGGCTTCACAACGTCCGCCTTTCACATTAAAGGAAAAACGGCCTGGTTTGTAGCCTCGGATCTTGGCTTCTGGGAGATTGACGAACAGACTGCGGATGTCGCTAAACACACCCGTGTAGGTGGCGGGGTTGCTTCTGGGTGTCCGACCTAATGGAGACTGGTCGACATTGACCACCTTGTCTATATAGTCCAAGCCTTCAATGCTGTCATAGGGCATAGGTCTTTTAAGCGAGCGGTAGAAGTGTTGGGAGAGGATGGGTTGCAATGTTTCGTTGACAAGGGTCGACTTGCCACTACCGCTGACGCCTGTGATGACAATGAGCTTTCCGAGGGGGAAGGTCACGTCGACATGCTTGAGATTGTTGCCTGAGGCACCCTTGATAACGAGGTTGTTTCCATTGCCCTTTCGCCGCTCCTGAGGGATTGGAATGGATAAGGAGCCGTTAAGATAATTAGCTGTAACCGAGTTTGTTTTGAGCATTTCTTTAGGTGTTCCTTGAAAGACGACTTCACCTCCTTTTCTGCCTGCCCGAGGACCAATGTCGATGATGTAGTCGGCATTGAGCATCATGTCCTGATCGTGTTCCACAACGATGACGGTATTGCCTAAATCACGCAGTTCCTTGAGCGAATGAATCAGTCGTTCGTTGTCACGCTGGTGAAGTCCGATGCTTGGCTCGTCGAGGATATAGAGGACGTTGACCAGTTGTGATCCGATCTGGGTGGCCAAGCGGATACGTTGGCTTTCACCACCAGAGAGTGAGGCTGACTGACGGTTGAGGGCCAGATAATCCAATCCCACTTCGAGCAGGAAGTCCAGCCTGGTTCTGATCTCCTTGAGAATCTCATGAGCAATCTGCTGTTGCTGGTGGTCCAGGTGATCTTCAACCAGGTCGAGCCATTCGCGCAGCTCACTGATATCCATAGAGGCCAGTTCTGAAATGTTCTTGTCCCAGATGCGGTATGAGAGTGCCTCGCGATTGAGCCGTTGTCCGTGACATTCCGGACATTCGCATTCTGCCAGAAACTGATCAGCCCACTTTTGCCCGGATGTGGATTCGTCATTTTCCATGACATTTCTCAGGTATTTGATGATGCCGTCGAAACTGATAAAGTAGTCGCTGGTGGTATGAACCAGTTCTTTCTCAATTCTGACATCTTCCAAAGAACCATATAGAATCTCAGTCATGGCTTCCTCAGGAATATCCTTGATGGAGGTCTTCAGATTCTCATCATATTTCTTAAGCAGGGCATCGATCTGCCAGAAAATCATCTGGTTCTTATATTTGCCTAAAGGCGCAATACCGCCTTCGTAGATGCTGATCTTATCGTCAGGAATCACCTTCTTCAGGTCGATCTCATTGATGATGCCCAATCCCTTGCAATGGGGACAAGCGCCCTGAGGTGAGTTGAATGAGAAATTGTTGGGAGCCGGGTCGCTGTAGCTGATGCCGGTAGTAGGGCACATTAGTCGTTTGGAGAAATACTTGACGGTATTTGTGTCCTTGTCAAGAATCATGATGAGCCCTTCGCCCTGTTTCATGGCTATCAGGATGCTTTTCTTCAGTCGCTCGTCAGGGGTGTTGGGAACACCTGGAACTTCAGCCTTTACCTGCATCTTGTCAATGACAACTTCGATGTTGTGGTTTTTGTAGCGATCCACTTTCATGCCTCTGACGATCTCCATGATTTCCCCGTCAACACGTATGTTAAGATAGCCTTTGCGGCGCATGGATTCGAACAGTTCACGATAGTGGCCTTTACGGCTGTTTACCAGTGGGGCAAGGATATAGATCCGCTTTCCCTGATAATCGTGAAGGATCATGTCGATCACTTTCTCTTCGGTATATTTCACCATTTCCTCGCCGGTCTTATAACTATATGCTTTTCCGGCACGGGCATAGAGCAGGCGCAGATAGTCGTAGATTTCTGTCGTGGTGCCTACGGTAGAGCGGGGATTCCGGTTGGTGGTCTTCTGTTCAATGCTGATGACAGGTGACAAACCGGTGATCTTGTCGACATCAGGCCGTTCCATGCCTCCCAGGAAATTGCGGGCATAAGCCGAGAAGGTCTCAATATAGCGTCGCTGACCTTCGGCAAAGATGGTGTCGAAAGCCAATGACGATTTGCCTGACCCGCTGAGGCCGGTAATCACGGTCAGCGTGTTACGCGGTATAACAACATCAATGTTTTTAAGATTATGTACGCGTGCTCCGTATACACAGATCTTTTCGTCTTCCCTGTTCATGATTGGCTACTGACTGATTGAGGTCCCTTCGGTAAAACCACGAAGCAGGTTGACGTCTTTCCGGATGTTGTATGTCTGACCGTCTGCTCCCTTGGCCTTTACCAGTACAAAGTAAGTACCTTGTTTGACATCTTTCCCCTGGTAGGTGCCGTCCCAGCCGCCTTCGAGGTCCGTCCATTCATAGAGTTTCTGTCCCCAACGGTTGAAGATGTAGGCATGGAACTCGACGATATTCTGATAACTCTTGACTTTGAAAACTTCATTTATCTCATCATGATTGGGCGAGAAGGCATTGGGGATGACCAGACTGCTTGTCAGCACCACAGTACTGTCGGAAGTCAGACTGTCATCGCCAGTCGCCTCCTGGGCTTGTGCAGACAAGGCAATCAGCGTCATAAATGACAATAAGATGGTTTTTATTGTTCTCATTTTACTTGTTTTGAGTGCAAAGATACTAAATAATTCATAATTCCTTATGTCTAATTACTCATTTTAACAATTTCATGGCCGTTGGTTCACAATATTTTTGTACTTTTGCACGGTAAAATGTAATTTTATGGACTTATGACACGAATAATAAGATACACAATACTCTGTTTGGCCATTCTCTTTTCGACGGATATGGCTATCGCTCAGGTGTCGGAACAGATCAGAGGACTTCATAAAGTGAAGCGTAAGGAGACGATATTCGGCATTGCCAGACAGTATGACATCCAGATTGAAGAGTTGATAGAGGCTAATCCGGAAATGCGAGAGCCTGACTATGAACTTAGGAAAGGTGATGTCATCCGTATTCCGTATGCGAAAGGAACTGCTCCTGCTGACGCAACCCCTGCACCCGCTGTTCAGGCACCGTCGGCTTCTGCATCTGTCAGTTCCCCTGTCGTTGATGTCCGTGAGCGTGCCATTCGGGTAGGTGTGATGTTGCCTTTGCATAATATCAATGGCGACGGCCGACGGATGGTGGAATACTATCGTGGTATCCTTATGGCATGCGACAGTGTGAAGAAATTGGGTATCTCTGTTGATCTGCATGCCTGGAATACGCCTGAGGACGGCAATATCTCAACTGTATTGAGTGATCAGGCTGCTGCAGACTGTGATATTATCTTCGGTCCGTTGTATTCAAAGCAGATGGAGGCCTTGTCGGATTTTGTGTCTGCTCACGATATCCGGTTGGTGATACCTTTCTCCATCAGTGCACCGCAGTTGGTGACGAACCGGAATATCTTCCAGATATGGCAGTCGCCTACCAATATCAACGATGCCACAATTACCCATTTCCTTGAGCGATTCAACGGCTATCATCCCGTCTTCATCGACTGTAACGATTCGACGAGTAAGAAGGGCAACTTCACCTTTGGCTTGCGCCGTCAGTTGGAAAACCGGCAAATAGAGTATCGCGTGACGAATCTGAAATCTTCAGAGGAGGCTTTCTCAAAGGCTTTTAGTCGGTCAAAGCCGAATATCGTTATCCTTAATTCAGCACGTTCTCCGGAATTGGGCGTTGCTTTTGCGAAACTCAATGGTCTGAAGTCTAATCAGCCTAATCTCAACATTACGATGTTTGGTTATACAGAGTGGCTGATGTACACCCGTACGCATCTTGAGAACTTCTACAAATACAATACCTATATTCCGTCTGCGTTTTATTATAATCCCTTATCGTCACAGACGGCACGTCTGGAACAGAAATATCGCTGGAACTTTCATGTCGATATGCAGAATTCGCTTCCACGCTTTGCACTGACGGGTTTTGATCATGCTTATTTTTTCCTGAGGGGACTTCATAAATATGGAAAGTCGTTTAATGGGGCTGCAGGCATGTTAGGATATTCGCCAGTACAGACACCTTTGGTCTTTGAGAGAATGGGCAACGGTGGTTTGCAGAATCACAGCCTGCTCTTCGTGCATTATATGCCGGAGCATAAGGTGGAATCGGTTAAGTTTTAGTGAGAAGTGATAAGAGACGATGAATAGAATAAGAGGTGTATTTAAGACATCATTGATTGTGAAGGTGCTGCTGGCAGCACTGTTCACCATCCGTTGCTCACTATTCACTGCTTCAGCTCAGGTGGGAGAATATCGGACGGATTTTGCCGTAGGCTTCAATGGTGGTTATTCCATGAGCAATATCGCTTTCGTGCCAAAGGTACCCCAAGGGCTGTTAGGAGGTATGACGGCAGGTTTCTCGGCTCGATATACCTGTGAGAAGTACTTTAAAAGTATCTGTGCGGTCGTTGGAGAGGTGAATCTCACACAGATGGGATGGAAAGAGGATATTCTGGATATCAACGACCAACCTGTCCCTCTGCATACTGATGAGACGCAGACCTTGAAGTATGCGCGTAAGTTGAATTATGTTCAGATACCTATTTTGGCCCGTATGGGATGGGGACGTGAGCGTAAAGGGTTTCAGTTCTTTTTCCAGATAGGTCCGCAGGTGGGTTTCCTTCTCAGCGAATCGACAGATGCCAACTTCGACGTGAAACAGCCCGAGTTTAACCCCGGTACCAATGATAAGCCGAATCCGGCTTATAAATATGCCTCCGGCCGTGTTTCCCATGTGGTAGCGCAGGACTCGATGGCTGTCGAGAATACTTTTGACTATGGTATAGCTGCCGGGGCAGGCTTGGAGTTCAGCCACCGCAGATTAGGGCATTTCCTGGTGGAGGGCCGCTATTACTTCGGATTGGGAAATCTCTACGGCTCTTCGAAACGTGACTACTTTGCACGATCCAATTTCGGTGATATCGTGATCAAGTTTACATATCTCTTTGATATTATCAGAACCAAAAACTCTAAAATTAAATAATTATGTTTGAGAATCAACCTAAAGGTTTGTATGCGTTGGCTTTGGCCAACACAGGCGAGCGCTTCGGCTATTACACGATGCTCGCTGTTTTTGCATTGTTCCTCCGTGCCAATTACGGACTCGATGCAGGTTGGGCAGGAGAGATCTACAGTGATTTCCTCATGCTCGTGTATTTCCTTCCTATCGTAGGCGGCTGGTTAGCTGACAGATTCGGCTTTGGCCGTATGGTTACCATCGGTATTCTGGTCATGTTTGCCGGCTATCTGTTGCTATCTGTACCTCTGGGTGGCGACACATTGGCACTCGTTGTGATGCTGGCCGCCCTGGTGCTCATTGGTTTGGGAACAGGACTTTTCAAGGGTAACCTCCAGGTCATGGTGGGCGACCTCTACAACGACCCGCAGTACGCAGGACAGCGTGACTCTGGTTTTTCTATCTTCTACATGGCTATCAATATTGGTGCGCTCTTTGCTCCGACGGCAGCTGTGAAAATCATGGAGTGGGCTCAGCAGAATCTGGGTACGAGTGTCAACGACTCCTACCACTTTGCCTTCGCCGTAGCCTGTGCTTCACTTATTCTCTCCATCGCTATCTATTACATTTTCCGTGGCACCTTCCGTCATGTGGAAGGTGGTAAGAAAAAGGAAGGTGTGCAGGCAGAGGTAGAGGAACTGTCGAAAGAAGAGACCAAGGCTCGTATTGTAGCACTTTGCCTTGTATTTGCTGTGGTCATCTTCTTCTGGATGGCTTTCCATCAGAACGGTTTGTCACTCACTTACTTTGCCGATGAGTTTACAGCCAAGACGTCTACGGGTGTTGAGAGTATGGCCTTCAACGTATGGAATCTTGTGGCCATTATCTTTATCGTCTATGCTCTGTTCTCATTGTTCCAAAGCAAAACCGGTAAGGGCAAGGCTATTTCGGCCGTTATTATCTGTATCGCTTTGGCCTTCCTCTTCCTGCAGTACGATGCGACTACAGGTCAAGTGGTGGCTGTCTCTGCACCTATCTTCCAGCAGTTCAATCCCTTCTATGTGGTGGCACTGACACCGGTGTCGTTGGCTATCTTCGGCTCGTTGGCTGCTAAGGGTAAGGAACCATCTGCACCGCGAAAGATTGCCTATGGTATGGTGGTGGCAGGTCTGGCCTACTGTCTGATGGCTGTTGCTTCATTCGGTCTTCCGATGCCACAGACCACGATGGGCGCCGATGGTGAGTCTGTGGCTGTTCATGTGGCCGACGTCACACCTCAGCTGTTGATTTATACCTATCTTATTCTGACCTTCGCTGAGCTGTTGCTCTCGCCGATGGGTATCTCTTTCGTATCGAAGGTGGCGCCCCCGAAGTACAAGGGTCTGATGATGGGTGGCTGGTTCGTGGCTACTGCCATCGGTAACAAACTGGTGGGCGTTGGTGGTTATCTGTGGGGTAATATTCCCCTTTGGGCAGTCTGGAGTGTCTTTATCGCCCTCTGTCTGATCTCCGCCGTCTTTATGTTCTCTATCATGAAGCGCCTCGAGAAGGTTTGCTAAATGTTGTCTTTCATCCCATTTCTGGTACTGATCGTACTCATCACATGTTGCGTTGCCGTGTTTGGCAACGCAACATTGGATGGTGCCTCGCAGGTGTCGCTGCTGGTGGCCTCTGCAGTCAGTGTGCTGATCGGTCATTTCTCGAAGCGTCTGGAATGGGAGAACCTTGAAAAGGAGATTACGGCCAAGATTGCCAGTTGTACGCCGGCAATCATTATCCTTTTATTGATTGGTGCCATCGGAGGTACCTGGATGGTGTCGGGTATTGTGCCTACGATGATCTATTATGGTATGCAGATTATTAGGCCCGAGGTGTTCTTCGTCAGCAGTAGTATTCTTTGTGCGTTAGTCAGTCTGATGATTGGTTCCTCATGGACAACAGTGGCTACCATCGGACTGGCATTGATGGGTATTGGCAAGGCACATGGTTTTGATGACGGATGGATTGCAGGCTCGATCATCACTGGCGCTTATTTTGGCGATAAACTTTCGCCTCTTTCTGATACTACCGTGCTGGCATCGAGTGTTTCTGGCACACCGCTCTTCACCCATATCCGTTATATGCTCTATACGACGGTACCAACCTTCTGTATCTCGCTGATCATCTTTTTGATTGCTGGTTTAACCATGAATGTGTCGGGACATGGCAACGTGGCAGAGTTTATGGAGGGGCTTCAACATACCTTTGTCATATCACCTTGGCTGTTGCTTGTGCCTGTGCTGACAGGTGTGATGATTGCCCGTCGCTGGCCTTCGATGGTGGTGCTGTTTCTGGCGATACTTCTGGCTGTGGTTGTCGCCTTGCTGGTGCAGCCGCAACTTGTTCATCAGATTTCAGGAGAAACAGGAGATGGACTGCTTATACAGTATAAGGGTATGATGCAGGTTTGCTATGGCAGTACTGATATTGAAACGGGCATCCCTATACTCAACGAGCTGGTACATACCAGTGGAATGGTTGGCATGATGCCAACTATCTGGCTGATTATCTGTGCGCAGACATTCGGAGGTGCTCTGACGGCTACAGGGCAATTGCAGGATTTGATGCGTGTCGTCCTTCGGTTTGTACGTGGTACAGCTTCATTGGTGGCTTCTACTGTAGGTACGGCATTGTTCTGTAATATTGCTATGGCGGATCAGTATCTGTCAATTATGCTTTCCATTTCGATGTTCAAGGATACGTTCCGTGAACGTGGCTATGAGCCAAGACTATTGAGCCGAAGCTGTGAGGACGGTGCTACGGTGACCTCTGTGCTGGTGCCTTGGAATACCTGTGGTCTTACGCAGAGTACGGTGCTTGGTGTCGCTACGCTGACCTACTTGCCTTATTGCTTCTTCAATTATCTCTCGCCGTTGATGAGTGTTTTTATCGCCTCCATCGGTTGGAAAATCGTTCGAATTAAGAATTAA
>Ga0247610_10004982_pt1 | contig 14084 bp, 12 predicted proteins | sample 174DNAGHGhighgp2_FD_193483 | JGI IMG/M metagenome (GOLD analysis project Ga0247610, IMG submission 193483) | Sheep rumen microbial communities from Palmerston North, Manawatu-Wanganui, New Zealand - 1742 DNA GHGhigh gp2 | ecosystem: Host-associated > Mammals > Digestive system > Stomach > Rumen... | reverse complement strand
GTAACATAAAAAGGGTGCTATCTTTTTTAGCACCCTTTAATTTTTATTAACTAGTTTTTAACATTTATTTCAACTAATTTTGATTTTAATTCTGACTCTAAATCAACTAATTTCTTTTCAGCTTCAGCACGTTTTACTCTACCTTCTTCATGTATCTTCTTTAAGCTGTCTAATGTATCAATAATATTTTTATTAGTTTGTTGTAATGTTTCGATATCAACAATTGCTCTTTCAGATTCTTGTGCAACTTCGATAGTACCTTGTTTTAGAAGTTCACTATTCTTCTTTAACATTTCATTTGTTGTTTCAGATACTTGTTGTTGTGCATGTAAAGCAGATTTTGCATTTGTAATACCAAGTGCAATAACCATTTGGTTTTTCCAAAGAGGAATTGTATTTATTAATGAACTTTGGATTTTTTCAACAAGTTCGCTATCGTTGTTTTGAATCATTCTAATTTGTGGAGCCATTTGAATAGATATTAATCTTGTTGTTTTTAAGTCATATAATTTCTTTTCAAATCTTGAAATTAAGTTTTCCATATCGCTAACTTTTTGTACGTCAGTTTGTTCTCCACTCTTAGCAATTTCTTGTAATTTTGGAAGTTCAACTTCTTTTAATTCTTTTAATTTCTTTTCACCAGCAATGATGTATAAAGAAATTTCTTTGAAGTAATCCATATTCTTTTGATACATTTCATCAAAAATTGCGATGTCTTTTAACATTTTTATTTTGTGTTCTTCTAGTTGTCCTTCAATTTTATCAACATTAACTTCAACTTTGTTGTATCTTGCAACTAGTTTTTGAACTTCTTTTTTTGCATTATGGAATATTGCAAATAAACCTTTTGGTTCAACACCACCTGGAATATCTGCATCAAAATCTTTTATTTCTACTACTAAGTCAGAAAGTAAATCTCCAACTTGTCCAGCATCTTTAGTTTTAGCTGTATTTAAAATTGAATCAGAGAAATCTGATATTTTAGATTGTGCACTAGCACCATATTGTAATAATTGTGTTGTATCTGTTAGATCTACTTTTCCAACAAATTCATCAATTGCTGCTTTTTCAGCATCTGTTAACATTTCATAGTTTAATGATTTTTCAACTTCCTCGTTTGTAACTTCCTTCTCAACAGTTAAAGTACTTTCTAATCCTTTTGTATCTACTTCTGATGGTTTAATTTGTAATTCAGCTTCAGCCATTTTAAAATCCTCCTTAGAATTATTTCTTTAGTTTAATTTATTTTACATATAAAATTTATTTTTGTCTAATTACTTTCTTTTAAGTATTGAACAACTCTGTCATATGAAGACATCTTTAGACCAGGAACAACTGATCTTATGCTAGATGGAATTCCTTCTATTCCAATTGTTGAAGTATCAAAATTGCCACCTGCTATTCCAGTTCTAAAGCCATACTTTTGCCATGCGATTTGACTTATTTCTTCATCATCAAATACTTTTAAGAACTTCTCACCTTTTTCATTAAATGCTGCAATACAGTGTGAGTTCCATACTGTTGGAGCTGGATAAAGAAGTCTAATATTATCTTTAATTGATTCAAATCCTTTTGGGTTTGAGTTTTTAAATTCAACTAAACTCTTTTCATAATCAACTATTAATGGTTTTGCTCCCATTCCAGTCTTTAAATATCCTTCAAATAAATCAGCAGGAGTATTGTTCATATATCCTGATTTTAAGTAAAATGCTCTTAAGTTTGGTAAATTTTGTTCTATAGTCTCATCTAGGATTTCTCCACCTGACATTATAGATAATAGTAATCCATAGAATGTAGTTCCTGGTGAAGATGTAACTGGATCTGTAGAACAAATATTAATTGTTCCATATATTTCATTTAGTCCTATATCTTTCCACTTTTTACCTTCAAGAATATAGCTTATTAATTTATCCATGTCAGTTATATAATATGTTCCATCTTGAACAGTAACTATACCTTCATTTATGAAAGCATCTACAACTGGTGCCCATGAATAAAACACTATTGGAGTATTTAATGTTAGAGAACCTGCTATTACAGTATCTCTTTTAGCTTCTCCTTTAGATGCATCTGCAGGTAATTTAAAATAATTATAAAATCTTTCGTCTGAGCAGAACATTGCATCGTATCTTGTGCCATCTTCTCTAACTAGATCGTTAACAATCATTTTTCCATTACTCCAGCTGTCATATACAACATTTAGTCCATATTTCTTTTGTATGATTTTGATTACTTCTTCATCCTTTAAGAAGTCTTCTTTACCTCCACCTGTAGCAACATAAACTGTTTCTAGAGAATCTACATCAACTATTTCATTGTCATCATCTTTTGCAGGATTTGTATACATATAGTATCCAATAATACCAGCTATAAGAGCGACAAACAAAATAAGACCTGCTATTTTTGTTCCTTTGTTTCTCAAGATTTGTTACCTCCTACTTTTATTTCATTATCATCAATTCCATCTGATTTAAGCATTGTATCAAATACTTTCATATCAGCTTTTGAATCTAATATATCTTCTTTATATAAATTTGATAATTGTTTTTTAAAAGCATTATCAATTTTTATAAGCATATTTTTAGACTTTTCAAAGTAATTTTTAACTTCTTCACTTGTCATATATTGATTTTCTATTTCATCATATTTTGTAATTAGTTGTACTGTCTCTGGTAAATAATAATTAAAGAATTTTGTAGCATATTGATATTTTGCTGGAGTCTTCTTAACAGCAAATATAATTTTTGATGAAGTATCATAAATACTTCTAATTAAAACTACTATTTCTTTATCATCTATTTTCTTTTGATAAGAATATAGTTTTGCATTTAGCTGAAGCGAAGAATTAACTATATCAGTAATATCTATATTTCTTCCTATAGAAAGTTTTGTTAAGTCATCCTCATCATCTTTTAATATTAAATTAGTTGCAATGAAGCTAACTACACCTGCTGCAGCTGCGGCTCCAACTGAACCTGGTAGAATAGCTAACATACCTGCTGTAAAACCTGCACCAACAATTGCTGATACAATTGGTCCACCCTTCATTAGTATTTCCTCCTAGTTATATGCTCTAACTTCTTTAAATACTCTTAAAAGTCCTGATTTTCCATCGAATATTTTTCCACCTGTAATACGTGCAATTTTGCTTAGTTCTGTTTGATCTGCATCACCAAACATTATTGAATATACAGCTGGTTTTATGTTTGAATTCCTATAAACTGCTTCAAAGTTTGAATAAGAACCTCTATTTGATTTTCCATCTGTCATTAGAATAATTGAAACTTCATAATTTGAAGTATCAGTATTATTAATTAATTGAATAGCTTGAGATAAAGTATCATAAATGTTTGTAGCTCCACCTGGTTGCAAGTTCTTAATACTATATCTTAAAGCAGCTGTATCATTACCATTTTCCGCTTTCCATGTCTCTAAAGGAAAACTTGCAAATGGTATTACTAAAATTGAATCTTTGTCTGTATATTGAATAAAATTTTCACTTGCTTTTACAGGATCTAGAACAAAGTCCATAGCTTCAATTAATTGCTCATAACCTTGATTACTTAGCATACTTCCCGAATAATCTAAAGCAAAAACTGTAAATATAGGTTTTCTAAATTCTGTTTGATATAAATTAAGTGCTAATTTTATATTATCAGTACTTGGATATTTAACTGGTGATAAGTATTTAGTAGTATCTATTCCCCAGTCTGGATCAAATATTGACATTGGTGCATTTTCATTTATTCCACCATACCAAGTTCTTCTTCCATTTTCTTCTAACAATTTTTGACCATCTTCACTTAGCAAGTAGTCTTGAAGTAAGTGGAAATATCCTAATTTTGTTTCATCTTTAGTTATTGAAGCAAAAGGTGAATCAGAAATTGATACTCCATCTACTGGATAAAGTAGATAAAATGGCTCTTTACGATTAGCTTCTAATTGTTTATTTATATTAATTAATGAAGATTCATAAGTAACAACAGTATCAAATGAAGAATCATTTCTAAATATCATTTCTTCTAAAAAGCTTTCGCTACCAGAAGATTTTGTTAATTTAGAGAATAGTTCATTTAATTCTACTTTTAAGTTTTCATTGTTAATATCTGCTGAAGTTAATATTTCAGGAGATCCAGCAAGGGTTGTAAGTAATCCCAAATATGCTGTTGCACCTGAATTAGTTTGTGTTGGGTTTGCCATAGCAAATTTTAGTGAACCATCATTAATATAGTTTACTATATCTCTTACATAAATTTCTCTTTCAGGATTATCAAGTCCAAGTTCTCTAGCTTTACTTTGTTTTACTGCAAATACAACTGGATTAATACTAATTGACTTTGAATTACTTGTTTTTACAACATTACTATCTAACATATAAAGCCAAATAGAATTTGATGCCCATACTGCATCATACATTTCTCCAGAATTTAGTCTATCCATTATCTCTAATGTACCTGCATATTCAATTTTTAGATTAAACCCTTGTCTTGAAGCAAATTCTTTAAGTGGTCCATCTAAAACCTCATTTTCTGAACTAGAAATAATTGTTAGAGTTTTATCAACATCTGCATTAGTAATTGTACTAATTATATCGCTTTCTTCTACTTTTTGTGAAGTATACGAAATAACATAAATTATAAGTAATAGTAGTATAAAAGCAATGCCTTTCCATTTAGTAATATTACTATTTGTATTCATACTTTATAATCCTCCAAATTTTTACAATAATATTTTATTTTAAAATGCATATTTTGTAAATAATTTTAAGCTTTTTTTAGTATTTCTTTTTTCTCTTTTAAAAATGCTCTAAATATTGCATAAACTACGATTAAAGTCATACCTCCAACTATTAAACCTGTAGCAATATTAGATAACCCATATGAGATATCTTTAAAGATATTTTGAATTAAATTTGTGAATGATTTTTGGAACAATAAGATATTATCTATATCAATTTTGCTCATCAAATAAGCATACCCTACTTTAATTACAATTCCTGCTCCTAAGCATGATACACCTATATATTTAATCACATCATAAATTCTTTCCCTGCATTCAATTAACAATATCAAAAATGCTGCAATTGATATTACCATTGGGAAACTATTAAATTTATTAGCTAACTTTTGTATAATTTGCAATAATTGTTTTACATACATATTAACATTATCTGATAGTTTAATATTTTTCTTATATGAGCTTGATATTAAGGCTTCAAACTTTGTTATATTTCCTTTTTCTTCTTTAGTTAAAGTTTTATTTTGAGTCTTTAAGAATGCATTAATTCTTGAATCTAATTCTTTATCTAATTCTTCTGTAGAAATATCATAAGTTACATCTTCATTAAATAGACTTTCAAAAACCCCGTTAATATCAGTTCTTATCTTTTCTTCTGAAACAAGATTTTTTAATGTATCTTCTGGAAGACCTGATTGATAAATATAATCTTCAAATCCACTATCTACTTCTCTGCTAACTTGAAGATAGTATTCTGTATCTTCCATCATCTTATAATAGTAATCTTTGTTTATCGCTTTGTTATCTAAAGTTATAATTGCTATGTAAATTAAAATTAAGCATATTATGACAAAAGATAACAAATAACTTACTATTGTTCTTACAGTTTTCATTATTCCTTCCTCCTAATATGCTGGTTTTGCATAAACAACATATCTTTGATATGCGTGTCCTATATTATTAATTGGCCAACAAGTATAAATCATAAGTATTTCCTCATCTGTTTGAATTGGAACTTTATCAGTTTCTAATTCATTAATTACTTGTTGATCATATATTTTATATTCAAAAGTACCATATGAAGTTTCTATGGTAATTATGTCATCAATTTTAGTTTCTGGAAGACGTGCCAAAAATTTCTTAAAGTTGTGGCCCATATATACAATACTTCCTCCTTCACCTGGGAAGAAAGAATTAGTATCGTGACCTATTCCGCCTTTAAGAACGTTATAACTTGTGCCATAATAGATTGGAAGATTTACTTCAATAGAATCAATTTTTAATGTACCATACTTACTTCCAACTGTTGGATAGTTTTCTAGTTTATTATTTTCTAAAACTGGTTCTACAAGCTCTTTACTGTCTGTTTTTATAGTTACAATATCAATAAGATCCGTTGCAAGGATAAGCTTATCGTTTCCTACTTTGTAAAATACAAATAGAACTATAAAAGCAAACAAAAAAGCAACTATTATTGGTATAATAGCTGCTTTTATAAACTTCTTTATGTTTTCAGTCATCTAATTAGCTTCTTTTTCTAATTACAACTAATGTAGCAACTGCAACGATTGCAAATACTGGTAATACATATACTAATGTATTAGCACCTGTATAAACTAAAGCATTTCCTGAAGCTGAACCTGCATTGTCATCTCTATAGAAAGCATCCATACTTCCTTTTGCAATAGCTTTACCTGATGCATCAAATAATGTCATTGTCTTTTCAGAAGTATTTACTTGTAATCTTAATCCTGCTTTTGAAGCAGCTGATTTCATATAAGAAACAACTTTTGCTCCTACATCTGTAGATAATTGCTCTTTCCAAATAGCACCTGTTGAAGCGATTAAAGCTTCTGCAGCCTCTATATCTGCTTTAATTGACTCTGCTGTAGCATCATCAACTGGATTTGCATTTAAATAATTTGTAATAGCTGTTCTTTGTTCTTCTGATAATGAGTAATGAGTTCCATTAACAGTATGTGTATTTGTTAAATATGTAATCAATTCACTATTTGTAAAAGCATTTACATTTACTGACATGATTGCAACAACAGCTAACATTACACATGTCATAACTAACATTTTTGTCCTCATAATTCCATACCTCTTTCCAATATATTGAATAAAATATAATCTATTAATTTTATATCATTAATAACTTCTAAATTCAATATACTTTTAAAAACTTAACATATTTGTAACATTTCTATTTTTTATTTTTTAATTTAATGAAATTTACTTGATTTTACATATTCCTTAGTGTATAATTATACATGTGTCTAGGGGTGTAGTTCATCGGTAGAATAAGAGTCTCCAAAACTCCAGAGGAGGGTTCGATTCCTTCCACCCCTGCCAAATTGATAAATCCTGTAAGTGATACGCACAAGTGACTTACAGGATTATTTTTTTGAAAAATAATGCAATTTTAATGCAATTCAAATATAATTACATTTAAAAATTTTTTAATCTTATTGTAAAAACATTTTTTTCTAAAATTTTTCTAATCTCATTAAACTTCTCTTCTATATATGATAATTCTAATCAACCTTTTCAATTAACATTTCTTACTCTTTGATTTTTTTACCATCCAGTACCATAATCTGTTATTTCATATTTTCCATCTTCATTTAATCTAAGAACTCCAAGTCTACCTATATTATGTACCCATCCTGATTCTTCATCATATTCTCCATCTGGAATAAGAAATTGCATTACTTTTGCTCCTTCAGCTGGCTCAATATCTATTGAAACTTCAAATGCAACATCATTTTTACCTAAATCTAAATCTTTGACTCCTTCAACTTTTTTTGCTTGTTCATCTGTATATGTTTTATCCACTACTATCTTAGCAGAAGCCATATCATCTCCAAAATTATTTTTCAATAATTTATATACAGCACTTTCTATTCTATCTTCTACAGATAAATTTGGATCGTTTAAATCAATAGTTGTGATTTCTTCTTCACTTGAATCATCTTTAATCTCAACAGCTTCAACTAATTTTGTTTCATATGTATACCCTACTGGAAAAGCATTTCCATTATCAAATTTTGTTGCATAGTATTCATAAGTATCAAAATTTGAATTTCCATCTAAAACTTCAATAAAATCATCAGAATATATTAGTTTGTTATCTGAATAATAATTAATTTCAAAAGTAGCTGCTACATTTTTATCATGCTTGTTTTCGCCTTTAAAAGTAAGTCTAATCTCACCATTTTCATCTGATTCAGTTGCTTTTTCTACATTATATATAACCTTATCTCTCAAATCTGTATATGTTACTTTATCTTCTGATTCAAAAAATCCAACTTCTACTTTTGCATACTCACTAATTACATCATAAAACTCAATGCAACGTTCTTCGCCTGGTGCAAAATATCCAACTCTAGCTCCCCATGCTTCATGTATAGGCATATTGTTATTGTCATAATAAATTAAAACTGGTTTCTTATTGTTAATTACCTCTGAAGATATGTTCTTAACTTTTAAAATAACATTTTCTAATTTTCCATCTTCTTCAATATTTACGTCATCAAGAACTAATATTCCTCTATTTTCCGTTATTCCTTTTTCATATAAAGTATTTCCCACTTTAATAATATAAGCTATTAATGCTATTATTATAACTAAAAGGACTGCTATAATAATTCCACTTTTTTTCATATAAAAAACCTCCTTTAAATATTATTAAAATATACTATACTAATTCCATATCATATAAAAGCGTAAATTTCAATAGTCATATACAATATAAAAGCCGGTTTACTCCTGCAAAAAAACTCGTAAGGTACTTACGAGTTTTTTTAATTTTCTTTATTAATTTCTATTTTTACTATTTCTTCAGCACCATCGCTTGTAGTTATATATCTCTTCTTTAGACTCCATGCTGCATTTCCATTTTTATCATTTATTAAATAATCTCCTTCAGAACTTCCTATAGATGCTTTCCTTAACCCTTTAGAAATTTCTGTATCTGGAGGCTCTCCAACTAAAGCTCTACTATGTGTTAAGTTATGAAGAATTTTTTCTTCTATTATTCCCTCTCTAGGAAGGCTACGAGTTATAGTTATTATTAGTTTTTTTAATTCTTCAGTTTCAAAGCTATACTCCTCATTTGTTTTAATACTTGTATTATTTTCAAGAGTATGTGTATATGAGACAGTAATTCTTTTTTCTTTTGAATCTTCATCTTGACTAATTATAGCCTCTGAAACAAAAGGAAACTCTTCATTATTAAATAATTCAGAATAGTCATCTAATATTGAATTAATTATAGAAAAATGATTATTAAGTATTGCTGGGAAGTTTGCACTCAATTTAGATCCTTCTAATTTTGTACCAATAGGATAATCATCAATACTAACTGTATTAGTCTTTTCTTTTGTCATTGATTCATATATATCTGGACCACGATATAAGATGAACCCTATAATACAAAAAGCTAAAAATGAAAGAAAAGCTATTCTAAACACAAGAAAAGCAGTAACAGCAGTTTTACCATCTGAAGAGAAAAATGAAGCTAATGAAAAAGTTATTGCTAAAGTGAATAAAAGAGAACTTGACAATACATCATCAAACAAAAAGCATATTACTCCTGTCACTAATAAAATTATACTAAAAATTGTAGATTTATTAATATTAACCTTATGTAAATCTTTAATGTTATGTCCGCAATAAGGACAGATATCATCTTTCTCATAAACTTTCTCACCACATTTAGGACAACTAATCATTTTTTCTCTCCTTTATCATTTGAATAATATACAAATCTTGTATTAATTTAATCATATGCATTAATTATTTACAAGTGAAAAAGAATTTATATTATTAGTATTTTAAAGTGCAAAAAACTCATAAGAAAACTTATGAGTTTTATATTTTATTTTTTCCCTATAACTGTAAAAATAAATTTTGTTATTTTCTCAGATTTAACTATTTCAAATCCATTTCTTTCCATATCTTTTACCGTCTTTTCTATATATGAAATGTTGCAGTCTCCAGTATTACTAAAATGTCTATATATAAAGCTATCAATTTTTACACCTAACATTTTAAAAGGTCCGCATCCTGTATCTGAAATAATATACAATCCACCATTTTTTAAGACACGCTTTGCTTCTTGTATAGGTTTATCTGTTTCTGGATAGTGGTGAAAACTTTGTGAACAAGTAACAACATCAAAAGTGTTATCATTAAAAGGAAGTTCATCAGATCTACCTTCCACAAATTCAGCATTTTTAATATTCTTTCCTTTTGCTTGATTAATCATTTCTGGTGATAAGTCGAGCCCTATAAACTTTGAGTCATGTTCTTTAGATAACATATTTATTAAATACCCTGTACCACATCCTATATCTAACAAAGAATTAAACTGTTTATCATGCAAAAATTCTCTTATATTTTCACAGCTTATTTTTCCATACTTTGAATACAAAATTGTATTAGTATCATCGTAAACTGGTGCTTGTTTATCAAACCATTTCTTAGATAATTCTACAAAATCTTTTTTCATACTATTCGTTTCCTTTCAAACTTGATACCATATCAATTTTTTTAATTTTTCTAGCTAACAATTGATTTACTATATAAACAACTATATATGTTCCTATACTAGAGAATATAAATGTTGCTGATTTGATTTTAGCTTCAAAATCATATGCATCACCTATAGCATTTTTAAAAATATAATCTGTCATATAATTTCCAAGTGGTAATGCGATTATTATTGCAAAGACACCAATCCAAATGTTTTGCTTTATAAAAATATTCTTTATTTGCTTATACTTAAATCCTAAAACTTTTAATGTTGCAAATTGATATTCTTTTTCGATAAATGATAATATTCCTAAATTATAAATAATTACAACTGCTAGAATAATTGAAACTGCAATTAAAACAAATATTAGAGAATACATCATATTAAGCATACTGTTCATTCCATCTTCTAGATTTTTCTTTGTTTGAATTGTGTTTACTCCTGGAATGTCTTTTATATTTCTTAAGTCATTATTAGTATATAAACTATCTGCTTTATATTCTTCATTTAAAGTATCATAAAATTCTTTTGAACAATTAAATTGTTGTGCTTGTGGATCTCTATTTAATCCTACTATCTTTGTAGTATACCAATTATCTGACCCAACAAGATGCCACTCAATAGTATCTCCAACATTTAATCCATTAACTTTAGACATCTTTTCTGTGATATATAATCCATCATTTTGCATTGTAAAAGGATTTCTATTGTGATCAGTTACCTGTAATAAACCATTTGAATCATTTATAGTTAATGCCTTTATAATTAAATCTTCACCACTTTTAAATTCTACTCCTACTGTTTGTGATGTATTATTTCCATATTTTAAAATCATCTCATCATATTGTTTTTTTGTATGATCAGTTGATAAAGTTAATTTATATTCAAAATTACATATTGTATCAAATTCCCACGCAACATAAGATTTTAATGAGTCAAACATTCCAAATGCAGTAACGACTAACATTGTACAGCCTGCAATTCCAACTACTGCCATAATTGTTCTTGATTTTGAACGAGCTACATCACGAAGATTCCATTTTGTTGATAATGATAGTTTGCTAAACATTTTTTTAGTCGTAATACTTTTTTCATTTACTTTAATTTTTGGTTGTTCAATCCTTAAAGCTTGTGCTGCTGATTCTTTAAGAATCTTTCTACAAGATAAATAAGTTACACATGTTATAATAACTACTATTCCAATTGCAACTTCGTAAACTAATGGAATTGTAACTATATCATAATATGGAATTTCATAATAAACCATTTCCATCTCTAAGAAATATTTTCCAATTATTGAGTTACCTAATAATATACCTGTGATACTTGCAATGATGGATATAATTAATCCATAATTTACGTACATTCTAGTTATTTTACTTCTCTTTACTCCTAATGCTTTTAATGTACCTATTTGTATTCTCTCTTTTTTTACAAATCTATTCATTGTTGTTACAACTGATAAAATTGCTATAAACACAAACAATCCAGAAAATACACCCGAATATGTGTCTCCTTCCTCTGCTTCTCTTTTATATCCTTCATAAGAAAAATTATCATCTCTTAATGTTGCTGTAACGATATCACTTACATTATCTTTTATAATATTCTTTGTCTCGTTTACTATTGAAGTATCTTTAACATCAACTATTGCATAGGGAAAAATGTAAACGTCTTCTATTTTAAAATCTTTATCTAATGCTTTAATAAATTCTTCTTTATGATCATTATAATTATCTACTAATTCAAGTGCTTTTGCTAAATTTATATCACTAGCATTATCAATTGCATTTAATATAATATTCGGAATTTTTGAATAATCAGTTATTCCATATTTTGAAAGTGTGTCTTTCAAATCTTTTAAGTCACTGATAGCATCTTGCAATTCATCAGTTTCTATCACTTTATCATATATATAGTTTTTGGGGAATTCATTAATAGAAAGATATGCAAATCCAAAATCATTGTGTGCTGGGAAAATTGCACTTTCATCTTTTATAAAATAGACATGATCTGGAACTTCTACTAATCCCATAACCTTTTCTTTAAAAACATTTCCCTCAATAGAAAGTTCTAATTCATCTCCTACTTTGATTCCAATGTTTTTTGCTAAATAATAATCAAGCCATAATCCAGTTTTATCTTTTGAGTATTCTTCTCCATCAAAAAGATACATTTTGTTTATGCTATTTGATTCTATAAAATTACACTCTATAACTAAATCATCTATTGGTTTATTAGTATCAGGATTTATAAATCTTTTGGAATCATTTACATTAGCATTTATTGTAATAAACCTTTCTACATTTTCTACATTTTCTATTTTCTTTATTTCTTCTAACTTTTCATTAGTAAAATTCTCAGATGTAAGCCAAATATCTTGTAAGTTTTGATTCTCATAATAAATTCTACTACTTTCTTTCATACCATCCATATAGGCATGAACTCCTGCAAAAGCAAATACCGCTAAAAACACCATTAGAAAAATAGTTATAAATTGTGATTTATTTTTCCAGATATCTCTTGTTATTTTTTTATATAGCATATCTACCACTTAACCTCCTCTATTTTCTTAGGATTTTGGTTAGTGATAACACTTTCTATTTTTCCATTTTTAACATGCACTACTGTATCAGCTATGTCTGCAATTAAGCTATTGTGAGTTACTATTACAACTGTATTTGATCCATTATTTGCATCACATTGTTTTCTTAAAAGTTTTAATACTTCTACACCTGTTTTACTATCTAAAGCTCCAGTAGGCTCATCACACAATAGTAATTTAGGATTTTTAGCAATAGCTCTTGCAATGCTTACTCTTTGTTGTTCTCCTCCTGATAATTGATTTGGAAATTTCTTAGAATGTTCTAAAAGTCCCACACCATTTAATGCTTCATCTGTGCTAATTGGATTTTTTACGATATCTTTTACAATATCAACATTTTCCCTAACTGTTAAGCTTGGAAGAATATTATAAAATTGAAATATAAATCCTACATTTTCTGCTCTATAATCTGAAAGTTTGTTTTCATTATATTTTGAAATATTCTCTCCATCTATAATAACTTCTCCATTTGTAGGTGTATCCATTCCACCTATTAGATTTAATAGAGTTGATTTTCCTGCACCAGAAGGTCCAAGAATAACAATCATTTCTCCTTTGTTTAATGATAAGTCTATATTATCTAGTGCTTTAAATTCTGTATCTCCTATTTTATAAATTTTACTAACATTTTTAAGTTCTACTATTTTCTCCATATTTCCTCCTAAAGTAATTCTTTTCCTATAAAAGAGTTAAAAACTCGTAAGAAATCTTACGAGTTTTTAATTATTTACAGCTATCACAATATGGGCAAGATTTACATCCTTCTTTTCCCCTTTTTATTTTAGACATAATTATAGCTATTACTGCTATTAATATTACTGCTATAACTAAAACATTTACTATATTTAATGTTCCGTTTTCAATTCTACTTCCAACTTGATATACAATTGTAGCTAAAATCCATGCGCATCCTGTTTGGAATAAAACAGCTTTAAGCATTCTCTTTGTACTTCCAAGTTCTCTTTGCATAGCTCCAATTGCTCCAAAGCATGGTGCGCTAAATAGGTTAAATACCATAAATGCATATGCTGATGCTGCTGTAATACCGGCAAAAGGTGTTCCTGCTGCAAATATTTCGCTACCTTCTTCTACATCTTCAGCAAGTCCTGAAATAACAGCCATAGAAGACACAACTTGTTCTTTTGCAACTAATCCTTGAATTGCAGATACTGTGGCACCCCAATTGTTTTGTCCAAGCATTGG
>Ga0247610_10004981_pt1 | contig 14085 bp, 11 predicted proteins | sample 174DNAGHGhighgp2_FD_193483 | JGI IMG/M metagenome (GOLD analysis project Ga0247610, IMG submission 193483) | Sheep rumen microbial communities from Palmerston North, Manawatu-Wanganui, New Zealand - 1742 DNA GHGhigh gp2 | ecosystem: Host-associated > Mammals > Digestive system > Stomach > Rumen... | reverse complement strand
ATCTTTTCAAGAAGCAGAGAGAAGACTTTGAGAAGTACTGGTCTGACATCTCCGTATTCGTTAAGTACGGCATGATGAAGGAAGAGAAGTTCTACGAGAAGGTCGAATCCATCTGCCTCTTTGAGACAGTAGACGGCACTTTCAAGACGATCGAAGAACTCACATCCGAAGATAAGAAGACGATCAGATATACAACTGATCCCAAGGCTCAGGCAGCTTATGTCGAGATGAGCAAGAATGACGGCTATGAAGTCGTTGTAATGGATCAGGAGATCGACAATAACTTTATGTCCTATATGGAGATGAAGAAGCCTGATTACAAGTTTAAGCGTGTTGACTCTGAGCTTTCCGGAAAGGAATCCGATGAGGAGACCAAGAACAAGCTCAAGGATTTCTTCAGGAGCGCAGTAGGTGATGAGAAGCTTATCGTTTTCGCGCAGGAGATGGGAAAAGACAATCTTCCTGCATTGATCCGTGAAGCTGAACATAACAGAAGAATGAAGGAAATGCGCGCACAGTATGAGAGAATGATGTCAGCGATGGGCAACATGTCCGAAGAAGAACTTGCCGACATGTTCCCCGAGACTGAAGAGCTTGTCGTTAATACCGACAGCCCGCTCATTACAAAGCTTGAAGCACTTGAATCCATGGGCACCAAGAAGGAAGAGGCTGACCGTCTGGCACAGCACATCTATGACCAGGCTAAGCTTGCACACGGATCGCTTGATTCCGCAGGACTTGAGAGATTCTTGAAGTACAACACCGAACTGCTCTCCAAGAGCGCTGATAATCTGTAATTAATTTCACAAGGAGACCCTTATGAACGAGAATGATGTAAGACGAGTACTGTCAGAGAAAAAAGAAGGCTTTAACGTTGAAGCAGGCGGAATCCTTCACGATGTAAAATACGACCTGAATGTCGCAGGCATCACAAAGGTACGTGTTATCAACCGTTACGACGTTTCGGGCGTTACGGACGAAGAGTTCGAAAATGCCAAGCCCGTTGTATTCAGTGAACCTCCGGTCGATATCCTTTACGATGAGACTGTAGATCTTGCTGATGCAGCTTATGTCCTCATTATCGAGTCACTGCCCGGTCAGTACGATCAGAGAGCAGATTCAGCAGCGCAGTGTATCCAGTTCATGACCGCCAAGGAGAGACCTATCGTAAAGTGCGCCAAGATCGTAGCTTTCTACGGCTCTGTTTCCGACAGCGAAAAAGAGAAGATCAAGGGATATCTCATCAACCCCGTTGAGGCAAGAGAAGCATCTGCTGCTAAGCCTGAGACATTAGTCGATAAGTATGACATTCCTACAACAGTAGCTAATATTGACGGCTTCCTCGAAATGTCCGATGAGGACCTTGAAGCTTTAAGAAAGTCCATGGGACTTGCTATGAGCTTTGCAGATATCAAGTTCGTTCAGGATTTCTTTAAAGAGCAGGGAAGAGTTCCCACAGTTACAGAGATCCGTGTTCTTGATACATACTGGTCTGACCACTGCCGTCATACAACATTCCTTACAAATCTTACAGACATTAAGTTCGAAGGTGATGACGAGTTAACCGCAGAGATCAAGGAAACATACAAGGATTATCTTGCAACAAGAGAAGATGTTTACGGCGAGAGGATCAGCCAGAAGCCTATTTGCCTCATGGACATCGGTACGATCGCAGGCAAGAAGCTCAAGAAAGACGGCAAGCTCGCTGATCTCGATGAGTCTGAAGAGATCAATGCATGCTCAATCAAGGTAAGGATCGAAGTAGACGGCAAGCCTGAAGATTATATCTTCATGTTCAAGAATGAGACACACAACCATCCTACCGAGATCGAACCTTTCGGTGGTGCTGCTACATGCTTAGGCGGCGCTATCAGAGATCCTCTCTCAGGAAGATCTTATGTATATCAGGCTATGCGTGTTACAGGCGCAGGCGATCCGACAGTACCCGTTGAACTTACGCTTAAGGGTAAGCTCTCACAGAAGAAACTCTGCCGCACAGCAGCTGCAGGTTATTCTTCCTATGGTAACCAGATCGGTCTTGCAACAGGTCTTGTTGACGAAGTTTACCATCCCGGTTATATCGCAAAGCGAATGGAGATCGGTGCCGTTGTAGGTGCTGCTCCTGCTTCAAATATCGTAAGAGAAAGACCTCAAGCAGGTGACATCGTCGTTCTCCTTGGCGGAAGAACAGGACGTGACGGAATCGGCGGCGCTACAGGTTCATCCAAGGCACATGATACACAGTCCGTAGTTACTTGCGGATCAGAAGTCCAGAAGGGTAATCCTCCTACGGAAAGAAAGCTCCAGAGACTTTTCAGGGATCCTGAAGTTACAAGACTCATCATCAGATGTAATGACTTCGGTGCAGGCGGTGTATCCGTTGCAATCGGTGAGCTTGCAGCAGGTCTTAAGATCAACCTTGATGCAGTTCCGAAGAAGTACGACGGTCTTGACGGCACTGAGATCGCTATCTCCGAATCCCAGGAGAGAATGGCTGTCGTAGTACATCCTGCAGATCTTGATAAGTTCATGGCAGCAGCTGCCAAGGAGAATCTTGAAGCTACGGTCGTTGCTGAAGTTACAGAAGAGCCCGTAATGAAGATGGTATGGAACGGCGCTACGATCGTTGACCTTCCCAGAAGCTTCATCGATACAAACGGTGCAACACAGTATGCTCAGGCAGATGTCGTTCCTCAGGGCAAGGGTGAGTTCCTTGATACTCCTGCAAACGGTTATGTTGAAGGCAACTTTGCAGAGAGCCTTAAGGGAACACTTAATTCTCTTGAAGGCGCATCAAGAAAGGGCCTTATCGAGAGATTCGACTCTTCGATCGGTGCTGCAACTGTTGTTTGGCCTTACGGCGGTAAGATGCAGAATTCACCTGAGGAAGGTATGGCTGCAAAGATCCCGCTCGATCACGGCACAACACATGACTGCTCTGTAATGACATACGGCTTCGATCCTTATTACACAGAGTGGAGCCCTTATGCAGGTGCTTATAACTCAGTAGTTGAGTCACTCCTTAAGCTCCTTGCTATGGGTGTTGATCCTTTGAAGGCAAGACTTACATTCCAGGAATATTTCGAGAGAATGGGCAGCAACGAATCATGGGGCAAGCCTCTTGCTGCACTCCTTGGTGCATACAAGGCCCAGCTCGACTTCGGTACTGCCGCTATCGGCGGTAAGGACTCAATGTCCGGTACATTTAACGATATCCACGTACCTCCGACGCTCGTAAGCTTTGCCGTAGGAATGTCCACAACAGATAAGATCATTACTGCAACACTTACAGGAAAGGGTCAGAAGCTCTACCTCATCAAGTGTGCAAGAGACGGCAAGGGTTCTTACAAGAAGGACCACGTCTTAAGAGTTATAAAGGCTGTTAAGGAACTGATCGACAGAGGCGAGATCAAGAATGCGGCTGTAGTAAAGAGTGCAGGTGTTGCAGCAAGAGTTGCTCAGATGTGCTTCGGTAACCAATTGGGATTTGATTTCTCAGATAAGCTCTCTGAAGCTGATCTTTTCTCTAAGACATTGGGTTCAGTCATCGTAGCAATTCCTAATGACGGCAATGCCGTTGATAAGGTTGAGATGGCAGGCGGAAAGTTCTTAGGTACCACAAACGATACAGGTGCCTTCACATATGCAGGCACAGAATTATCCGGCAAGGATGCTCTTGAAGCATATGAGGGCAAGCTCGAAAGGATCTTCCCGACAGTTGCAAAATCAGCCGATATGCCTTTCGCGATCGACGTATACACAGACGGTAAGCCTGCAAAGGCTGCTCCGGGCGTACTTAAGGGTGCTAAGCCGAAGGTCATCATCCCCGTATTCCCGGGCAACAACTGCGAGATCGACTCCGCAAGAGCATTCGAGAGAGCAGGAGCTGATGCCGAAGTATTCGTTATCAGGAACAGAAACCAGAACGATATCAACGAATCATTTGCTGAACTTGCAGCCAAGATCCGTGAATCCAACATCATGATGATCCCGGGCGGCTTCTCTGCAGGTGACGAACCTGAAGGATCCGGTAAGTTCATCACAGCATCCTTAAGAAACAGTGAAATCGCAGATGCGATCTCGGATCTCCTTGATAACAGAGACGGTCTCGTATTAGGTATCTGCAACGGCTTCCAGGCTTTGATCAAGCTTGGTCTCGTTCCTTTCGGCAAGATCTGTGACATGACACCTGACAGCCCTACGCTTACGTTCAATAACATCGGCAGGCACCAGAATAAGTATGCAAGGACCAAGATCATGACGAACAAGAGCCCCTGGCTCTCACTCTGCAATCCCGGTGAGATCTATGAGATCCCGATCTCTCACGGTGAAGGCAAGTTCGCTGCATCTGAGGAAGTAGTAAGAAAGCTCGCAGCAAACGGCCAGATCGCTACATGCTACGTTGATCTTGACGGAAACTATGCTTCAGATACTCAGTTCAACCCCAACGGTTCCATCTGCGCCATCGAAGGCATCACATCACCTGACGGACGTGTACTCGGTAAGATGGGTCATACGGAAAGATATGAATCTGATCTTACAAAGAACATTCCGGGCAACAAGTATCAAAAGATCTTTGAATCAGGAGTCGCATATTTCCTGTAATCGAAAATGAACAGAGATAATATAAAAGACATTTTGCAGTCAGAAGGAATCCTGCCCTTAAGCAAATACGGGCAGAACTTCCTTTGTGATGAGAAGATCATCCAAAGCATCGTTGACCTCTGCGAGATCAACAGGGAAGACATGGTTCTTGAGATAGGACCGGGTCTTGGAAGCCTGACTTTTCCTTTGTCTTTGAAGACTGATCATTTAGGTTGTGTCGAAATAGATAAGGGACTTGCTGATTATCTGAGAGATACCATCACGAATGCAACGATCTTCCATCAGGATTTCCTCAAATTTGAGCGTCCGGAGAACGTTGCTATCGATGTCGTCGTAAGCAATATTCCGTATTACATCATGACTGACATTATGAAGAAGCTGTTCGCAGAATTTTCTGATGTCAGGAAGATGGTATTCATGGTAGAAGACGAAGCGATAGCAAGGATCGACTGCAGACCCGGAAGCAAGCAATATGGTCCTTTGGCGATCCTTGCAAGCCTTTACGGCGGATACAGATATGAATTCAAGGTTCCTTCGACTGCGTTTATTCCTCAGCCTAATACCACATCGGCGGTAATTAGCTTTACAAGGTCTGCTACTGCTGATTACCTGACACCGGAATTTGTAAGATTCCTTAACACATGCTTCTCGATGAGAAGGAAGATGCTGAAGAAGAATCTCTCGGGACTTGCAGCGACAGATACAATATGTAACGCTCTGAATCAGATTGGGATTAACGACAACTGCAGGGCAGAGGAGCTTCAGCCCGGTGAATTCGTAAGACTTTTCAAAGTCTTGTGCTGAGAAACACACAAAAAGCGGCATTTAGTTATAAATAAAGCAAAGTGTTATAATTATATATCTTCTTAATTAGCGGAGGTCTTTTATGAAAAAATCCAATGCCGGTTTGCTTGGCAAATATTCTGACGGCTCTTACAAGCGTAAGGGTAAGAAGGATCAGCCCGCTATCGTGGAGTATAAGCAGCTCTACAAAGGTGAGATAAAGGCCAAGACCGTTACAGAGAAGAAGTATATTACGCTTGATGAGAAGATCAAATTACGCTCTAAGCCCAAGGAACAGGAAGATAAGAAGGAAGAGAGCGCGCAGATCACGATAGGCGGCGTCCAGTATCTCGTAAGGAGCGGAGATGCCGGCTACGATCACATGATGAAGGTTGGCGCACTTGCTGACGAGATCTACACAGAAACAAAGAAGAATAACCCGTATATCGCTACGAATAAGACCGCAATAATGTCTCTTTTTGAAGCCTGCGACCAGTTGATCGCTTTAAGGGCAGAGAACAGCACCCTTAAGACTGAGCTTACATATTACAAAGTCAAAGCCAATGAATATGCCAAAGAGAGAAGACCCGACATTAAGCCTACTCCGATGGAGGAACTGGCTGATAAGGTCAGCGAAGGATTATTCGAGCATTTAAAGAAGACTGATGACAAATAATCGAATTGAACTTTTAGCTCCGGCAGGCAACCTTGAGATACTTAAAGTTGCAATAGACAGCGGGGCAGATTCCGTTTATCTCGGACTCAAAGAATATTCCGCAAGAGCGGGAGCAGATAACTTTACCCTTGATGACTTGGAGCAGGGCGTAGACTATGCTCATTTAAGGTCGTCCAAGGTTTTCCTTGCCGTTAACACTTTGATGTCGGATTCCGAGTTTGAACTCTTTTATCCGACAATAGCAGAAGCGGTTAATATCGGCGTTGACGGACTTATCGTTCAGGACCTTGCCGTACTTCATAAGCTGGCACAGGATTTCCCGGATGTCATTATCAATGCCAGCACCCAGATGAATATCTATTCTGCCGATGAGTTCAAAAAGCTCTCGGAGATCGGCGTTAACAGGGTAGTGCTCCCAAGAGAATTATCCTGTGATGAGATTGAGACCCGTACGAAGATCGCGAAAGGCTATAACCTTGAGACTGAAGTCTTTGCTCATGGTGCAGTATGCGTATGCGCTTCAGGTCTTTGTCTTTTCTCTGCAATGAACAGGAGCGGCACGAGATCCGGCAACAGAGGATCCTGCGCACAGCCCTGCAGGGAAGAGTATAGTCTGTTTAACAACGGCTTGAAGCTTAAGGACGGACATCTCTTATCACCTAAGGACAGGGATGTTTCCGAATACTTGGAGCGACTCATAAAGAGCGGTGTTAAGAGCCTTAAGATCGAAGGCCGCATGAGAGATGCCAACTATGTAAGATCTGCAGTTTACTGTTACAGACGAATGATCGATGCATATTACGAAGGTCAGCTTAATAAAGATCTCATCAAGGAGATCAGATATGACCTTCTCATCAATTTCAACAGGGGAGGAGCCTTTACTTCCCAGTATCTGAGCGGCAGCAAGGATGACCACCTTCTTTCCGGTGAATATCCCGGCAAATACGGCGTCAGGATAGGCCGTATAAGCCGTCTGGATGCCGGAGCAGGAACAGTAACCGTCGGTATCAAGAACGGCGCTTTAGAGCCTCAGAAGGGCGATTTCATATCCATTAGGGAGAATGCCAGAGAGATCTGTTCTTTCCCGGTAGGCAAGACTAATACCGATCTTAACGGCCTGGCCATAAAAGGATTACATCCTGACATGATCAAGAAGCTTAAGCCCGGCATGGAAGTATTCCTCATGAATCATGAGATATTCATTGCAAAGCAGGACTTAAGAAGAACGCCTGTATCCATTTTCATCACAGGTTCAGATACGGAGATAACTGCAGTTGCAACTGTAGAGGATGGTCTTGCAAGAACGGTTACGGCCGAATCCAAGGTCGTCATTCCTGATGATTTTGAAGGAAAGCCTCTTGATAAAGACAGGGTAACCGAGCAGTTATCCAAGACTCTTGATACTCCGTTTACGGTTACTTCGGTTGATTTCGACGGGATCGACAAGTTCTATTGTCCCGTAAGCGTTATCAATTACTTGAGACGTGATCTTCTGACTGTCTTAGAAGTAAATGTAGTCAATACATTCAAGAAAAACTATGGCACAGACTATGTAGAGGATTCTGAATATTTCGGCGAGCATGAACCTTTGCCCGGAACGGTAAAGAACATGTACACATATCCTGTCTTAAGACTCAATGAGGATATTCTCGAAGAAGGCGCAGATATCTATGCATTCAGCATCTACGATCTTGCTGATCCCGACATTTACGGGACAGCCATAGATTTCGTAAGGGATCAGGGCGCGTCACTTGTATTGATGATCCCTGACTTCCATCACGATAAGCTCAACAAGATAATCGATTACGTTATCTCGCTCCTTAAGGTCGATCTGGAGGAATGCTTTATAGCTGTAATGTCTTCTAAGATTTTTACTGACCGTAAGTTCTTAAAAGACGGTCTGGAGTTCTATGCTTCGGCAGGAGCTAACATCTACAGTGCCAAGTCATTATCCTATGCACTCGGCCTTGCTGATGCCGTAATGCCTTCTTATGAGACTACTGCAGACGATCTTGTCCTTAACTTAAGACACCTTACGGAATCTTATGAGATAGGGGAGAAGAAGCCTAAGATAATCGTACATTCAGAAGGACTTATCCCATGGATGCAGTCGGATTTCTGTGCTGCAGGCAGGAACCAGCGTCCCTGTTCATTCTGCAGAGGCAATGCTTTCTATGACATGAGAGCGAAAAGAGATAATGACGGAACAGATCTTAAGGTAATACCTCATCCTTTGGACTGTTCATGCACTATATACGGCAGGGCAAAGAACCCGGTGGATCAGGATTATGCTGATGCAATTGCAGGTCTCGGATTCGATGTTATCTGCAATTACACGATATTACCCGGAGGTTCGCTTTAATGACTGAGATCTATATTGAAAAGTGCAGAAAAGACGCCAAGCTTCCTTCATATGCCCATGACGGTGATGCCGGCATGGACCTTTATGCTGCAGAAGACGTTATCATCGAGCCCGGAAAATCAGCTCTTGTTCCGATCGGTATCAAGATGGCTATTCCTTACGGCTATGAAGTTCAGATAAGACCCAGGAGCGGAGTATCCCTTAAAACTCCATTAAGGATCCCCAATGCTCCCGGTACAATAGACTGCGGATACAGGGATGAAGTAAACGTTATCATCTATAATGATTCATTCTTCCAGGATGAAGGGATCAACGAGCCCCTGACAATAGACATGAAGGGCTGCATTCACGGCACCTATAAGATCAGAAAGGGCGACAGGATCGCTCAGATGGTCGTTGCCAAGGTTGAATATGCAAGCTTCAAAGAGACTGATAATGTTAAAGCCATAGGCGAAGACCGCGGCGGCGGATTCGGCTCTTCGGGAGTTAACTGATGAGCAGAGTTTCAAGCGGATTCGTAAGCTTCTCTTCAGGCGGTACCAGACGCAGAAGCCCCTTTATTACAAGGCTTGCGCTGGTTCTCAGCTTTTTTGCCGTAATACTTATCTTATTCCTGGCGCTTACGGTTTTCTCATCCAACAGACTGATGAACGTTAAAGGTAATATCGTTACCAACGTTCCTTCAAATATCCTTCCGTCATACAGTACTACGAGCTTTCAGTCAGCTGACGGCCAGACATCACTGCAGGGGTGGTTCTTCAAGACAAAGAATCCTACTTCAACGATAATAGTCGTACACGATTCAGGTTCCAACAGACTTCCGTTCGGCGTAGAAATGATCGATATGCTTGAGAGCTGGCTCGAAAACGGTTACAACGTATTCCTTTTCGATCAGAGGAACTGCGGTACATCAGGCGGTGACTGCTGCACATACGGTTATCTCGAATGGCAGGATGTTTTAGGTGCTATAGGTATCGTAAAGCAGATCTCCGTTACTACGGACGTTATCTTATTCGGTATAGGAACTGGCTGCACTTCATCGCTCCTGGCATATGCAAATCTTCCGCCGGCAGGCGCAAGCGAACAGGATCTTGCGGCTTATGACAAGAACATAAGGAACCTGGATTTCGATAAGACTTATATCGCCGGCATGATCCTTGATTCTCCCGCAAAGGAGACCGACGACTATATCAAACCTGTCGTAAGAAGGAGTGAGCCTTTGGGATTCCTTACACAGTTTTCGATCCCTTATGCGATAAGAGTATCTTCAGGCGGTACCAATATAAGCCTTGCAGCAGAGATCGCACGACTTCCTATCCCTTTGCTTATCATCTACGGCGGTCATGACACATTTATAGGTGCCGACAAGATCGACCAGATAATAACAGAGCGAAGCAGACTTAACGCCAGTATCACGAGGAGCGTAATGGTCTCCGGTGCCGGTTATCTGGAGGAATACGGAATCAACAAGAACCTTTATATCAAGACGATTAACGACTTTCTGAACGAATACTATCTGGTAGATGAGACATGAGCGAAAAAGATGTATTGATCTTAGGAATTGAGAGCTCCTGTGACGAGACGGCCGCATCCGTTGTAAAGAACGGACGTGTTATCTTAAGCAACTGCATTGCATCACAGGCAGATTTCCACGAGGAATACGGCGGAGTCGTACCTGAACTTGCTTCAAGAATGCATGTTGATGCCGTGTATCCTACAGTACAAAAGGCTTTGTCTGATGCCGGAGTAACGCTTGATGATATCGATGCAGTGGCAGTTACTTACGGCCCTGGCCTTGTCGGTGCATTGCTCGTTGGTCTTTCGTGTGCCAAAGGATTATGCGAAGTATCAGGTAAGCCCCTGGTAGGCGTAAATCACTTGAAAGGACATATAGCAGCAAATTATATTTGCTTTGAAGAGCTTGAACCGCCGTTTCTCTGCCTTTGCGTAAGCGGCGGCAATTCCATGATCGTACGTGTTGACGATTATACGGACATGAAGGTGCTCGGAAGGACCCGTGATGACGCTGCAGGCGAAGCGATAGACAAGATCGCTCGTGTTGTTGGCCTAGGCTATCCCGGCGGTCCTAAGATGGATAAAGCAGGGCAGGGGGGCGATACCACAAGGTACGTCTTCTCCAAGACACATATGGGAGATACATTGGATTTCTCATTTTCGGGCCTTAAGACATCAGCTCTTAATCTCATCAACGGATTAAGACAGAAGGGTGAAGAGATCGATCTTAAGGACTTCACGGCATCTTACCAGCAGGCCATCGCCGATGCGCTCTTAAAGAATACTTTGACAGCAGCAGAGCAGACCGGAATAAAGAAGCTTTGTCTTGCCGGAGGCGTATCGGCAAACTCATTCTTAAGGAATACTTTCGATAAAGCGGCTAAGAAAAAGGGCATAAAGCTCTACTATCCTGAATTGAAATATTGTACGGACAATGCTGCCATGATCGCTTCATGCGGTTACTACGAATACATGAACGGCAGGCGCGACGGGTTGGATCTTAACGCATATCCGTCTCTGCAAATGCAGTAAAATCAGGCTTTTCGAGCCCATCAGTTGAAAAATCAGCATTAAAATATAAAATATACGATTATGGCTATCAAAAAAGGTATAAAGATAATAGCAGAGAACAGAAAAGCCTATCACGATTACTATATCGATGAGAGGTATGAGGCCGGCGTGGCCCTGTCCGGCACTGAGGTAAAGAGCCTTCGTGCAGGCAAGGTCAACCTTAAGGACTCTTATGTTCAGGTAAAAGACGGGGAGATGTGGCTTATAGGTGTTCATATAAGTCCTTATGAGAACGGAAACAGATTTAATCTTGATCCTGAGCGCAACAGAAAGCTCCTCATGCACAAGAAAGAGATAATCCGCCTGTATTCAACGGTAAAGCAGGACGGTCTTACTCTGGTGCCCACAAAATGCTATTTCAAGGACAGCAAAGTCAAGTTTGAGATTGGTCTTGCAAGAGGTAAGAAGGATTACGACAAGCGTGAAGTCCTTGCCAAAAAACAGGCAAACAGGGATATCGACCGCGCGATGAAGAATGTCAAAAAATATAATAGTTGATATATAATTAAGAAATCAAATTAAAAGGGAAGACCTATGACGACTGAGAAGATAAGACAGGGAGTACGTGACAAGGAGATATCGATAAGATATATCGTTGTTGCTGCGATCTTCTGGATAATCACGGTCTCTTGGATCGTAATGATCTTCCATTTCTCCAATCAGTCTGCAACACAGTCATCCAACACATCCAATATGGTCGTTAATCTGCTCAACGAACTGTTCAGTATCGATATACAGGATGACATGATCATAAGGAAAGTAGCGCACACAATGGAATTTGCGCTCCTGACCATCTTTTCTTATGTAGCACTCTCATCAACAAATAAGATCTCCAATAAGACATCTTATGCCGAGAGCCCGGTAAAGCTTATGAGATCGGATAACGAGATGAACATCGTATTCACATTATGGTTTGCGATCTTAAATGCGATATTCGATGAGTATCATCAATTATTCGTCGACGGACGTGACGGATCCATCAAGGACGTTCTGATAGATCTCATCGGTATTATCATTGTCCTTATTGTCATCCGTGTCGCATTTACGATCTACCTGAAGTCGAAGGGTAAGTCTGAGGTAGTATACACCTGACGATCATTTAAATCAGTTAATCTTCCAAACTCCTGAAGCATTGAGTTTCAGGATTTTTTTATTGAACATAAATAGTATTAATGTAATAATAGTGAAATAATAGTGAAAACGCATTTAAAGTTGGAGTTAAGATAATGGGGAACAGGATTAATATTCAGAAAATTATTCAGGAACTGAATCATAAAGAGAAGGAACTGTTACTTCTGCTGATTAAGAAGGACCTGCCTGAGTTTACTCCGATTGAGATCAGCCGTGAGATCGGAGTTACTAACAGAACAGTGATTAACAGATTAAATAAACTCTTGAAGTATTCTTTCGTTGAGCCGGTAATGGTCAAAGAGAGAATACGTTCATACAAACTTACAGATCTTACTAGAAGAAACTCAGCTTTAATTGAATCCAGCATAAGAGCTGATTCTGATGTTGACGTAATTATTACCAGAAAGAGATTAATAAAGGGAAGGGCGGAAAGACTTCTTGAAGAACTGATATTAGAAGGATTCTCTGGTAATAGATTATTGACGGAATTCAGCCGCCGGATTGATTCCTATGGTTTTGATATTAATGCAGCCATAATGGATGCGAAAAATGAACTTATTGATGCCGGGTTCGGAGAAGAAACATCATACGAGAGAATACCTGAAAGCGCAGATAAAGATTATAAAAAGAGTGTTTGGGATGCAGCTATCGGACTTCAGGCTGTTGACGGATTAAAACCATCAAAATACCTTAAAACACTTGCTGAAGAAAATATATCAGGGAAGAAGACATATGACGATATCAATAGAGAATTGTTAAAGGAATATGGTTCAGACAATTCCAGACAGAAAGAGGCAGACATTGTCGCATTAAGAATTGCTGAACTCCTGGAAACGGCTGATTTTATTATGTCTTCAAATCTTTTACTGTCAATTCATGAATATTTATTCAATGGAATACTCGATGAAGACATTGTCGGCAGATTCAGGAACTACAACATCCGTAAGAAAGAACCGGTCTTATTGGGCGATTCGGTCAGATATGCTGATCAGTTGATAATAAAAACTCAATTAAATCAGATATTTAATGATGAAAAATCCTACGAATATTCAAATCCGATGACACAAGCCGATATTGAGCATTTGTCAGGGTTTACAAGTAAGTTATGGCAAACTCATCCGTTCGCTGAAGGGAATACGAGAACAACGGCATTATTCATAGAACTGTATTTGAAATGCATGGGTTATGAAGTCAACAATGATCCGTTTAAAGACCACAGTGATTATTTTAGAAACGCTTTGGTCAGAAGCTGCAATTCGGCATACGGAGCTAACACAGAACCGACAAATTATTTTCTAAACCGATTCTTTATGAATTTACTAAATAACTCAGATAATGTTCTTGATGATCTTGATCTGATCATTAATTATTCGGCAGAATGATCCTCAGAAGGCGATGAGATTTTTCTACGACTCGCCAAACAGAAGAATACCCCTTTTCTGTAATTTTCCTCTATATGCAATTCGGTATAATTACAATTTTGGTGAATTGAGAAGAGGTAAAAATATTATATATGTATGATGGTTCGATTTTATATGGATTATCAGATGGCTGATTTTGATCCTGAGCTTCTGGATCGATCATGTGATCCTGTTCTTCGATTATCTGTACCAATTCCCGTTTGTATCTCATATGATTCATACTGATTATTCGTATGAACATTTCTGCGCTTTTTATTTTCGCCGGATCGATCAATTCATCATTTGCGAATTTATTATTTGATCCTACGAACGCTGATCAAATCTGATTCTTACAGCCGGTCATTTTTCTTCACGCTGTCTTTGTGATCACATCCATGCATGGTTCTATCTTAAATGGCGAAAAAAATCGCATTTAAGACAGATTTTATCGAAAATCTATCGCAAACGCCTTTAAAAATCTCATTTAAGATAGAAACTCAAAAAGAACGCTTGTTCGTTTTCGAAAATAACAGGGGAAAGGG
>Ga0247610_10004980_pt1 | contig 14086 bp, 14 predicted proteins | sample 174DNAGHGhighgp2_FD_193483 | JGI IMG/M metagenome (GOLD analysis project Ga0247610, IMG submission 193483) | Sheep rumen microbial communities from Palmerston North, Manawatu-Wanganui, New Zealand - 1742 DNA GHGhigh gp2 | ecosystem: Host-associated > Mammals > Digestive system > Stomach > Rumen... | reverse complement strand
GAATCACTAAATCCATATCAATTTCTTTTTTACAAGTTTCAAATAAGTATTCTGCCCTTTGCCAACCGCATCGCGGCAGAATACCATTTCTTGATTAGAATCCGCCTCATTAGAGGATTACCAACAGACAGCAAACCACAGCGAAGAAGGCAACACCTTCCACGAGTGCTGCGGCAACGATCATATTGGAACGAATGTCGCCAACAGATTCAGGCTGACGTGCGATGGCCTCCATTGCGGAAGAACCAATCTTGCCAATGCCAAGACCTGCGCCCAATACTGCGAGGCCGGCACCTACGCCTGCACCAAAATGCGCCATGAATGACGGATCCTGTACGCCGTCGAGCAAGATGCTCAAAATGTTCATAAGTGTCATATCTGTAACTATTTATGATTATTAATAATAAAAATTGTCTAATTCGTTTGTCGGCAGAGACGCACGGCGATTGTTTGAGACGCACGGACGTGCGTCTCTACGTTTAATGTGCGACCTCTACCGCTTTCTCTTCATGTTCGCCGCCTACTGCCATGCTGAAATATATCGACGACAACAGCGTGAATACGTATGCCTGGATGAATGCAACGAGCAATTCAAGCAACGACATGAATATCGTGAACACCACCGACACCGTAGCCACGCCGTAGCCCGCAGCCACCGACTTTGCGCCGAATATGAATATCAGCGAGTAGAAACTCAGGGCGATGATATGGCCTGCGGTGATGTTGGCAAAGAGTCGCACCATAAGCACAATCGGCTTGGTGAATACGCCCATAATTTCCACGATAGGAATGATGGGCGGACATTTGAGCCACAACGGCACACCGTGAGGCCAGAAGATGTCTTGCCAATATTCCTTGTTGCCGGAGAATGTCGTTATTATAAAGGTAAACAACGCCAATACGCACGTAACGGCGATGTTGCCGGTGAGGTTGGCACCGCCGGGAAGTATCGGCACAAGACCGAGAAGGTTGTTGATGAAAATGAAGAAAAACACTGTCATCAGGAACGGCATAAACCTGTCGCCGTTTTTCTTGCCGAGCGATGCGTATGCGATGTCGTCGCGCACAAAGAGCACCAACATCTCCACAGCATTATAAAAGCCGTGTGGAGCCTTGCCAGTGTTGCGCTGGTAATACTTCCTCATGCCGATGAAGATAAAGCAAATCAGACACATGCTGAATAGCATTGCGAATACATTTTTGGTAATCGAAAAGTCCCACGGACGCTCGCCCGTAGATACCTCCACTATTTTTCCCTTGTTGGGTTCGGAGTCGCTTATCTTGAATCCCTCGTACTCTGCGTGTCCGTGATGGAAGTTGGACGACATGAAGATATGGAATCCGCTTTGCTCACTATATAATATACACGGCAACGGCAGACTGAGATGGAAGTCGCCAAATGTCGCGATATGCCATTCGTAGGCATCGCCGATATGGTTCATGATGAAGGGGCCGGGGTTGAACGCCTCGCCGCTGCCCTCTCCGGCAGCTTCGTGTCCGCCCTCTTCCTGCGCAAAAGTGGCGATTGACATCATCAGCATCAACGCCAACATCAGTATTTTTTTATGTAAATTCATAATTAACAGTCGATTTGCTATCCGTGATGATATGCTTTTTTTTGTTTCCTAAAATTAGGGAGGATTTTTGATATAAAAAAATTTTTTTTCAATTATTTAACAAGAATTTAACGACACCCACTAATAATACACTGTATGTCAGCCAAATATGATGTGAAATTTTTATTAACAATATTTTGATTTTTACAATACTATACGAAAATTAATGTCTTACATAAAACTCCTTCCCTACCCGTAAAATGTGAGATCCAATAGGCTTGTCCTTCACATCCTGATAATTAACCAAATCAATATTATAAAGTAACTCCAAATCGTCGATGTCGCAAGAAACATCCAAAAGATTGTTACGATTAATTTGTTCTCCCAAAAGAGCCAAATCGATGTCTGAACCTTCTCGATAACATCCCTTGGCACGCGAACCAAAGACAAGCACTTTCTCTATCTCAGGATGCCGCTTGAATACGCCACAAATTTCTGCAATAGTATTATCCGATAGACCATACATATTTATAAAACTTCATCTTTGGAGATGTTTTTTTTCTCCGTCAAATAATCCACCAACTCGCTAAGTTTGTCAGAATAAACATCATAAATGTCGTTGACAATCCTATCTGCCTCATCCTCATCGTAAGTATGGGAAGACAATATTCTTGCCTTAGCCATCCGACGCCACACTTCTGCATTGGTTATCAATGAATTATCAAATGCCATTTTCAGTGTACTATTTGGACCACTCTGAAATTCATAACCCAAATAGACAAGATAATCCTGCAAGGTTTTCCATGCAAGTTCAAACGTAAATTCAAACCGCTGTATCAAGCCTTGCTTTTCGAGGTCTGACAATGCTTCTATATCCTTGGTTTTAACAACTTCACGAACCAAGGAGTTTGCCCTTTCAAGGTTTTCCAACCTCTGAATCCATCTGATGTCTGCCATAGTGATAATTTATTTGTTGACAAAATTACATTTATTTTTTCATTAAAACAAATTATCAAAAAATTTTGTTTACGCCAATTTGCCCTGCGCCTCGATTCCCATCCGAACTTCGTTGAGCATACATTCCTCCTTTTTAACAATTTTTAACAACCGTGTCTCGCACCGTTGCAAGGCCGTTTCCGTCAAAATCAGGCGGTTTTTTCTTTGAGCAACCCTTATTATATTTTGTTATCATAAAACAACGACTATGTTATAAAAAAATATTTGCTTTTGCGTATCTTGAAGTGTAATTTTGCTGTCGATAAGATTGATGTTTAACCAAATAAAAAACGTAAAAACAATGAAAACAATTCTTACAATCATCCTTGCCGTCCTCTTTGCCGCCAACTCTTTTGCGCAGACGGCGTACCAACAGAAATGCAATCAGATTTTCGTCAAGTATATGAAACTGATTGCGGCAGGTATGGGCAGCAAGTGGGGTGCTGCCGAGCAAATTGCGTTGGGCAACAGCGGATATTCCGAGAAGGGCGCAGCCATCATTAAGCCCATTTTGATGGGATATTGCATTAATACTGGCAAGAATTATGACGCTATGTGCAAACAATTGGATGCGGAATATGCCGCCGCACGCAAACTGATGAACGCCGACGAAAAGTTTGCGTGGAAGGTCAACGAAGAGTCCCAAGTGCCATACGGCAGGGCAAAATGGCAGTCGGCGGCGGACTTCAAAGAATGGAGTCAGAAAGGCGAGTTTGAAACCACCGAACAGCACGAGAGCCGTCTCAAAGAACAGGCGCGCCCAAAAATGGACGAACTTCTTTACGAAAACATCAACAAAGAAATGTCCAACAACTTTTGGAAGATGCATCTTGGCGACTACAACGCCGACAAACAGGAATTGCAGGTATTTTTCATTGACAAAGCGAGAAACTACCAAATCACTCGCACGATTAATGTAAGCCCGCAAAATGCGAAACACCTGAAAACTCATTGTTATTCTTCGGCAGATCCTGAAATATTCCTCGATGGTGTGAAGCAATATTTTCGTGACGATGGTCAGGATGATGAAGGCAATCAAAAAGTATATCGGGACGAAAATGGCGAATTGCGCTATTATGTTAATGATGAGGTGGTTGTAATGGAATATGACACCTACGAAATTTGCATCATCGACAATAAAATTTTTTTGCCGAGGTTTTTTAATATCAATTCCGATTTTGGCGAGTGGCAGTTCGATATGTCCGAAGAATATCCATTTGTCAAATACAATTATGACGATTGGACGGGCAAATCCCAATATCTCAAAGGTTACGTGTTTGATTATCAGCAATATGCCGCAACCGTTGAAGACCAAATTGCCGAAATGCAAAGGCAACAAGAGGTGGAGGCGGCGCGTATTGCGGCTCAAAAAGCGAGGGAAGATTCTGTTGCAATCGCCAATTACAACCGTCAACTTCTTCATACCGTCGATTCCCTCAACCAAATACTCGCCGCCAACAAATACAACCTCAATCACTACGCCGTAAACACTGATTTGGGGCGTATTACAGAGAATGACAAATTTCTTTTCCTGCGCAAGCAATACGACTTGATTGATAGTTGCAAAAAATATGAAATGTGGATAAAAAGTGATTACGATGACGCCCGAAGAGAGTACGGTAAACTTTACTCTACAAAGGAAGATTTCGACAAGTATTATTGTCAAGGCTTGGAGCGTCTTGCCGCGCAAAACGAATACCGCAGCGCGATGCTCCAACTCCAACAAAATCAAAACTCCATCGCCCAAGTCAATTTTCAAAAGGAGATTAGCAACAACAATATCTTGAACATTATCAGCGACCAACCCGTTGACTACACGGATGCCAACGAATATCGCCGCAAACTTTTGGCTTGGGTGGCGCAATACAAATCGCAACCCTATTATGAGGAGATTCTCGATTACCTCATCACCAACAATGCCGCCTTATACAAAGAGTTCACGAAAAACGGCGCAAAATTCTCGTCAAAAGCGGAGTTTTACGAAGCATTCACAGGCGGCAATTACAAAAACGTGCTGAAAGGGAAAAAGTGAAAATTTTTCTTAAAAAATATTTTGCGATTAAAAACTAATTGCATTATATTTGCGGTGTAGAAACAGAACTTTGCACACAACGAACAAAGGCAAAGGCGACGACGTATTGAGAAACACTTATTGCTTTAAAATGTAAATCTGCAAAATTTATCACATTGGCTTAGAGGAATAAGTGCGGTTTAGGTTCACGCTTACATAAGATAGGCGTGGACTGTTCCGTACTTATTAGAGCCAAGGGCTTTGCAGAGCCTACATTTTATAATTAAGTACATCAAGGAATAGTCCAACGCCTTTTTTTGTGCGGGTAGGTGAAGGGAAATTGAGAACTTAACAACAAAGACAATGATAAATCAAAAACAATTTCAAGAACTTTACGAGAAGTTCAAAGACCAGGTCGGAACCTCAGCGACCGTCAAACCACGGTTTGACGAGTTGTTTTCTATTTCCAAAGAGAATGATGTACTGTTGGTTACAATTTGCGGAAGTCTGAAAGCGGGCAAATCCACATTCTTCAACTGCATAATCAACGACAGTCAGGACATCAGCGAAACCAATCCCAACGAATGTACAATCAGACCGAATTTCGTGTTTGCTGACAAAAGATTTGCATTCAGAGTCTACGAGCGTAGATCTGATTCAAATCCTTATACCGACATCAATAATGTCTTGAATTTCTTTATTAGCGGTAAGGAAAAGTATATCGCTAATGATTTGGGGTTCAGAGAAAAAACTGACAAAGCGAGACTTGCAGAATATGTTAAGGAATGTCAGAATCCGAGTAAGCCATTTCTATTCACATCTTTTGCGTTGGACTCGCAATCGCGTTTCGTAAAACAACTGAAAAATCAAAACGTCGTTTTCGTTGATATGCCGGGCGATGATGGAATTGTTGCTGATAAAAATTCAGACCCATTTTACGAAACGGTATTGAAGCGTACAGACTTGGTTTTGTTGGTTTGTTCTTCTGCCGTTGATTTGGGCAAGTCATTAGAGAAGTATTTAAACTTCATCAAAGACAACAATCCGAAAGTTCCATTCATTGTCGTGCTTAACGAAAGAGACGACAAAGTTACGCCCAATGCACGTCAGGAAAGGGAAGAACAGTTGGCAAATTGGGAATCCACATTGAAAAACACGTACAGCCTCGCTGTCGTGAAATCAGCGATACTCAATGCGCACTACATCCACACAGAATTATTTGGCGAACAATTTGACGAGGTTTTCAAAAACAAAATCAACAAGTCATCCGAGGATTTCAAAAAATTTGAAGATGAGTTGTACAATGACTTTTTCTCAAAAACAAAAATCTCGGACATTGTTAATGACAACAAGAACAGCCGTTTCCAAGCCCAAATGAACAAGTTCACAGTATTTTTGGACAAAGAAATAAGCAAGTTGAGTAAAGAATGTGTGGATTTCAACAACAAGTTGGATGTTTTTCGCGAAATAGATTCGGAATCTATCAAAAATAGTATCAGGAATCATTTCAAAGACGAAAAAGGAAATGACATTGATGACCAAGATTTAGCGCAGTGTCTTGAAACCAACGGTCGACCCCGTTGGTTCAGACCCAAAGTCCGAAGAATTTTGAAGGAAAAATACTTCAACGTCTATTTGAAGGAGTCCATCGAACAATTTGTCAACAAACAAATTGCCACATTTCGTAGCAATCTCGTAGAAAAAGTCAGTCAAAGTGATTGGGCAGGAAGAGTCAGTCTTGCTGACATCAAAAGCACTTTTGTGCAAAAAGACCTCGACAAAAGTGTTTACAACGATTGTATCGAAGGTAATCTCAGGTACAATAAAGACAGGATTGAGGAATCTATGTTGAATTTGAGGAGCAAACTGTTCAGTTACGAGAATGTCGGTTCTGAAATCCGCAACAAGTGCAATGAAATGGTAAACGATTGTATCCTCAAAATCAAGGATGCTGAGAAAATCAGCGAGAAGGAGCGCACATTGGAGATTTTAAAAGAACTGAAAACTAAGTTAGTTTAGTTATGGAAGCAATGAAAGAATTGGCTAAAAGGTTACTCACATTTGTTTGTGTCTTGGCGTTCATCGGATTGCTGATTTTCGTCGGCAACGTGGTCTTCCTTGCCAAACAAATAGAAAGCGTATCAAATGTTTATTTTGCATACGCTTTCTACGGAGTTTTGTTTGTCCTGTTGTTGTTGTTTGTTGTGATTCCGATAATAAGGTTGTGCAAAATGCCCAAATTACCCAAATTGCAGACGATGGACAACAAGGCTTCCGCAAAGGAAATGCGGACTATTGCACGAAATTTAGTTGCAACGTTTCCCGAGGACAGAGAAAAGGAAAAGAAGGATTTTCAAGGCAAGGTAGAACGTAATTCAATTTCAATGCCCGACAGTCAGAAGAAACTTGTTGAAAATGAGATAGAAAAACGACAGTCAGACATCAACTCTAAAATCACAAAATATGCAAAACGTGTTTTTGCATTGACTGCGATTTCGCAAAGCAACAGGTTTGATGCGATAACTGTTTGGATTCTCAATTTCCGAATGATTAACGATTTGATACAATCGACAGGTTTTCGACCTAATGGTTATCAAATGTTCCAAATTTATTGGCGGGTTGTCGTTACGGGTGCATTTGCATACGCTGTTTCAGACGTTGCCGATTGGACGGGTGAAAAATTGTTGGACGAATTAAGCACGGAAATTGGTGAGAAAGTTGGCAGTTCCATTTTTGGAAACCTAATCGGTATTTTCACCAAATCGCTTGCCGACGGTGCTGTAAATGGCTTGTTGACATTGCGTTTGGGATATATCACAAAAAAATATCTCGAAATCGGCTTTGACAAGTACAAAGACAAAAAAGCAATGTTGAATGTTTACAAGATGGCTGTCAAGGAGGCTTGGAAAGGCAAAAAGGAATTGACGGCGGCGTAGTATTAACCATTAATAAAGTAAATAAAAAAACATCATGAAAAACGTACTATTCATCATGTTCGCGGTTTTGCTTTTGGTCGGTTGTTCTTCAACCCCTGACCTCAAAACCGCGGTGAGCAAAGAAGTTGTGATTTACACAACTGAAATCAAGGAGTCTGCAATCATGCGAAAAGAAACGGAATCGGAATTCATCAAATTCTTTGAACGTCTTTTGAAGCGTGAAATCATTCTGCCTGTGGAGATTCACATAAAGGCGGCTGTGTATTGCAGCAAAATTGATAAGGACAAAATCATTGTCGATGACAAAAACAAGACTGTGGAATTGACATTGCCCGAACCTGAGTTTGTCATAGACGGAGTGCGTATCGATTGGGACAATGCGGAGGTGTATGTCGGCACGTTGCGCAGTGAGTTCAGTAGCGAAGAAGTGGAAAAATTCGCAAAAAAGGCTATTGAAAAAAGTAAAGAAAATCTCGAAAACAACAAACAAGAGTACGCGATAATTGCCAAGCAAAATGCAGAAAAAACAGTTGCGGCAATTATAGAGAGTTTTGGTTATAGGGCAATTATACACTACTAAAATATGAAAACAAATGGATTCTTCGTATTCTTGGTGTCGTTGATATTGTTTAGTGCAGTATCATGTGGCGGCAACGACATCGAATTGAATACAACACACATTGCCGCCTTGAAACAAATCAGGTTCTACAAGTGGAAGGTCTCTAACTTGAAGGTTGATACAATCAAAGTCAATACAGTATTCGATGACAAGCTCACAGGCTTTTACAGCGGTCATGTTGAATTTGGCATCGACTTCGATCATGGCTTTGAAAATCGCATCGACGGCGACTCTATCGTGCACATCAATACGAAACTTGAAATCCTGAATATTGACAAGTGGTTTATTGACGATTTTCAATATATGGAGACAGGTAAGTTTTCAAATGCAGAGCGCAAGGCTCTTGACATAAAAGCCAATCGGATGATTTATGCCAAATGCGTTTCTGATGGAATTGTTCAAAAAGCCAAAGCAAACTTGGAGGAACAAATTACAGAGGTGTTAACGCATAAATTTCACTTCAAAAAAGTTGAAATTAATTGCCAAGATGCAACAAAATTGTAAAACCAATTTACACAATAACATTATGAAAATATTCGGAAAAACAATTGTTCGCCTTGGTGAACCAATAGAAAGTCTGCCGGAGTTTTTCAACATCATCCATGAAAAACTTCGCATAGACCCAGATTGCAAACTTCTATTCAGAGGTGAGTCACGAGACTACGGCGAAACAGCATTGCAACCGCAAGTATTCAGGAATGAAAGTTGGATTCAAAACGAAGATGTGATGCTAAACAAATACATTGCAAAATTCCCCGAAGCATTTCCGAAGGGGACAAGCACATTCGACATCATCGTCAATGCTGACCATTACTCTTTACCGTCAAGAGTTTTGGACGTTTCCTATTCGCCGCTTACAGGCTTGTACATGGCATGCAACCCTGTCTCTATCGACCAACAAGATTCAGACCCAATTGTGTACATTTTTGAATTGCCCAAAAATGACATTTACAATTGGAATAGCGACACCGTTGCATTGTTGGCTAACATTGCACGAATGAAAGGCAACTTTGATGTAACCAATCCAAATCATGATTCCATAAGTGCTCTGATACATCAGATTCGAGAAGAAAAATATGATTACTACAATCTGTATGAGGGCAGAGAACACGAGTACAAAAAAATCCTTAATCAAATTATCTGCGTAGAATCCAAGATGCTCAACCGACGCATTACAAATCAAAAAGGGGTGTTCTTTTTGTTCGGAATCAAAGGCACAAAACAGAATTTCAAAGAATTGTCTTTCAAAGATAGTGTCCGCATTTCTTCAATCGCAATCAAAAAAGAAAAAAAAGCAGAAATTCTGAAAGAACTCACTGTCTATGGTTACGACAAGATGACAATGTTTCCCGAAATGGAGAATGTTTGTGATGCAATCAAAGCCGAATTCAAACCAACAGACAACGAGAAATCTGACAAGAAAAAAGATGAGATTACTTCTTTGATTTCAAAACTTTCAGTCAATGCAGAAATGGCATTGCTTGATTGGTTGAAGGCGAAATTGGAAATCAATTCAACCACGTCCAAATAATAATCAAACAAGAATGTTCGAATATGAACATTCCTGCAATTGATACATATAGGCCGCCGACAAGATGAAACTTCAAGATATGGTGAACGAAAAAATGCTCCGCAAATGCGAAGAATGGGACTATTTCGCCAAAGCAAGAGAACAAGCATTTGAGCAAATCAAATTGCTAATTCAACATAAGTTGGATGGTTGGCAAAAACAAAATATCAAGATAATAATCGAAGAATAAGTTTTGTGCGTAGGGGCGTGGCTCGTACTCGCCCCGCGTAAAAAAAAATTTGGATTTTTGCAGATTGTTTTTTAATTTTGACGGCAAAACAGACACAAAATGAGAATCATTGCCAAAAGAACCCTCGTGGAATATTATACAAAAAATCCGAAAGCGAAATCGGCGTTGGAAAGTTGGTACGAAACAACTTCCAAAGCTGAGTGGAAGAATTTTGCAGATATTCAAAACACTTTTGCAACAGTGTCAAGCGTGGGCAACCATCGTTATGTTTTCAACATAAAGGGCAATGATTACAGACTTATAGTTTTAATCAAATTCACTATAAGCCACGTTTTGATACGTTTTGTGGGAACGCACGAAGAATACGACAAAATTAAGGACATTCAAAATCTGTAACATTATGGCAAAGATAAAATCGGAGGCGGCATACGATGCAGCACTCAAAAGGATAGAATATTTGGAGGATTTTGTGGACGACGACACCGCCCCAAACGATCCAAACGCTTTGGAACTCGATATGTTGATAGACCTCGTAGAGGAGTACGAGGCTGTCCATTATCCTATTGGCAAACCGTCGTTGATGGATTCCATTAAACTTAGGATGTACGAAATGGGGCTTAGCCTTCAAAATGTTGCAAGCCTTTTGGAGATTAGTACGCCCAAAATGAACAATATTATGCGTGGCAAGACAGAGCCATCCCTTTCGTTGACAAGAAACATCTGTAAAAAATTGAACATTTCGCCCGAAGTAGCCCTCGGAATGTAAGCTTATGAGGCCTCTTCTTTCCCCACCGCCTCCTTTATCTCCTCAATCTCCTTTCCAATCTCTTGCATCTGCGAGTTTAGAGCGTCGAGTTTGGTGAGGAGTTGTTCTTTGGTGACGGGTTGACGGTTTTTGTTCTTGTCGGCCTCCGCTTGTTTGGTTTCGGTGTCTTGTACGCTACTTACGATAAGACCTTGAACCACCGACCACATTATGTACGAAACGAAGATTATGAACGAATAATAGTAGATATTTACCACAATTTCGTCCGCCTTGCCGCTGCCGATGGTGTCGTCCATCAGCACGCCCCAGCTTTCAAAGGTCATTATCCTGAATAGCGACCGTATGGCGATGCCAAAACTTTTGAAATAGCATCCCGCATCCTTAAACAACATGTGCCCTACCGCCGCGTAAATGATGAACAAAGCCGCAAAATAGAAAAACGCCGGGAGTATTTTCAAGAACGAATTTACAATAGTGCGCGTAATCTCTTTCATCTTCGGGATTGTGCTAAAAATCCTCAGTTGAGCGAAAGGTCTTATAATCAATGCAATGCGTGTATATTCGGAACTCGCTTCCGTCAAGAACACCGAGTTTTCAATTATTTTGCCTATTGCGGTGGAATTGAGGATAACGCTCGTTAGATTTATCAAAATGTCAAAAACAGAAAGCAAGGCAATCATTGTAAGTATGGTATCGGCAATGTTGAGTTTGGAAGCCAACAAAAATCGTCCAAACTTTGTCAAAAATTTGTCGGTATCTTTTTTCTTTTTGTCGTTGATGCGCAACGCAAGATCCCACAAATAAAACAACGCTGAAAATGCTGAAAAAAACGTTGCAATAAACCATACTGCAATAATACTTTGACTGTTCCTGATATGCTCAAACGCCATCAGGATAAAGAAAGCAAGGTTGAAATACACCAAATACCTTAGGAATCTATTTCGGTCGTCAGCCTTGCTATGGTCGCGGTCGCTCTCGCCGTCCAGTTTAAAATATTTTTTGAACTCATCGACATCCACAAAATTATGTTGTCGGTCTGTGAAAAATGTTTTCCATATTAATACTTTTTTATGCGAATTGCTGCAAAAATCGGACAAAACACGGCGGATACGTCAAATATCTTGCCCCTCCCACCGCAAAAAAAATTCTAACATAATCTAACATTTTTTTCACATCTCATTAATATATTGTTGCTAATTTTGCCGCTGATAATTAACGAACATCAGCGATTATGAAAAAGCATATAATATTATTGGCGGCAGCCTTGTCCGTCGCGCTCAATGCCGCCGCGCAGGACTTCAATTGTGCGAAGGAATATTCGATGTACAAGGAGTTTGTGAACGTGGAGGCGTACAGCGAGGCGAGGGAGTCGTTTTGGAAAGTGTTTAAGAATTGCCCGCAATTCAGCAAAAACATCTACATCGACGGCGTGAAGATTTACCACAACCTGATGAAGAAGGTCGGCGAGGAAAACGACGCGCTCGCCAACGCCTACGTCGATACCCTCGGAATGATTTATATGCAGCGCATCCAATACTTCGGCGAGGAAGCCAACGTGATGAGCCGCTACGGACTTGACGTGATGAAATACCGCCGCAGCGACACCGCCAAATTGGAGGGCTACCACATCGTTGGCAAGGCCATTGCCGTAAATCCCAACGACCCCGACATTGGCTCTGTAACATCGTATTTGCAGACCGCCTGCAATCTTTTCACCAAAGGTCAGCTCGACAATCAGCAATTCTTCAACGACGTTGCGCCGGTGATAATGACCACCTACCGCGTCCGCCCCTCAAAGAGCGAAAAATATAGCGAAAACATCGACCTGATGCTCGGTTATGTAAAAAGGGTTGCCACGCAAAACGCCACATCAAAGCCCACATTCGACGAACTATTTATAAAGGCGTACCAACTGCCTGAAAACATCAACGAAGTGTCGGCACTCACCAACACGATGAACGTCTTCAATGCCGACGGCAACGACCTCTATGCGCAGTGCGCCGAGCGTCTTTACAAACAGAACCCGACCGCCGAAGCCGCCGCGTCGTTGGCACGTTACAACAGGCGCAAAAAAGACTATGAAGCCGCTGCAAAGTATTACAGCGAGGCCATCAAGATGGAGACCGACACAAAAAAACAATCTGACTACCTCTACGAAGCCGCCACCGTAGCCAACAACCTCAAGAAATACAACGAGGCAATCTCTTTGGCAAAAAAATCAGCCGCCGCCAACCCCAAAAACGGCGCGCCATTGCTCCTGATAGCCGCCATTTATATGGTAAACGCCAACAATTTTGGCGACGACGACTTTGCGCACCGCACCGTCTATTGGGTAGCCGCCGACTACGCCCAAAAAGCCAAGGCAGCCGACATGAACCTCACAGAAGAATCCAACACGCTGACAGCCAAGTGCAAACAGCAATTCCCCAAAAAGGAAGAGGCGTTCATGCACTCCGTGAAGCCCGGCGACAGTGTAAAAGTAAAGTGTTTCGATACCGAGACCACCACGGCAAGGTTTTAGAGACCAAGTTTTCGCGCTTTTAGTGGTTGATATGAAAAAAATTTACAAAAAAAATTAAAAAAATTTGCATATAACAGAAACCTACATTATATTTGTGGCATAGAAAACATGAACCGCAGTGATTGCGCCGTTTTCTTGCCAATGCCGCCTAAGACGCGTGTATTGGCTAAATAACTAAAATTGTTTTCATATCTTGTTTGATTTTAAGTGTTATTTTTTGAAAAAAAGTCCGGTCTTTTTTTACCCCCGGACTTTTTTAATGTAAAAAATAACCGGAGAAAACTAAAACTAAAAACGTATGTACACTGAAAACGATATCAAATATTTCGCATCGCGCGGAATAGCCACAGAGGAAATCGACCGTCAGATCGATTGTTACAAGAAGGGGTTTCCATACCTCGCCATCGTAAGACCCGCCACCGCAAATGACGGCATCAGGTGCTTGAGCGAGGAGGAAATCAACAAATATGCCCAAAAGTACGCCGAAGAAGCGGACGGAATGAGCATAGTAAAATTTGTGCCGGCATCGGGCGCAGCGTCGAGGATGTTCAAAGACCTCTTTGTATTTGCATCGGAGTACAACAACACCCCGGAGCAAAAACAAAAGTTCAACGACCCCACAAACCCCGCACGCCGTTTCATCGACAACATCGACCGCTTTGCTTTCTACGACAACCTCCAAAAGATTGTCTATGGCAAATATGGCAAGTCGGTGAAGGAGATGTTGCAGGATCACAAGCCAAAGGAACTCGTGGAGAGCGTCATCTCCAAAGACGGGCTCAATTACGGCAACCTGCCCAAAGGCCTCATAGAATTTCACCGTTATAAAAACACCTCGCGCACTCCCGTGGAGGAGCATATCGCCGAGGGCATACAATACGCCAAGTCGGGCAAGAATGTGAGGATACATTTCACCGTGGC
>Ga0247610_10004979_pt1 | contig 14088 bp, 9 predicted proteins | sample 174DNAGHGhighgp2_FD_193483 | JGI IMG/M metagenome (GOLD analysis project Ga0247610, IMG submission 193483) | Sheep rumen microbial communities from Palmerston North, Manawatu-Wanganui, New Zealand - 1742 DNA GHGhigh gp2 | ecosystem: Host-associated > Mammals > Digestive system > Stomach > Rumen ... | reverse complement strand
TACGGACACGTTCTGGAAGGGATACTATTGGAACGGTGCTGCATACTACAAGAAGGTGCTGGCCAAAGGCAAGAACTCGGTCTTCCGCATCAAAGGGGGACCGCTACTCGGGGCGTACAAAGGTGACTTCAACTATGGCGGTGAGATCTCCTTCGAGTACAATATCCAACTGGAGAACGGCATCCAGGTGACGGTGACACAGAAAAACCAGGTTAACTTCAAACACGGGGATGACTTCCGCAACGGTCTTCTCGTGGGATTCAAAATTCCTTTCTGACAATGAAAAAGAGAAATTCCAAAACAAACCGAAGAAGACGTGAGAACGCGTCAATGGCAAAATGGGGTAGGGGGGTGGCTTACGCCATTACGTTCTGCCTGGCCTTCCTGACGACATACCTCCTGTCTTCTTGCGCCGACCATAACGATATGTTTGACTCGGGCATCAGGGTCGGCAACATCCTTCTGGCGGACAACACAATGGTGTCGCCAGACGGCTATGACGCTGAACATATGACGGCAGTGGGAGTGGTCTTCTACGCCAAGGGGGACACGGCAATAGCGGTGGCCCCGGATGAACTGGGTGACTACTGCTTCGCCGACACCATCGGCTCTATCAACGGTGCTTCAAACGACAGCTACAGTATCGATGGCCAGACTTCAACGGCAGCGCTGGTGGTGGCCACCACCAATACGCCGGCGGCCAAAGCATGTGTCGAATATGCCTCTCCTCTTTCCGGATGGTACCTCCCTTCGGCAGGGGAGCTGCGGGCACTGGCGGCAAACCTGGGAACGGTGAGCCGCTCCATGCAAATCATCGGCGGCACTTCCTTCGATGACGTGCAGTATCTCTCTTCCTCTGAGGACAACAGTTCGTCAAGCAACGCGGTGCTCAACTGCTACTGCGTGAGTCTGCTCAGAGGATACGCAGTGGCGGTACCGAAAACAGAACAACACAGGGTACGACCCACCATACTCATACATTAAAAGATAATTCTAAGGCTTTTTTCTTCTTTGCCATTTTTTTGAATTGACAGGGGGCGCAGGTTCGCATGCGCCCCTTTTCCTAAACTTCACAACCTAAACGATTATATGTTATGCAAGAGACAAAAGAACAAATAGAGATATATTCCACATTCCGGATGATTATCTACTTCACACTGGTATTCGAAATCCTTGTCTTCACACCCATCAACACGGGACCTATCCTCGGATGGCTGGTAGGTCTGCTGGGGAAATTCTTCATCTTCAAGTCGCTTGCGGTATGTAAGATAGTGGAGCTGACCATGGTGGGTATCACCTGCATCGGCACCAAGGCGAAAAAAGAGGTCAAGTTCAATTTCAAGACAATGGTGCTGTACCCGCTGATAGCGGGATCCTCCTGTCTCGCCCTCTGCCTCCTGTTCCACATGGGGACGTGGGGAGCGTCGATAATGGGTATCCCTACCAACAGGTGCCTGTATATCCTCACCTCCATCATAGGCATCATGGCCATACACATGGGATTCGACAACATATCGAAATATATCCGTGAGAAGATTGGGGAGGACCGCTTCAACTTCGAGAACGAGTCATTCAAACAGGAGACAGAACTGGAGGAGAACAGATACAGCGTTAACATCCCTATGATTTACTACCACGAAGGGAAGATGCACAACGGATGGATCAACATCATCAACCCCTTCCGTGGCACATGGGTGGTGGGAACACCTGGCTCGGGTAAGACATTCGGCGTGATAGAGCCGTTTATGCGGCAGCACTCCCAAAAGGGTTTCTCCATGGTGGTCTATGACTACAAGTTCCCGACGCTGGCACGAAAGCTGTTCTATCTTTACTGCAAGAACAAGACGTATGGCAAAGTACCGCTCAAATGCGAGTTCCGCATCATCAACTTCACGGATGTGGAATACTCAAACCGTGTCAACCCCATCCAGGCGAAATACATCGACAGCCTGGGACAAGCATCGGAGACGGCGGCAACACTGCTGGAGTCCCTCCAAAAAGGGGGTGACAAGAAGGGTGGCTCAGAACAGTTCTTCCAGAACTCGGCGGAGAACTTCCTTGCGGCCATCATCTATTTCTTCATCAATTTCCACCCTACCGGGATGAAGGACGGCAGAAAGCTGCAGCTGATGGTGGAGGTCAATGGCAAGAGACTCAAGGTGAAGGTCAAAGGGTGGCGTTACTACTATGCCGTTGATGAGAAGGACAACGTAGTGACGGACTTCCACGATATCCGGGGGAGAAACCTCGCTCTTGACGAGAACGGGGAACTGCGGAAGCCGGAGGACTGGAAAGACCTGAAGTTCTACACTGACCATAAGGGTGACTATACCTCCAAGAGGCTGAGTAAATGCTTCAATATCGGCTCTGAAGAGGTGATGTGGAAAAAAACCGAAGAAAAGGACAATGACAAGGATGCTTTGTATGTACCCATGAACAAGAATGGCGACAAGGTGAAAATCATCGATGAGAAGGGCAAGAACTTCAGTGAGCTGTGCTTTGTCGATATGATGCAGCTGTCCACCATCACGATGATAAGCAACAAGGGTGAACTGGTTTCAGGAAATGTGTTCTATGCTGAAGAAATCATTGACACTGACATCGAGGGGAACCAGGAGGTGGAATGGCTGAAGCGTGAACCGTATTTCTTCCACGTAGACAGGGCATACTACGTGGATGAGAATGAGGATGAGGTGGTGCCTGACACCTATACGGGCGAGTACTCGGATATGCCGCACGTCCTGTCGTTCCTTACGCAGTCCTATGAGGATGTGTTTGACGTGCTGATAAAGGACAGCGAGATCAAGCCGCTCTTGGCGCCGTTTAAGTCGGCGCTTGACAACAAGGCGATGGACCAGCTGGAAGGTATGGCGGGAACACTCCGCGTCCTGGCTTCGCGTCTCGTGACGAAAGAGGCTTACTGGGTGTTCTCTGGGGATGAGTTTGACCTGAAAGTGTCTGACCCGAACAGCCCTTCATATCTGGTCATCGCTAACGACCCAGAGATGGAAGGTGTCGTGGGGGCGCTGAACGCCCTTATCCTGAACCGTCTCGTGACCCGCGTCAACAGCGGTTTCGGAAAGAACGTGCCGGTGTCCATCATCGTCGATGAGCTGCCGACGCTCTATTTCCATAAGATAGACCGACTGATAGGTACGGCCCGTTCCAACAAGGTGGCGGTGACGATGGGTTTCCAGGAACTGCCGCAACTGGAGGCAGACTACGGAAAGGTGGGTATGCAGAAGGTGCTGACGACCTGCGGCAACGTCATCTGCGGCTCCGCACGTGCTAAAGAGACGTTGGACTGGCTCTCGGGCGACATATTCGGCAAGGTGAAGCAGATTAAGAAAAACATGTCGTTCGATAAGGACGGACAGTCATCCATCACACTCAACGAGGAGATGGCGGAGATGGTGCCGGCAGCAAAGATTGCTGACATGCCGACAGGATGGCTGTGCGGACAGACGGCACGTGACTTCAAGGCCACGGAGGAGTCACAGATGAAGGATATGGACATCGAGAATTCCCCTGAGTTCAAGACCACTAAATTCTACTGCAAGACAAATTTCAACATGGGGGATATAAAAAATGAAGAGCAACACTACCGCGATTTACCGAAATTTTATAAATTTGCAAGCGATAAGGAGAAGGAAATCGTCTTGTCGAAGAATTTCGACCGCATCAACAACGAGATAGAATATATGCTCAACCAGTTGCTGGGGCCGAAGATGAACAACAAGCGAGACCCTTCCAAGAAAGAAGTGGATGAGTAGCGTTGACATCAAGATACTGGGACAAAGGCTGAAGGCGATACGCAAGGACCTGGGCATGGCACAGGTCGATATCGCCAAGGCCATTGGTGTGTCTCAGAGCATGGTGTCAAAGGTGGAGCGGGGAGCAGCGGTACTGTCGCCTGTCATCATCGGATACCTCCTACTTTTTGCCGACCGCATCAACATTAATTACTTGTTGAGCGAACACTTCGACATCAATCAGAAAGATACGCTCTACCATGTGGAATACTCTCTCAACTCCATCGTCCGTGCAAAGATGGAGACGATGCAGCAGGATCTCAACAAAGAGCTGGACAGCATCAAGGAACTGCTGTAGAAGGGTAGGGGACTAATCCTTCAATTGCCATAAAAGATATACATTTTTGTGATTACGCAGAAAGATTGCGTAATGGGTGTGTAATTTCGCAGCAAATTACTCGACCTAACTATTTTGAATATCTATGGCATATATTGATCCCCAATTGATGGATATACTTTCTACAGGTGGTAAATTCCCTAAACTGTATCGATATGCGTTATCTTTCAAAGGTATCGTTATCAAGGCCACGTATCATAATGATTACAACTTTGTGAAGAAACTCATCGAGCGTGATGATTTCGATGAGAGAATCATCCACGACATCGGTCTGATGGATGTTCCTTTCCCTTTGTACTATATCACGAAGTGTTACAAAAAGACCTTGTGGCAAGATTTTATTCCTGAAATTATGCCTTTTATCAAAGAGCAAAGAGAGAAGGTTGATTAACTCTTGTCACTATGGAAGGAACGCTATTATGTGGATGTAGATTCCCCTATTGACTACAAAAAGTATTATGAATATTTCTATTGCCTTGCGGAAGAAGATACCGATGATGATGTATTCTTTGCCCCAAGGAGCAAATACACAGAGAATGGTTGCAGAGAAATTGACCTAGACCTCTTTGTTGCAGTTAAGAAGTTCCAATTCTCAAAAGTCAAGGAGTTATTGGAATGTGGGGCAAACCCAGACGGCAACCTTGTTTCTATAGATGATAAGGACAAAGATTATAAAGACCCGTGGAATTGCATGGATGACATAGGTTCAGAGTGTAGCTATTTATGCACTTGTGAGGTTCTCCCCAATATCAAGGACAGATATGGGAAATGGTATTATAACATACCGATAAGGAATACGGATATTGGGGACCTCCTTGGATGGGCCGCCCATGAAGATATGTACAGATTGCTAGAACAATACGTAAATGCTAAGAAAGCATAGAATACTTTCGTGTGATTATAGCTGATGCAGGGTAGAAAAAAGCATCTGAATGATTGAGGAAATCATTGAAATTGTGGTGAGGGTAGGGGACCATTGGCGTGTCTCCGAGCAAGGTGTCAAAAGTGGAGCGGGGAGAGGCGGTGCTGTCGCCCGTCATCGTAGGATATCTCCTCCTTTTTGCTGACCGCATCAACATCAATTATTTGTTGAGCGAACACGTCGACATCAATCAGAAAGACACACTCTACCATGTGGAATACTCTCTCAACTCCACCGTCCGTGCAAAGATAGAGACACTGCAGCAGGAACTCAACAAAGAGATGGACAGCATCAAGGAGCTGCTGTGAGATTGTGAAAAGGCAATTTACACCATTTCAATTTTTAGTTTATTGCCAAATCTCATATTAATCATCCTCATAGTGTTTAGCCTATTTCTTGAATTTCCTGTATTATAGAGATAGTAACCATTTCCGATGTTATCATATAATTGTTCTTTACCCATAGGTATCCATGACATTACCAAATCATGGTCTCCGATAGCCACTTTACTTTTTTTTATTTGTTCTGGACCATAAAATAACACAACTTTTGTCATTGCTTCAGAAAAGGTAAGAATTTGCTCTTCTCCATTAGAAAATATGATTTTTATTTTGTTTTTTTTACCTGCTTTCCTAACTTCTTTTGCAGGACTCCACCAATATTTAAGAAGATTTGAATAATCTTTTGTTGTCATTTCTGGTAGAAGATCACCATAAAAGTTTTTACACATACCCACAGCTTTTTCAGGCTTGATTCGGTCTTTCTCTATAAATTCTTTTAGGAAGACGAGAAGATGAGGGTTCATCAAAGCCACTAATTTCCCATTTCTCATATAATTCGTTTCATATTTTGTCAGTTGAAGGATGGGAATGTCAGGTTCATCTCCTACTAAACGTCTTTTCTCTTGGTTATTGATGTAATCATTGTGAAGCGCTTGAATACTCTCTAAGAAAATGAGATAATCAAAATAATAGTTAATCATTTCAGGATACTTAATATAGCCTTCCCATTTTACTTCAAAGATGTTATGAAGGGCAGTTTCAAATTCTTCAACTGTAGTACATTCCTTGAGTCGATTAGCGAATGTCTCTTTGAGACGAGTTAGATAGTTAAAATACTTATCTTGCAGCTTTTGACTTTTTTCACGGCTCATTCCTTTTCGTACAAGAATGTCAAAATAGATTTTGTAACAATTCTTATCACAATATGCTTCCCAAATATTCATGTTTTTTGATGTTAAAAGGGCGTACAGATTATAAGTACGCCCTTATATGATTAGGTATTAGTCGTTGTTATTAATTGGCCAAATGTCTTTACAGAATTTTTCTGCATATCCATTATTCCTCTTTCGGATTTCAGAACTATCCCAATTGTTAATTTGTTTTAAAGGGATATGGCTACTACGTATGCCTTGAGTCCATCTCAATATTGTTTCTTTTTTCAAGGTTAATGCTATGTTATGAACCTTTTTCAATTCTTTTGTATCAATGTCATCAAGGAGGAAATAATTGCCTAAAGTACCTAATAGTTTAACCCTTTCATTTTCTTCATCTTGATTAGGCAATACAGGCCAATTTGGGTCTGCTTCTTTACCTGGTTTGGGCATTAGTTGTTCTGCATAATATGAATTGAAGCCTTTGTTGAAAGTGTTAGCAGAAGTAGGAACAAGTTTTGTCTCATAAAGATAATATATGATACGAGCCCTTATCTCATCAAGCTTTTTCTCGCTTTGTCTCATTTTTATTCTGCTATCTGTAGGCATAGCAAGATTATTGTCACTTTGTTTTTGATTGTACGCCTTTAATTTGTTAAATGTATTAATTTTTTGGCCTATCAGTTGTTCTGTAAAGAACTCGCTATAAGATTTGTCGTCATCAGAACTTTCAGCTAACATTCTTCTTATAATATATGTTTCAATGTATCCGAATATGAGATTACGCTCTGTTTCGTCTTGAACATTTTTAAGAATGTACAAAATATATGGAATAGGAGTTTCTTTTTTAGTTGCGTTCAAAAGGCAAGATATGCGTTTGATCCCAAAATGTTGCGGAACTCTTATGTCAAGAATGTCTGAGGACAAATGTTTGCGGTAGAGTTTTGCATACTCAACAATTTCATTTGCAATTTCAATCCTGTCTGCCCCAAAAATGTTTACAAACGTTTTAACGGTATAAAACACATTTTTGGTCTTAACAAAGTCCTTACGGTCATTACCTCTGAAATGTTCTTGGAAGTCCCACATTTTCATCCTGACATACGCATAAAGAAATTTTTCAATTCGCTTATTCTCTGCGGTTTTTGCCTGACTTGTCTTGGAGATATGCTCATTCCAAAATTTAAAATTATCTTTCGTATCGAACACCTTATACCAAGTGTCTTTATACAATAATTCGTCATTATCCCTATATAGGAAGTTTTTGAGAAGATCACCTGTGGTCAATGGTTCACCTAGAGAGTTTATTGTATCAAAAATCTGCTGTTCATCATCATCTTTTTGAAGACTGATAATCACAAAATTAATAGAGCTAATTACCGTATTTAACAGGTGCGTCATATTTACTCCATTCTGTTGGCGCTCTCGCAAATAATTCTTAAAAAACATATATGCTCTCACAATATTACTATCACCCTCAACATCCCTAAGTGTTGGTAGATGCATAATAACTCTAAATTGAGGAGCATCATCACAACTGTGGATGATAACAGGATCCTTTGATGGGTTGTCTTGCAAGAATTGATTGTTGAATTTATTCTCACGTCCAGCAAGTATATGTAGAATCTTCATATAGATGGCCATAGTTGTGAGTCTTTGTTGTCCATCTATTACAAGTTGTTTGCTATCTATGCCTTCCAGAACTTCATTTTGGGTAGGTTCTTCTTCTTTAAAAATTAGAGCACCTAAAAAATATTTGCGTCTGTTGCCTGTAGCTGATTCAATGGTTGATTCCATATCTTCAGCAAAGCGTTTCCAATCTTCTTCGTCCCAAACATAGGGTCGTTGGAAATAAGGGATTCTAAGTAATGAATTACTTAAAAAAACCTTTGAAATAGTTCCTGGTCCTGCGTTCATTTGAATAAATTTTATGGTTATTAGTTATTATTTCTGTGCAAAGATACGAAAATAACCCCAAAATGTCTTTATTTTTATACCTATATGATAATTAAATCTTTAAAAGCATGTTTTTTGTGTCTATAAAATGAATCCTTCACGTGTTATTACTTTGCAAAGGTAAACGGCACCTCGTTCCCGACATCGGTTTTCACAGTTTTCTTCCCTCTTATTTTCCAACAAAGAAAACTGCAAATCTTCCGATGGTCTGACTCTCTTTGCCTTTTTTGAACAGCGGCGTAATAACAACGTCCTATACGAAAGGCTGCTAACAGCCAACGAAAGGGAATTAAACGAATCAAAACCATATAAATATGAATACAAAACAAGACTATACCCCTAAACAGCAAGAGGAACTGGTAAGAATCATCGCAAAAGGAGGGTTTGTCAGCTTTGAAATGGAGCAGTACCAGGTGTGGCAAGACCTGATGGGACTTGAAGAAAGGGAACTGACACTGATGATGGCTGGCTTCACAGGCCTGACCAATGAAGAACAGGAGACTTTCGGCTCGATATATATTCCGGTGGGCAAAGAGGAAATCCTCTCTATACTTGTCGAAGCCCTCTCCAATGAACTTCAGGCATATGGGATGGATGACAGTACGATGTTTACCATTGGATACAAGGATGGGAATGTCGTCAACTATTTACATCTCGACTGTGACTTCATTCCCAAACGACCGTTGACGAACAACCAGTCCGGTTCGACACAGGACAAAATCATTCGTTCCACACTCAATACCCGTGACATCGCCTTTTAGTTCTTCAATCATGGATTGGTGATACATTTTTGAAACAAGGAAGACCCACTGACTTTTAGCATGACTGCCAAAAAACAGTGGGCTTTGCTTATTTGGTTGTAAAGAATCTATTTGTTTGTCTTTACAAAATTCTTAAATTGATTAAGTGTTAATGTTGTTTCATTACCATTTGACAATAAAGAAATATGCCAACTCTCATCTTTTAATACTGGCAAATAGAAATAATAACCAGTTAGAAGAGATGCTTGTTTATAACACCTTTTCAATTCTTCCATTTTGTCTTTATACTCGTCAGAGTCAAAATGTGAAATGTTAGAACAATTCACGCTTTTAACTTCAAACAAATGTATTCTTCCATAAGAATCTTTCATGATAAAATCAGGGTAGGATGAATGAATTGTTCCCAGACAATATTCAAACTTGATTTCTGATCTTGATAAGAAATTTTTACCCCAGAGATATTTCTTTTGTGGATTCAATTTTTGCGGCACGATTGAACCGTCTAATAACACCTCTCCTGCACGAGGATTCCTTTTCCCAACAGTTACACGCATGGCAACTCTTTTGTCTTCATTGTTGTCATCCTGGGCTAATTCTTTGAGAATTTCTGCAAATTCCCTTTCGGCATCACTATCAAAAGAGAACTTTTCAGAATCAACACCTTTCCTTTTCCATACCCAATCTCCAATGTTAACATACTTCCCTAAATCTGTATATGATGATTCGATTGGGAAGGATACCTCTTTTACACTGCCTGAATCATCCGTAGACAACTCCATGCTTTTTGCATAATCACACAAATATGATGAATTCTTTGAAATTATGTCATCAACATTTTCTGCAAAAAGGAACCAGCGATCAGTATCAGTCGCATAAGAGCTACACATCTCCTTTATTTCCTTATCGGCATTCTTTATCTTCCGATAAAGATTAAAAATGCTACCATAAGTCGCGTGTTTGGGTTTGGTATTCAAATACTCTTCTACGTCAAAATCAGACCTCTGAGTCAATGGCTTTAGACGAGTTGTTTTGATTTTAAGGTGGTCGGTAATGTCACTTGGTTCTTCGAATAGTCTTGTATAACGGATTTTAGCTTCATCTTTCTTTCTTAAGCCCCAAACCCATGCAGTCATGGCTAACTCTTTGGCTTCGTCTGATAGCTTTTCAAAATCCAAAAGTCGAGGATTTCTTCTAACTCGCCCTAATACTTGTTCATCAAGTTGTTCACTTTCGGAATTTCGGAACTGATATAGCATACATGCACGAGGAATATCCCAACCTTCAGAAATAACCATTTTGAAGATGATAATGTCCACAGTTGATCTGGACTCTTTTACATAATCTCTCCAACGTGAGACGGGCAACCCCTTATGTTTACAGTCATCATTAGTATCGCTTCCCTCATTAGACTCTTTTCCCTTCTGTGTTTTTTGCATGATTGTCATCCATTTCAAAGCCTGATGTTCAGGCTTATTAAGGACATTGAAAATCTTTGATAATTCTTCGTCAGCCTTGTCTTTGTTGGAAATCTGAACAATCAAGCAAGGATTTACACCAAGTAAATTCCTATACTTTTCTTTTATTTCCTCAAATTTGTTAATTGCAACAGATATGTCAACCTTGTCTTCACATAACTCGACCCTCTTTATCAATCTGGCATTTATAGCTTGATCTTCAGTTATTTCAACATCAGGTACTTGACCTCTTGATAATTTCGGAGTCGCAGAAATATTTATTATTTTGGTAAAATATAAGTTCGCAAGTTCATCAAGGTTATTCGTCGCCTGATGGCATTCATCCTTGATGACATATATTTGCTTGTTTATACCACTTCCAAAAATATTAGCAGTTATCTCCTGAAGGAAATTCGCCATTGTTCCACGCATAAGAAGACCACCTTCCTTGTAAAGGTCTCTTGGTAAAACATAGACATTATAATCAGTGGGTATAAACAAACTCTCTTCATTTGACAAAGAAGTGCTTATAATGTATGGCTTCAGTAAAGGGAAATCTCCCTGTTGCTGATATTCAACAAATTTTTCGTAATTTTGTTGACCAAGATTTCCTTTGGACAAAGTAGAAACAATGAAAACAATGTCATCTCGTTCAGATAGAATACGATTCATCAAATCCGCCATCATGTAGGTTTTGCCGCTACCAGTTGGTGATTTGAATGTGACATTATTATTTCTTCGTACCTTTTCTACAAGTAAAGACACTGCACTGTCATGTAATTCTATTACTTCCTGTAACATATTATTTATTTTCTACTCTTTTGAGCCATTCTTTGTATTCTTCTAATGATTTCTCAGTGACTTCAAAGTGTTCACAAATCCATTGGATTTTGTCTTCTAATTTTTCAAATTGGGCTTTGCCATATAGGGTTTCATCAATGACATCAAAAGCTGTTTTACCTGCAACATGCTCGGAATCTGACACAGTCTCAATTTCATATACATCAAGCCTTCCACCAAAAGGCTTATTGTTTTTAATCCATGCGAAATTTGAGGTTCCATCATAGCTTGTGCCTGTCATAATCCTCTTAAGTCGCTGAGATGTTACCTCGTATGCGATACCATGTGGGGTTTCGTCAGTCTTTTCATTAATTTGGCAAAGTATAAAAGTGTTCTTCATTCCATTGCGGTTTCGCTCAAGTACAGCTTGTCCTGTAGTACCACTTCCAGCAAAAAAATCAAGTATAATCGCATCGTTCTTCGTGCAAACAAGGTCAATCAAAGCACTAATTAGAGAAACGGGTTTAGGATTCTTGAAAATTCCATTAGCACCAGGTATAATTACATCTAAATCTTTTTTCCCCTTATTATTTGAGAAATCATTGTTTACATACATCAATGACGAATAGGCTTGTTGCTTTTTATCAAAATATTGCAATTCAGCTGCCCCTATTTTTTTTCTACATTTTTCGTAGGTCTTTGTATATATTCTATCACCTTTCAAAACTAACAACTTGTTTTTGATAGCCCATTCTATATCGGATTGGCTCCATCTCCAAGTCCAATCTTGTTTAGCATGAATACCGTTCAATCTTTTTTTACGAGCTTCTGGATCACCTCCTGCAACATATTCTTTCCCTTCAAATACTAGGATATAATCCATTCCTTCGGAATAGGTTAATGAATCATAGTCTAAAGTTTGCGTAGTCTTAAATTTACCACGTGTTTCAACAAACTCATCCTCTAAATCATAACTAGATGTGTCTGTATCCAGTAAGGCAAACTGTATTTCTTTATTTGTAGAATATGCTAAAACATAGTCATGATTTTTGTATATTGTAGAGGTTGTTTTACCACCCTTTATTGTTTGTCTTGGAACATTAAATAGGAAGGCACTTTCTCCAAACACTTCGTCAAACAAACACTTGATATAAGCTTGATTTCTATCATCTATACTACAAAAGATTACTCCATCTTTTGACATTAATGATTTAGCCAATAGTAGACGAGGGTACAACATAGACAATAGATTGTCTCTTGAAATAGCATTTTCATAATTGGTTTTAGCAAAATCTCCCATGCTATCTTTTCCATAAGGAGGGTCGATATAAACAACATCAACTAATCCCCTATACTGAATTAGCAGATTGCGTAATGCGTCATAATTATCACCAATAATCAATTTATGAGGAATAGTTTCAAAGCCATCATTGAAACTAAGTTCTTCATTTTTTTTGAAATATTTGATTTCGCTTGTTTGTTTTTCCAAACGTTTATCATAATGAAGACCAGTCTTTTTATAAGTGGTGCCTAATTGTGCAATTGATATTGCCTCATTTACACTTTCGGCGTTACTTATGAGTTTGGCAAGCAGATTTGCGTTTGAACGTTCAAGAATTTTATCTATGACACGTCTCTTTAATTCTGCAAGCAGGTCCTTCTTTATTCTTTCGAGCTCTTCGTTCATATATTTGTTTGCTTTGTTGGTGTTAATAAATCTCTTTTATCTATCCCGAGTACCTTGGCTATCTCTTCAAGTGTCTGCAAGTCAGGCTGTGCTTTGTTATTGCACCACTTACTTACAGTACATGCAGACTTTCCAACTTGCACAGCTAACCATTTACTGGTTTTCTCTTGTTCAGCGAGAACGGCTTTTATGCGATTTAACTTTGACATAATGATCAATAAGATATAGTTTGGCGCAAAGATAATAAATATTTAAGAAATAGGCAATTCATATTACGACAAAAGTAAGTCCTAATTCAAGTAATCATTTCATTTTTTGTGATATATATATATAATGGATGACTTTTGACTTTTTTTTCCTACATTTGCACTACATTTACTATTCAACATTCAAATCTACATAATCTATGACCGTAGAAGAAATCATCAAGAATACTGGATTCAAGATTTGCCATAAAAAAATTGAGCCAGCCAAACCAGCTGAAAGTGCGTCTTATGAAGACCTGAACCTAAGCAATAGGGCATTGGCTTTTCTCAAAGGGAAAAACATACCCTCATTATGGTCTCATCAGCATAGGGCCATTCAAGAATCAAAAGCCGGGAAAAATATTTGTGTCACAACATCAACTAGTTCGGGAAAGACTGAAATATTCCAATTGTCTGCTATGGAGGCGTTGGCCAAAAATCCAAAAGGGAAAATCCTGGCCGTATATCCAATGAAGGCTTTGAATAGGCAACAATTGGAAAGATGGCGAGATTCTGGTCTCAAAATTGGACAAATAGATGGTTCTGTAAAAACACCAGACAGGCTCCAGAGAATAAAGGAATCTGATGTACTTGTTATGACCCCTGATGTCGTGCATGCCTTTCTTTTAGGCCGAATCAACCATTATCCCGAAATTGGCGAATACATTAAGAACCTCGTCATGGTGATTATTGATGAGCTACATTTATATAAAGGTTTATTCGGAACAAACTCTGCATATCTTTTCAGAAGACTCAATAATGTTCGGCGACTATTAAGAGGACGTGATGACTTTGCTCAGTATATCACAGCATCTGCTACAATGCCAAATGCCATCAAACATTCATCTGACATTACCGGTGTGGGAGATTTTATAGAGATAGATCTCATACAAGACGGGTCACCAAGTGCAGTAAAGAATTTTCTTTTTGTAGAAAGTGTACCAAATGAACCAGACCGTGGAAATGATAAAGTGGCTGACC
>Ga0247610_10004977_pt1 | contig 14091 bp, 7 predicted proteins | sample 174DNAGHGhighgp2_FD_193483 | JGI IMG/M metagenome (GOLD analysis project Ga0247610, IMG submission 193483) | Sheep rumen microbial communities from Palmerston North, Manawatu-Wanganui, New Zealand - 1742 DNA GHGhigh gp2 | ecosystem: Host-associated > Mammals > Digestive system > Stomach > Rumen ... | reverse complement strand
CAGATTCTGGTACCAGATGACATTCTCCGACTGGTTGCCGTTCATGGTGTATGTCACTGTGCCGCTCTCCAGTGCTGCGGGGTCGTCGCTGATGGCGTCGCCCTGTGCGCCGTAGCTGTCGAAGTTGCCCTTGCCCTTGCCGTTGGTGTTGCGCCAGAGGTAGTAGCTGCCGTCGACGCCCGACACCCAGCCGGCGTTGTAGCAGTTGGTTATCTCGCTGCCGTTGTTGCCTACCCAGCCGCAGAGAGCAGCGCTCTCCCTGGCACCGGCCACGCCGCCCACGTTGAAGCAGCGTATGAGCTTGATGGCGCAGGTGCCATCCATGCTCACGCCGCAGATGCCGGCGGCGTTCTGCTCCTGTGCACCCACCATGCCGGCGTTGCCGCAACCTTCGAAGGTCACAGTGCCGCCACCACCGATGGCGTTACCAGCGGTGCCACCGGCTATGGCTCCTACGAAGCGCATGCCGTTGACCTCGCAGAGGGCATCCATGATGATGTTCTTGATGTAGGCACCGCCGTTGAGCACGCCGAAGAGACCTACATACTCCTGCTCGGGCAGGTTGATGAAGAGGTTGCTGATGATGTGCTCCTGACCGTCGAAGGTGCCCCTGTAGGGAGTTGACACCGAGCCTATGGGGGTGAAGTCGGTAATCGTGGTCATGTCGAGGTCGGCAGTAAGGGCTGCATTAGCCGTCTGCTCGCCCCCTGCCACGAGGGCAGAAAATTCGACAAGGTCTTCGGGAGTGGCAATCTGATAGACGCCGTCTTTCTGGTCCAGAGCCATCGCTCCGGTGCTGAACATTGTCCCCACGGCGCAGAGGAGACCGAAAAGTAGATTTTTCTTCATGATGTAAATTGTTATTTAGGTATTAATTCGTATAATTCGTTTTGACAAGAGCCTATCTTAGCTCTGCTTTGACCGTCTCGTTGAGCAGGTCCACTGTGATGCGGTAGCGTCCTTCCTTGGTGATGGTCCACTTCGTGTCAGGGCCGCCGGTGCGCACACCCTTGTCGCTGAGTATGTCGGCGTCCTGCTTGAAGGGGTGCAGGCTCTTCGGGTTCCAGCGGTCCTGCCCCTGGAACTTGAAGCTGCGGCTCTCCTCCACGTCGGGGTGGTTCTTCAGCTCGCCCTCCCATGTCCAGACGAAGGGGTTGTCCAGGCTCTGCTCCATGAGCAGCATCTTGCCTTCGCACTTCCATCCCACCTCGGTGGCACCGCCGGCAATGAACAGCTCGCCCCAGGGCTGCACTATCTCGCCGCGGAGCACATGGTTCTTGGTGTCTACGTGGAAGCGGTAACGGTCTTCGCCGACCACCACCTGCCAGGCGTCGCCAGCCTTGGTGTCTTCACGGAATGAAGTGCCGCGGCTCACAATGTTGGCATCGGGCAGGGTAGGGGTGTAGAAGCGGGTGCCACTTGCTGCCTTCTGGCTGGTCTGTATGCGCAGTTCGCCTACATTCAGCGTGCCTGAATATTTGTAGTCGCCGTCGGCCACCTTTTCAAGTTTATGTGACCCGCCGGGAACGGCCGAGCCAACCATCCACAGTTCCGTCTGGGCTGCGGCAAAACCGTAACCAGCCAGGAATAGTGCGAATAATAAGATTCTTTTCATATTGTCTGTCTTTCTATTTGGCCAAAGCTGATGGCTATTTGTCTAAGCTGATGTCTATTTGTCTAAGCTGATGGCTATTTGCTTGTCGCAAGAGGTTATGGGAACGTAGACGGTTACCAGGTGGCGCTGCTCGTCGTAGTTCCACACGCCGTTGGCGCACTTCTTGCCGTTGATGGTCACCGACTGCGGGCGCTCGGCACCTATGAACTCCACCGTGTATGCCCTCTGTTCCGGCATGCTCTTGAAGCTGCCCTGGCGCGGCTCTATGGTGAGCGTGCTGCCTTGGTGCTTCATCGTTGTGGTGGTGAACTGTCCGTCCTTGTATGCCTCGGTGTCGCCCTCGTCTTCATAGAGCGATGTCTGTCCGTCGGCACCGGGCACCACCTTGATGATGAGGCGGTCGGGGCGGGTGTTGAGGTTCATCATCGGCGGGTTGTTGACAATGATGCTGCCGGCACGGAAGAAGTAAGGCGTCTCCTGCTGGGCATATCTGTCGGTGAATGAGCGGTTGCCCTCGACCACCTTGCCACGGCACACGTCGTACCAGCGGCCTTCGGGCAGCCATGTGCGGCGGGCGGCTTTCCCGTCGGCCCCCGACTTTGTCACCACGGGCGCCACAAGGATGTCGTCGCCAAACATGTACTCGTCTTCATAGAGGTAGCTCTCGTTCTGTTCGGGCCACTCGTAGTAGAGTGGGCGGCAGAGGCTGACCCCCGTGTCGTAGGCCTGGCGGCAGGCGTTGTAGATGTATGGCATGAGTGCATAGCGCAGCTTCACCGTCTCGAGGAGCAGTGGGAAGTTGTCGTATTTCCAGATGCGGCGCTCTATGCCGGGCCAGTTGGTGGCATGGGTGCGGAAGATGGGTGTGAACACTCCGTACTGCATCCAGCGCAGATAGATCTCGGGGTCGTTGTCGCCGGTCTGCTGGTGGCCGCCCAGGTCGTGTCCCCAGTAGCCGAAACAAACGTTCGATGCCGTGGCGGTGAAATATGGCTGCCAAGCCAGTGTGCCGTAGGTGGTGAACGAGTCGCCCGAGAAGCCTATGGGGTAGCGGTGGCTGCCCAGTCCGCCCCAGCGGTGGAAGATGAGTGGGCGGTGGTTGGGGCGGTTCAGGCGCATGTCGTTGTAGAACACGTGGTTGCACCAGAAGGTCTCGCTCAGCCCGTCGACATACTTGCTGGTCAGGTTCTGCTGCCAGTCGAGCCACCAGAAGTCCACGCCCTGACGCTCGCGGTCACGTATGATGCGGTTGAACATGTTGTGGTAGAACTTCTTGTCCGACAGGTTCCAGGGCACCACCTTCTCGCTGGCTGGCAGGCCCATGTCGCTGCGCAGTTCGGCAAAGTGGTCCTCGTCGTCGTCGACACCGTCGGCGGGGTGCAGGTTAAGGCTCACCTTCAGTCCGTTCTGGTGCATCCAGTCGATGAGTCCCTCGGGGTCGGGGATGGCGGTGCGGTCCCATGTCCATCCTGTCCAGCCCTGCGTGTGCCAGTCCATGTCGAAGATCATCACGTCCATGGGTATATGGTTGCGCTTCACGTCGTTGACAATCTCCATGAACTCGTCGCTGGTGTAGCGCTGGTACTTGCTGTACCAGTAGCCCAGCACGTAGAGTGGAGGCATGGGCTGGCGCCCGGCAATCTTGATGTAGTCGCCCAGTGCTTTCTTGTACTGATGGCCGTAGCCCATGAAGTACCAGTCTATGGCATCCTTGTCCACGGGCTCTGCCACCCACTCTATGCCGTCCTGCTGTCCGTCGAAGGCGAAGGTGGTGCTGCCGTCGCCGCGCCGTGTGCGTGGCGACTCGTCGATGATGCTCCATCCGGCACGCGAGAGCAGTCCGTTCTCCAGCTCCTGGCGCTTGTTGTCGCCTATCTGTCCGTCGAGTGTGCGGGTGGTGCCCTTGAGGTTCATGCTGTCGTCCTTGCCGGGGTACCATACCACTTGGCGGGTGGCGGTGGGCGAGCTGAGCTGGAAGCTGATGGTGAGCGGCATCGACTGGATGTCGCCTTTCGCAACGGGAGCGATGGCCTCACCTATCTTATATTTAAGTGTTAATGTGTTGGTCTTTATAGTCAGCCATCCGTTCTTCTCTTCCTTGGTGAACTGTGGCACTGGCAGACGGCGGTTGACGACTGCGAAGGTGGCACGGTCTTCGAACTTCTCATTCTCACTATACTGTATGCGTATCATCTCTGGGGTGAGAACGGTGAAACGGGCCTTGCCAGCCTTTACCACTGCGCCCGGATGAGCTACGGGGTCGTTTTTCTGGGGCTGGCCTTGTGCCAACCCGAAGGCAGAGCAGCCGAGCAGCATCAAAAGTAACAAATGGAATCTTTTCATTGTCGGTTTTTATTTGTTGGTTTATCTGCTGCAAAATTAGTCCATTTCCCGTGCATACGCGCATATTATATGGAATGTATAAGAAATATAGAGGTGATACAAAGCACAAGTCGCTGATTCTCTGTTTGTTGAAAACAGGAGAACCAGCGACTTGTATCAATCAAATCAATGGTCTAAATCTGCATTATCAGCCCTTCAAACTTATCGTTTTCGGCTGTTGAGCGGTTCTTTATGCGTGTCTTGTACGTGTTCACCGTGTGTACCGAGTAGTCGAGGAATTTTGCTATTCGCTCGCTGTCGGTGATGCCCAGTCGTATGAGTGCGAAGATGCGCATCTCGCTTGTCAGCGAGTGGTCGTTGGGTGGCATCTTACGGTCTTCCTCTTCGAAGAGCATGTTGAAGCGCTCCACAAAGTTGGGGAACAGCTTGAGGAATGTCTCGTCGAACGACTGGTACATGCTTTCGCGCTCGCTGTTGAGTGTCGACTCCTTCAGCGTGTAGCGCAGGTCGTCGTACTGCCGGGCAGTGATTTTCCGGTCTATGGCGCGGTACACCTTCTCCAGTTTCTCGATAAACTCGGCGTTGGAGTAGAACGAGCGTCCTATGTATGCCGTTTTGATCTTGTCGGCCTCCAGCAGTCGGCTGTTGGCTTCTTGCAGCTCTTCGGCACGTGCTGCCAGTTCGGCACGTGCTGCCGTCAGCTTGGCGTTCTTGCGCCGTATGAACCAGTAGCTCCACAGTATGCCTGCCAGGAGCAGTACGAAGAGCAGCGACGTGGCAATGAGCCAGTTGCGCTGGCTTCGCATGGCGTCGTAGCGGTCTTGCTCGATGATGGGGAGTATGTCGTTGATCTCCACCTTCCGCAGACGGGTGTTGTAGAAGTTTACGTCCTCGAGTGCCTGGTGCACATAGCGGCTGGCACGGTCGTAGTCGCCACGTTTGTAGATGAGTCTGGCCAGATGGTAGAGAGCGGTTATCTCGCGTGTGGCCGACTCGTTGTCGGCAATGGCCGACTGTGCGAAGTAGGTTATGGCCTTGTCTTCGTCGCCCAGCCAGATATATGCCCATGCCATCTCGGCGGTGGTCATGGCCCGCAGGTGCTCGTCGTCGCCACACAGCTCAAGTACCTTCGCCTGTGACTTCAGGGCCTCGGAGAACTGCATGTCGCGCATCTGGTGTGAGCCCTTGCACGACCACCAGTTGACGGAACCCTTGGGCAGCAGCACGAGGAGCGAGTCGAGGTAGGCGTTGCTCTGAGTGATATACTGCTTGTAGAACGGCTCCTCGTTGACATAGTCGGCCATGCAGCGCCACAGGTGGGCATACTGGTCGTAGTACTCGCGCAGGTTGTCGCCGCTGAGCTGTGTGCGGTCTATGCTGTTCAGCACCTCGTGGGCCTCGCTGAGTATGCCGGCGGAGATGAGCGAGAAGGCTATGGCATTGAGCGACTTGGTGATGTGCTCTTCGTGATGCTGCTCTTTGGCGCGCGCCAGACAGTCGTAGGCATAGTGGCGGGCAGAGTCGTACGAGTAGCTCTTGTACTCTTTGAACAGGCCGTAGCACAGCTCCCATTGGCGTTCAGCGCTTTGTGCCGCGGCCATCTGTTCTTTCAGCTTGTCTATGCGCGAGAGCTTCTCCTGGTCAAAGTGATCGCGCCGGTCCAGACTTTCGTCGAGGCGGTTTAGCCAGAACTCCATGCTTTCGTCGGCAGGGCTGGCAAGCGCGAAAAGGGAACAGAATAATAAAAGTAGGCAGTATATTGTGCGTTTCATTGGGTTTTAGTTTCTATACAGTTAGTAAAGCAAAGTTAGTATTTTCTTTGTTTTGGAAAGCAAAATTAAACAAAACGGCGGAACTACCAATGATTGTTGAAATAATTTAACTTTTATTATGAAGGTGGAGGCGTGATTCTTTTTTATATACCACAACTAATTAAACGAATTACACGAATTGCTATTCGAAGCAGTTCGTGTAATTCGTTGAAATAGTTGTGTTAAAAAAAATGGTATTAGAATAGTTTTTCGGTGTGCACACCATGGGCAGTCTTTACTTTCAGCATATATATGCCTTGCGGGCTTCCAGTAGCGTCGACTATGGCAGTCTGTCGCGCCTTGCCTTGTTGCAACAGTCGTCCGGAGGGGCTGTAGAGCATCCAGCTGAACGGTTTCTCGTCGGCGCACTCTATGCGGTACATGCCGTGAGAGCCCGTAGGCATGATGAGCGGCGTGTCGTCGGCTGTTTTCACCAGTGGCTCTATGCCCGCTGCATCGCCGAAGAGTGGCACGGCAGCCGAGGTAGAGGGGCGCATGCCCTGTATCTGTGGCCATCCGTCGCGGGCCCAGGTTATCTTGTCGAGGTACACCTTTCGTCCTCCGTCCACATCGTCGGCCTGATAGCCGTGATAGAGCATCCATGTCTGTCCGGCATCGTCGGTGACGAAGCGTGAGCAGTGGCCTGGGCCGTAGACGTAGGGGCTCTTGTTGAGCAGAGGCGAGAAGTTGTCGCCCACGGCAGTGCGCCCGTAGCGGTCCACGTAGGGGCCGAAGAGGTCCTTCGAGCGTGTCATGACGAGGCGGTAGGTGCTGTTGGCGCCTTCGCAGCACGAGCCTGCCGAGCCTATGAGGTAGTAGTAGCCCTCGTGCTTCATGATGGTAGTGGCCTCTATTAGTCCGCCGGCTATCTTCTTTGGCTCTGAACCCTCTTTGACATGCAGCCCGTCTTCAGTCAGCTCAATGCCATAGATGTCGTGAAAAGAGCCGAAGAAGAGGTAGTTGCGCCCTTCGTCGTCCTGTATGAAGAAGGGGTCGATGCAGTTCTCTATGCCTATCTCGCTGCTGATGAAGAGCTTGTGTGCATTGCTGAACCCACCGTTTGGCCTGCTGCTGACAGCCACTCCAATGCCGGCCTCCCATGAGCCGCCCCATGTGGACTTGGAGTAATAGAGCAGGTACTTGCCGTTCAGGTATACGATGTCGGGGGCCCAGATGCCTCCGTTGGGCACCATGTCCATGGGTCTGGTGGCATCGGTGAACGCTGTACCCATGTAGCGCCACTTCACCAGGTCGGCCGAGCGGTAGATGGGCACGTTGTGGGTGTCCTCGGTGGCGTAGAGGTAGTAGTAGTTGTCCTGTGCTCTGATGACGGTGGGGTCGGGCAGACTGCGGTCAATGACGGGGTTGTTGTAAGTGTTTGTCTGTTCGCCGTCGGCACACGCCACGACGGTGATCATGGCGAGGCCGAAGGCGATTAATGTTTTATGGAGCATGTTCATAATACTTGTGTTGAGAGGGTTGCGGCTGGGGCCGCAACCTGCTGAAAAAGGGTTAGTTTACGGGCTTCATCTTGATATACATGTCGCCGATGAGCAGTGAGATTGTGATAGTGTACTGTCCGCTCTGCGTGGGCACCCATTTCAGGTCTCCACCGTTGTCCTGCAGCCTGTATGGCAGCAGTGTCTCGTTGTTGAGCGGGTCCTCGTTGGCCGATGGCGCATAGAAGAAGTTGTCGCCCCATCCGGTGCCAAGGCCAATCTTGAACTCACCTCCGGCAATGATGTTGCCCGTCCACGAGTAGATGTAGGGCTGGTGCAGCGGGTCGGCCACGGTGAACTTTCCGGCAGGCTGGTTCGTCTCCCAGCCCACGTCGGTGGCGTTGCCTGCTATCCAAGGCATGTTCGACGATGGCAGTGGCAGGTACATGCGGCAGTTGTTCTCCTCGGCATTGGTGTCGATGACTATTGTCCTACGGCCATACTCCATGGTCGTGAACATGTTGATGTCGCCGCTGGTGACGTAGTCCATCTTGTAGATGCCAGGCTTCTCCGGCTGGTTGGCAGCCACGCCGTAGGCAGGATAGTCCTCGAGGGTGGTGAGGAAGTAGAAGCTGCAAGGCTCAATGTTGAGCGTCACCTCGTAGATGCCTGTTCCCATCTGCCTCTGCTCCATTCGCTCGGTCTTCGTGGTCTGTGTTATCTCGTCGATGTAGCGGAAGTACATGTATGTGGGGTACTTCTCGGAGCACGTGGCAGTGAAGTCGACAGTCGACTGTATGGGCTTGACATACTTCTCCTTGTTGTGCACTATGGCGAGCAGTTGCGCTGTGACTTGCAGCGGCTGTCCCGGTATGACCCATCGTGAGACGATGCTGTTCAGCTGGTCGTGGGTGAACGAAGCTGTGGTGACGTCGCCCAGGTCGATGTATTCGGAGTGGTTCTCAGTCTTTTGGTTTGTGTCGTAGAAGGCAATCTTGTATGTCACCTCGTCCGACGGGCTTAGAGGACTGACGGCCTTCTGCCATTTGAATGAGAGCGCTTCCTGGTTGGCAATGCCCTTGTTGAACACTATCTCCTGCTGTGAAACCTCTATGTGCATCTGGTCAGGATAGGTGGTGAGTTCGAAATACTCCGGGTCCTCGTTGCATGAGGCGAGGAATATCGTTGCGATTAAGCTGCAACCTATTGAAAACGCAGCTATAAATCTGTTTGTCTTGGTAATCATAACTATAACGTGTTAATTATGCACTATGAACTATGAACTGAAATCACTCTTCGCCTTCGAGCCAGAATGGAGCCTCCTTGAGGTTCGGGTTCTTCTCAAACTCGTCGACGTAGATGGGGAACCAGTAGTACTGGCGTTTCCAGACGCGTGTGAAGAACTTTGTGCGCACGTGGAATCCCTCCTTTGTGCGTCCTGAGCGGTCGAGTGCGTTCATGCCGAAGCAGTCGCCGCACATCTCGGGCAGTTCCTCTGCTATCTTCCATCGGCGTATGTCGAACCAGCGGTTGTTCTCGCAGCAGAGCTCCACACGGCGCTCCATGCGCACTGCGCGGCGCACGTCGGCCTGGGTGTTCTGCAGCTGTATGTAGTCGGGGTCGTCGTCGGCAACGTTGTCGAAGGTGTACTGTCTCACGCCAGCGCGTTCACGTATGCGGTTCACATACTCTATGGCCTCTCTGCGGTGTGCAGCATCGTCGTAAGCCTCGTTGACAGCCTCGGCATAGTCCAGATAGGTGAAGGCCAGACGATAGGTGAAAGCCTGGCGCTGTGTCACCTCGCCCGTCTTGTAGTTGTCGGTGACACAGAGCGACTTGCGTGCCAGGTATCCGTTCTGCGGAGCGTCGTGTGGCGAGCTGCTCTGAATGTTGTCCTTGCCGTTGTAGAGGAAGTTGTAGGCACGGTTGTCTACTGCGAGCCATGAGTTGTGGAACGACACGGCGTTGTAGAATCGTGGTTCGCGGTGGGTGTACATGTTGTAGGTGTTGCGTGCTGTTATCTCGCCCTCCTTGCCGGTGCCATATTTCCATACGGTCTGGTCCGGACGGCTTTCCACTGCTGTGGAGAATCCGTTCTCTACATATCCCGACTTCGGGTCGGTGATGGGCAGTCCGTTCTCCATGAAGAAGGCGTCTACGAGTCCCTGGTACACGCCCAGTCCGTTGCCGCCGCCAAAGTCGCGCACCGAGACTACGCGCAGGAATGTGCCGTGGTAGTCGTTGTCCTTGGTCACGGGGAAGGTTATTTCGTGGTTGCCCTCGCTCCATCGCTTGATGTGTACGTTGTAGGTGGACATGAACGGGTCAATCTTTCCGTTGGGACCCATCTCCTTGTACAGCTCGTATCCTGCTGCCTCGGCCTCGTCGATGCAGAGCTTGCAGGCCTCGGCAGCCTTCACCCATTTCTGCTGGTCGTAGACAGGGTTGAATATCTGTTCTCCCTGGTAGTTCTTGTAGTCATCATACCACGGGTTGCCGTTCACCAGTGGGCTTGCTGCGAAGAGCAGCATGCGTGAGCGCTGTGTCAGGGCCATAATCTTGTTTATGCGTCCGTACTTTGAGGGGTCCTGGTAGACAGCAGGCAGTGCGTTGGCAGCCTCGAGCATCTCCTTGTCGCAGTAGTCTACCACGTCGTCAAACTTTGCCTGTCCCACGAGCAGTTCGCTGATGGGGGCGTCGCTTGGTGCTATGTATCCAGGAGTGAATGGTATGCCTCCGTAGTTCTCGGCCATGAGCCACCAGGCGTATGCAGTGAGGAAGCGCACCTCGGCCTTCATGTTGTCCACCTCGGTCTGTGGCAGGTCGTGGTCGGGCATGGCCTTCACCATGTTGTTGAATATATATCCGTGGCGTATGCCCTGCGGCATGCGTGCCCACAGGTCGCCGGCCCATGTGCTGTTGATGGTCCACTTGCCGGTGATTTTTCCTATGCTCTCAGCCCAGTCCCACTGCTGCCACCGCTCCGATGGCACCATGTCGTCGGCCATCACCTCGTAGCCGTCGCGGGTAAGGCTCCACTTGTCTGGTGCGTGAATAATGGTGTTGTACACGTTGGCGAGCCATGCGTATACCTTGTCTCTGTTTTGGAACACCATTTCGGTGGTGAGCTCGGTGTCGGGCTCTTTGTCAAGATAGTCGCTGCAGGAGGAGAGGGCTGCTGTTGCGGCTAAGCCGCAACCTACGGAGAAGGCTGCAATGATATGTTTGAAATTCTTCGTATTCATGATGGTATTCTGTTTTTCAGTTTTCAATCTTCAAATCCGTTAATTCCTTTGTTCTTTAGAAATTGAGGTCCAGACCGACCATTACCGAGCGGTTCAGCGGGTACTGCAGACCGTTGCTTGTGCCCAGCTCGGGGTCCCAGAGCTTGAACGGTGTGAGGCAGAAGAGGTTGTTGCCGCTGACGAAGATGCGGCAGCTCTTTCCGTAGATAGGCTCGAGCCATGCCTTGGGCAGTGTGTAGCCCAGCTCTATGGTCTTACAGCGCAGGAAGCTCATGTTCTTCTTCCACCATGTGGAGCCGCGGTAGTTGTTTTGGTTGGGGCCGTAGCTCAGGCGTGGCCAGAACACGTCCTGCGAGGGGTTCTCCTCGGTCCAGCGGTCATCGATATACTTGGCATAGGCGTTGCCCTCGGTGGTGGTGCCGCCGCCAGGCATGAAGTAGGGCTGTCCGCCGATGATGCGGTACACGTCGCCCACACCCTGGAAGAAGAAGTTGAGGTCTATGCTCTTGAAGTTGATGACGCCGCCGAAGCCGTAGACTATGCGTGGGTCGACGGTGCCTCCGATGAAGCCCTCGTCCTCCTCGGTGATGATGTTGTCGTTGTTGCGGTCAACATACTTTATGTCGCCTGGGCGGAGCACTGTGGCACCCACCTGCTGCAGGGGTATTCCGTCTTTCAGTGTGTACACATTCTCTCCGCTTTCGTTCTGCGTGATGATGAAGTCGTCGGCAGTGAACAGGCGTTCGGCGGTCAGTCCGAAGAGCTCGCCCCACGAGCGCCCTGTCTGTGCGCGGTGTGTTCCCAGCTTCGATGCTGGCTCGTCAAACTCGGTAACCTTGTTCTTCGCGTAGGTGAAGTTGGCATAGGCCGAGGTGAACCAGTCCTTGTTCCACTGTTTGTGGAAGTTGAGTGTGAACTCCACGCCGTGGTTCTCCATCTTGCCGTAGTTGGCGTAAGGCAGTTTCTCGGCGGGAATACCGCTCTGTGTAGGCATGCTGTTGCGGCGCATGAAGATGTCGCTACGTTTTTCCTGGAAGATGTCGAAATTGAAGTCGATCATGTTGAACAATCCCAGTTCCACACCGAAGTTCTTCTTCAGCACGGTCTCCCATGTCAGTCCCTCTACACCATACTCACCCTCGTTGATGCCGCCGTAGTTGCGCTGTCCGGTGGTGCCCCATGTGTATGCGTTGTCGTAGGTGTCTATCTTGGTGAGATATGCGAAGCGTCGGTTGCTGCCGATATTGTCGTCGCCAGCCAGACCTATGCTTGCGCGGAACTTAATCTTGTCGAATGTCTTCTTCAGTGGCTGCATGAAGTGCTCTTCGCTGAGCAGCCATCCCAATGCGAACGAGGGGAAGAAGCCGAAGCGCTTGCCCTTGGCGAAGTTCTCAGAGCCGTTGTAGCCGAAGTTGAACTCGGCCACGTAGCGGTCATCGTAGGTGCCCGAGAGTCGTCCGGCGATGCCCTGCTTGCGGTAGTCCTGTATGTCGCCGTCGTCGTAGGCCTGCTGGTTGTAGAGGAACAGTGCGTCGAGGTCGAACTTGCCGAAGCGGCGGTTGTACATCAGGTCGGCTTCGAGATAGATGTTGGTGTTGCCGTAGCCGCCGTTGGTGTAGCTGCCCATCGAGTCGTCGCCCGTCTGGAACTGTGTGTAGATGAGGTTGCCCTCCTCGTCACGTCCGGTGGCGGGGAACACTGTTCCCACGTTGGCCGTACGGCCGCGCTCGCTCTCGTTCCAGCGGTCGAAGCTGAAGAGCACCTTTGCCTTCAGGCCCTTGGTCAGCTGTCTGAGGTCCTGCTCCACGCTGAACAGCGTCTGTATCTTCGACGATGTGCGGAAGGCGTAGCCGCCCTGTGTCACGTCGCGCCAGGGGTTCACACGGTTTGAGATGAGAGGTATGGCGCCGTCGCTGTAGCGTGCCGGGTGTACGAAGGGCAGCGTCTTGAAAGCGTTGTCGAAGGCCACGTTGGTGTCTACGCGCTGCTTCTTGAAGCGGTTCAGGTAGCCGCCAATGTTCACGCGCAGCAGTGTTGTCTTCGTCACGTCCATGTCGATGTTGGTGCGCAGGTTGAACTGCTGGTTGTTGGTGGCATTGTCCACTATCAGGCTCTTGTCCTGCTCCAGTATGCCGCCCTCCTGGAAGTAGCTGGCCACTATGCTGTAGCGCAGGAAGTCGGAACCGCCGCTCACGTCGAGGTTGGCGCGTGTGGTGTGGGCGTAGTCCTTGGTTATGGCGTCTATCCAGTTCACGTCGGGATAGAGGTCGGGGTCGTAGCCCGAGGCGGTGCGGTCTATGGCCTCCTGGGTGAAGGGCAGCGACTTGCCGTCGTTGCCAGCAAGCTCGTTGAGCAGCGACATATACTGCGATGCGTTCAGGAACTCTGGGAACATGGTAGGCTCGCTGATGGCGTGCTCCACGTGGAAGCGCACCTGCGGAGCACCTATCTTACCGCGCTTCGTGGTGATGACGATGACACCGTTGGCACCGCGCACACCGTACATGGCCTGGGCCGAAGCGTCCTTCAGTATCGAGAACGACTCCACCTCGGCTATGTCGACATTGTTCAGGTCGCGGGCCACACCGTCGATGAGCACCAGCGGGGCGTTGCTGCCGTGGAACGTAGACATGCCTCGAATCCAGAAGTCGGAGTCGTCGTAGCCAGGCTCACCCGAGCGCTGTATGCCTATGACGCCGCTCAGCTTACCTGCCAGATTGTTTGACAAGGTACGCGTGGTGCCAAACTGCAGCTCGGCGGGCTTGATGGTCTCTATAGAACCAATGATAGAGGCTTTCTTCTGCGAGCTGTAACCCGTGACCACCACCTCGTTGAACTCGTTGGTGTCTTCCTCCATCTGCACTTGCAGCAGCTTGGCGCCGTTCACCTTCACCTGCTTCTTCTTGAAGCCCATGTAGCTGAACTCGAGCATGGTGCTGTTTTTCGATGGTGCCATGATTTTAAACATACCGTCGGCGTCGGTGATGGCGATGGTGCTTGTGCCCACCACCGATACAGTGACACCAATGAGAGGCTGCTTGTCCTGGTCGGTGACCAGACCTGTCACTTGGCTCTGTGCCTGCTGCACGTCGGCATAGGCAGGAGTGAGCGCTGCCGCAGCAAACAGCATTGTCGTGGTGCCAAGCATGAGAATGGCGGCGGGCATTGCTGCGCGACAGGATTTCAAGATTTGTTGTTTAGTCATAAAAAAGGTATTTGTTATTATTCGCATTAGATGGTGCAAAGTTAGTCATTATTCGTCTCACACACACGTAAAAAACGGAATGTATTACCGTGTATAAGGTGATACATTCCGAAATTCGCCTGACTGCCAGTGTGTTACGATTCGCTGTGCTCGCCGCTTTGTATAATGGAAATATCCGTCTTTTTCTCTTTTCAAGCCCTTTTCCTCGCACAAAGTTGCTCCTTTCGGGCCGGTTTCGTTCACTTTTTCTGCAAGTTATATAGTTTCCAACTCCGAGTTAGATAGTTTCCAACTGGGAGTTAGATAGTTTCTAACTCCGAGTTAAATAGTTTCCAACTCCGGGTTAGATAGTTTCTAACTATGGTTCTTTAAAGTTTAAAACGTTACTTTTTTCGCATCATTCCAAACGTTTAGCCATGTTAAACAATGAGTT
>Ga0247610_10004976_pt1 | contig 14092 bp, 1 predicted proteins | sample 174DNAGHGhighgp2_FD_193483 | JGI IMG/M metagenome (GOLD analysis project Ga0247610, IMG submission 193483) | Sheep rumen microbial communities from Palmerston North, Manawatu-Wanganui, New Zealand - 1742 DNA GHGhigh gp2 | ecosystem: Host-associated > Mammals > Digestive system > Stomach > Rumen ... | reverse complement strand
ATCCCCAATCCCCAATCCCCATTATAATATAAATTAATTATTAATTAATATTCATTCATAATTCAAAAAAATAAAAATATAATTAAAAAAAATTAAATTTTAATTCATAACTTAAATATTCATAATAAATAAAAAAATGGATAAAACATCCAAAAAGCTTCAAATGAACATCCCAAATCCAAATGATTCAAAGGAAATTTCCCCAGAAAAAAAATCTTTCCTAAATAAACTTTACTTAGACCCCATAGAAAGTCTTAACAAAAAATTATCCGAGACAAAAAGTCGTGGATTTCGTATCAAAACTGATGTATCCAAATCAAATACAGAATATTCATCAGCTATGCCTACTACACCTTCAATGTATCAAACAGGTGGTATTCCCATTCCTCAAGTTGCAAGCACAAGAAATAATTTTAATATGAATCGAACTCAAGGAAATGTCATTATGCAAAATTGGGAAACGTCAAAAAATATTCCTAAAGATATTGGCGAATTTATTCATTTTCCTGTTTTGGTTGATAGAAATAAATTAAAATTAGGATTTGATCAAGTAAATAAAATTAAAAATTTATCATATACTACTACTCCAAATTTTAAATTTAGTAAAAATAAAATACGTCAAGATGGAGAAAAATTAGTTAAATCATTATATACCAAAGAGGATAATTTAGCTTTGACTATGCCTACTCAAACAAACTATGTATCTTTTCCTACAAATGAAGACTTAAAAAAAAATAAAGAAATTATTGATAAAAACTTAATGACTTTTCAGAAGCCGAAAACAAAGGATTTAACTTTGGTTACAAATGAGGAAGAATTATCCACAGAAAAACAATATAATAAAAATATTAATATGACTATGACAATGACGATACCCCAAATGCCGAAATTAAATATAGAAAATAAAGTATCTAAATTAATTGATTTTTCTACCTTTAATAAACATTTATTTTTAAAAGATAATGATTTCCTTTATGCTAAAAGAGTAGGAGGCCCTGTTGATTACATTTTATGTTCATATCAAGATATTAATAGAAAATCAAAAATATCAGGAAATACAGTCCAATTAAAAAAAAAGAAATTAGATCCAATTAATCCTCTCAACAAAAAAAAAGTAAACACAGTAGAATATATCACTATATCAAAAAATACAGTATTGCATTATCAACGTGGTGTACCAGTGGTATATTCTATACAAGAATGGATCGATAATTTTAATAAATATAAATTATTAATGAAAATTCCTCTTTTTAAAAATTTTAGAAATGCTAAATTATTCGACTCCTGGCGTAGATTTTATCGTAAAACAAAAAGACAATATTATACTGAAAAATTAAAAAAAAATTTTTTTTTCGTTGATAAACATTTACTTCATGGTATCTTAGAAACAAGAACTGCTCTTAAAGCTATGAATGTTTATAATATATTTGATATGAAATTAGTAACATCAGTTTTATTAAATAAATTTAATGAATTACATAAATATAATTTAGTCACAACAGATAGGAAAATAAATCAATTTAGAACTACAGTAAAAAATATAATAACCCAAGCCTGTAATAATTCATATCAAGAATATAAAACTTTAAAAAAAATAACATTAGATGATAATACAATGGTAGGAACTGATGAAAAAAATAATTCAAATGATAATAATAATAATACAAATAATAATTCAAATAAAGATAATAAAAATAAAGACAGTGGTGTAAATATTCAAAATTTTATAAAAAATGCAATCCCCTATGCACAAGATGCCACAAGGAAAACCCATTATAAAAAATTATTACGTTATATACGTGTAATGGATTATATATTTAATGAATCAAAATTTTTCTCAATTCAATTCAGTCTTGAATTATTAGTAAAAAAATTTAAACGTCTTTATGAATGTTTTTTAAATAAATGGGTGGACCCTCCTATAATAATAACTAAAATATTATGTATGGGTGATAAAATATATTATAATCCTTCTATCCGATTAATTTATGAAGCAATTTTTGATAATTTTATTCAAGAAACTATATATACAGTAATCTTTAAAAAAAATTTCATTGAGCCTCAGGAGTTTCCTAAATATATGTCATGTTATGAGGAAGTTTTTGAAATAAGTATAGATCAAAATGGGAATTTAAATGGAAGAATTAAAGAAACTGAACATATTAATGAATTATTTGATTCATTAAAAGAACATTTTGAATTATGCCATCAAGAATTAAATAAGGAGGTTGATAAATTAAGACCTATATTAGAAAATTATTTAAAGAATTCAAAAATAAGTTTTACCGAATTAGAACAAAATTCGACTCCAAATCAATTAAAAGAGTTATTATCCGAATTTCATGAGAAGGAAAAAATAGTAAAATCAATAAAACCTATAATTAATATAGGTATTTTCGAATTTCAATTGGATGATTTATTAGATATGGTATCCGATGCACCAAGACAATGGATAGAAAAAATGAATAAAGTAATACCTAAAGTATTAGCATCAAAAATGAGAAGTTCTATTGAAAGAATGTCTAATCATTTAGTTGAATTAAGTGTTAATCCATCTGATGTAGAAAGTTTTATAAAATTAAAAAAAGCTGTTGAAGCTTGTAATAAGGAAAAACAATTACATGAAGATATGTCAAATGATATACTTGATTTACAAACTGTTATTGATAGTAATAAAGAAATTAAATTACAAGAATATGACAATAAATTAATTATTGAATTAAAAGATATCTCTGTAAAATATGATCGTAAATTAGATGCGACTTCATATTTTATTGATAATAATATAGCACAATTTAGAGTTGATTTAAAAAATGAAATTACGAAATTTGATGATAAAATAAAAGGTATGATGAGTGAATTAAATAATGATATATTAAATACATATAATGAAGATCCATTTAATGCCATTGATTATTTAGAAGAAAATTCTTTAAAAATAAAAAAAAGTCTTATGATGAAAGAAAAATATCAAATTCAAGAAGACGATTTAGAGCTTGATGAAACAATGAAAAGTAATTTTGAAAATTTAGATAATTTAGAATATGAGCAAGAGCTTAAAATGAACTTATGGAATAGTGTAAAAGAATTCCAAGATAAAACCCGCGAGTGGGAAAATGAAAAAGTATTAAAAATAAATTTACAAGAAATGAAAGAATTAATCAAGAAATGGTTACATTTATGTGAGGTAGCGATTGTTGATATAGATATACCCCATGTTCCTTTAGAATTAAAAAAAAGAGTCCAAATTTATGAACAACTTATACCAGTAATTGAAGCTATACAAAACCAGAATATATTATTAGTACCGCATTTATTAGCAATATTAAATGATTTAATTAAGGTAGAAATAAAAGAAGATCATCCTATGACAGTATATGAGATGAAACATATACCAGATATATTTGAAAAAATTCCTGATATAAAAGAATTAAATTTTAGAGCAAATGAAGAAAAAAGATTACATGATTTAATCAAGACAGTAAAAGAATCTTTTTATCCAAGAAATATCCCAATATTATCATCCTATAATAAACCAGACTTCGATCGCGAATTTGAATTCGTCGAAGAAAATTTACAAATGTTAAATAAAATCTATTTAAATAAATATTATGGATGTGTTTACGAACAATTAAATAAGCTCACACAAGAATTTAATAAGTATTATAAATTTTTGACACATTTTATTTATTATCAAAAATATATTCAAAAAAGTGCTGGTATAATGGAAAATCAAGATTTTATGAAAACGATGCAAGCCGAGCATAAAAGACTATTAAATGAAAATCAAAAAAAAAACTTTTTAAATAATTGGAAAGATAATCGAAATATTCAAAAATTTTTGGATCATGTATATGAAAAACAAATGGGGATATTAAATTATATAATCCAATCCTACGAAAAAGAATATAAAGCAATTTCTACTTTCTTTAATATGAAAAGAAATGAGATACCTAAATTTTATGCCTTAAATGATAATGATATAAATGATATATATAGAGAAAAAGAATCAAAAGAAATAAAACAAAAAATGATAAAAAAAATGTATCCATGGATTAAATCTATAAATATTGGAGATGATCAAGATGAATTTATTAAGTTTATTACTATAGATGATGAAGATATACAAATTAAATATGCCAAAAATAGAACATTAAAAGAATTAATTGAATTTTTAGAAATGTGTTTAATACGTAAATTAAAAGATAATTTTAAAAGTTTCAAAAAAGAATATGAAACAAGTATAAGAGCTAAAAGTAATAAGAAGCCAAAAGAAATAATACAAGAATTAATTTTAAATAAAGATAATTTAGCACAAGGGATATTTAATTGCATGTTTTATTCTTGTATGGATAATTTAGAAAAAGCTTTGGCTCAACCAGATGAAGCTTTTGATAAATTATTTGATTTATATAATGAGATAAAAGATGATAGAATTGTTGAATTTTTTAATTTAATAAAATCAAAGGATGTTTCTGATATTCAAAGAAGGATATTAATTAATCTTATTTTTTTATTAAATTATACTAAAACTATTATTGAAAATTTAATAAGAGATGATGTTACCTCTACGAATGATTTTAATTATGCGAAATTAATTTTCCCTAAAATAGAAAATGATTCTTTTATTTTACATTTTCTTTCTTTTACTTTAGAATATGGATATGAATATGTCGGATTGCAAAGTAATTTTTTAATTATGCCAGAAAGTGAAAAAATGTATTTATCTCTCGCACAAGCAATAAATTATAAAAAACCTTTTTATTTATACGGGCTAAATAATGAAACAAAAAAAGAAACAATAAAAATAATAGCAAATCTTTGTGGTAAAAGAATTAATTATTTTTATGCAACGACATATTTCGATTTGGAATCTTTTAATAAAATATATTTAGCAAATAAAAAAACAGGATGTTGGTTATGTATAGATGAATGTCAAAATATGAAATATGATTTATTAGAAATATTAGCAAATAGAGTTGCTGATATATATCGCATAATGCAAACAACTGGTATAGAAGAAGATGATTTTACAGGAAGTGAAGAAAAATCTTTGATTAAATTACATGTATTTTTTTATAGAGAACTTTCGTATAATTATGCCTATAATAAAGAAAGTATTCCTAAAATTATAAAAAATTATTATCGTCATATTGCTTTACCAAAAATGGATTATGAATTTTATTTAAATCAAGTATTAGCCAATTTCAATTGGGAAAATCATGAAGAAATTTGTAATAAAATATTATATATATTAAATTATGCTTCGAATAAAATGACTATAATGAAAAAAAAAAATTTGATAATGAAATTCATATTACAAATAATTGAAGATATAAATAAAAATATATTAATAATAAAAAAAGAAGAATGTAAATTATATATCAGAAATTTAATTAAAGAAATATTTATCCATTTATTAAAAGAAGAAGAAAATGAGGATTTTAGAAAAATATTAAATGAAGTATTTGAAATGAAAGATTATAAAGGAGATCTTCCTGAAGAAAAAAATGTAAATGAAAATGAGGAAGAAATAATAGAAACCGAGGAAGAAAAAGCAATGAATAATGCTATCAAAGAAATATTTAATAAATATAAAATAAAAAGCAATTATTTCGAAGAACAAATAAAATATTTATATTCTGCAATAAAAAATTTTGATAATTTTGTATTATGTGGTAGTCCAATGTCAGGAAAGACTACAATATTAAATTTATTACATGAAATTTCCAAGTTTTTATATGATAATGATAGAAATAAATTTTTTAAAATATTAAATTTACATTTATATCCTAAAAGTAAAAAGCCTTATATTTATTTCGCAGAAAATAAAATCGAAAGAGCTTATAGATTCAATAATAATTTTTTTTATAATATGATTTCAATGTTTGATGAAGATTATAAAGAAAATTTAGAAAAATTAAATGCACATTATTCGCAATTTATTGGATATAAAATATTCGAAGAAGATGAAGAATTTACACCGGAATTATTAGAAAAAAAATTTAAAACTTTAGAAGAAGAATATCAAAAGGAGGAAGAAAATAATAATAATAATATATATTTAAAAGATAAAAATAATAATGAAGAAGATAATATTTATAAAAGTTTAATTTTAGATGGGCAAATTGATGATACGTGGATTGAATATATAAATAATTTTTATGATAAAGAAAATTTTTTAGCTTTAGCAAATGGTGATAAAATTAATTTTAGAAATAATTTTAAATTATTTTTTGAAACGATGAATTTAAAAAATACTCCTCCTTCATTTTTAACAAAACAAATTATTATATATTGTTCACAAGAAAAAAATAGATGGGAATCTATGTTATATAATTGGATCGAGGTAAATAAAAAAATAAGTGAAAATCCTACTTTAAAAAATTATATACGAGGTTTATTCGAAAATTATTTACCAAGAATACAAGATTTTATAGAAAATAATAAAATTCATAGTATAAATATATCTCCAAATTATATTTTAAAAACATTAATAACAATATTTGATTCAATATTTCCTATGTTTAATTTCGAAGATGTGAAAATAGGTCGTAGAAATTTTAATATAACACCTAAAATAGAAATTATTAAAAAATGTTCTTTATCAATATTTATATTTAGTTGTGCTTGGACAATAAATTTATTATCAAATTTTGTCATTAAACAAAAAATCGAAAAATTAATTTCTGATATATTTAAAGCAGATGATTTAAAAGGACCAATATTTGAATATTATATTGACGAAACAACAAATGATTTTGAGCTTTGGACTAATATATTAAAAGATCCTTATTATAATATCAATTTTGAAAAAGGTGCTAAATTTAATTATGGAAATGTATTTATTCATACACAAGAAACCATACCATATTTTTGGATTTGTTCGAAATTAATTGATTTAAATATCGCTTTTTATTTAAATGGGAAAGAAAATAGTGGTAAAACATTTTTGGTAAATACAATCTTAGAAAAAAAAGAAGAAGAAGAATTAGAAATAAAAAAAATTAAAATAATGAATTCATATAATAAATCTCCGGAAGAAGTTGAAGAATATATTTTTAAAAATATTACAACAATAAAAAGAGATTTATATGGAGATCAATTCCTAAAACAAACTTGTGTATTTATTGATGATTTAAATATGAATATGAAAAAAGATAAATATGAAACTTCAAATTTATTAGAATTCTTAAGAGAAATATGCCAATATAAATACGTATACGATTCCAAAAACAACGAAAATAGATTTTTAAAAAAATTTGCTTTATGTTGTTGCGGGAATTTATCTGGGTATCCTTATAATGAAGAATTTAATCGTTTTATTAATAATTTAATATTAATTACCTTTGTTACTTCAGATGATTATTTTATTTCAATATTTAAACCGAGTTTAGAATTCCATTTAAGACAATATATTCCTAATACATCAGGAATAACTTCCAATCAATATTTACAAGCTTCAATGAAATTATATAACTTTATTAAAAAAGAAATAAAACAAGAACCGGGTAAATTACATATTATGTTTGGTATTCGCGATGTAATTAAAATTATACAATCTATACACGATTTTAATTTTAAACAAAGTAATGATTACCCTGATTATTTAAAAAAAATATTTTTTTATGAAAGTACTATGGTATATGAAAGTAAATTAAATAAAAAAAATGATAAAATTATTTTCAGAAATAAAATATGTGAGGCATATAGTTCAGTATTTAAACAAGATAAATTAACTATTAATGATATATATACACCAAATTGGGATAATAATAATGAATATGCTTTTTGTACTAATTTTAATAATTTTAATAATGATGAAAATATTGAAGGAGAGCATCAAAATGAAGAAATTAAAGAAATAAAAAAAGAAAAAGAATTATGTTTTATAAATAATAAACAAATATTAATAGAATATATAAAATCTAAAATAGATATATTTTATCGAGCTAAAGATATTAAAAATAAAAGTTATATAAAAATCACTGAACAAAATTTATTATATGTAGTTCAAATATTAAAAAATTTTGAACAAAATAATCAAAATTTAATATTAATAGGAAAGGAATATACCGGAAAAAAAAATTTATTTGAATTAGCATGTTTTCTTGCTGAGATAGATATAATAGAAATAGATAATACATATTTCTTTGATACAAATAAGACACTTAATCATTTTATTAAAGAAATAATTACTCCATTTTTAATTAATGCCACACATAAAAATAAAAGGAGTATATTATATATACCTTCATCTGTTACAATTGATTATGTAAAAGAAACTGTTGTTAAATTATTAGATTATAAAGAAATAATAAATAATTTTATTTTTATTGATATTCAAAATTATGGTGAAATCACCGAAGAAGAAACTTTAGAACGTCTTTCGAAAAATATCTCGATATGTTTTGATTTAATTCCTAAATCAAAAGAGTATTTAAATATTTTTTGTGATTATCCTTCCATTGCTAAAAGTTCTAATATAGTATACTTCCATAGTTGGAAAAAAGATGATATGGTATCATTTATGTCTAATAATTATAAACAAATAGATATAAATGAAAATATAAAAAATAATCTATCAGATATTTTCATCCAAATTTTTAATTACACAAATGATTTATATAAAATGCAATCTAAATCTATTGGTATAAATATTATTCTTAATCAAAAAAATTTTTGTGATGTATTCGAATTTTTTGTTTCGAAATTTTCCGAGTATAAAAATATTTTAATCGAAAGACAAAATAAATATAATGAAGCTTTTACAATTATAGATAAAGTCAAAGCCTTAATGGAAAGAGCTAATAAAGATATCGAAGAAGCAAATCCTAAAAAAGCAGAATTGGATAAATTTAATGATGATCAAAAAAAAATATTGGGAGAAAAACAGAAAATAAAAAATGCAGGTAGAACCAAGAAACAAAATTTAGACAAGGTAGTTGAAAGTTTAACTAACCAATTAAAAGATGAACAAGCTACATTAGAAAGTATTTTATTACCTTTTGAAGAGGCGATAAATAAAATAATAAATCCTTTAAATAGAGTAAATCAGAATGATATGACTGAAATAAAAAATACATGGGATTCTTTTAATTTAGGGAAATATATTTTTACAAAAATATGTGAAACTTTAGGTGAACCATGTGATTCATGGGATATAATTAAAAAAAATTTAGATGTAAAAATAATCAAGAATTTAATATCATCTTCACCTTCAAAATCTAAAGATAAAAAAAAATTAATGAATTTAACAAAAGAAATAACAAATAATAACGATTTTATTTCAGGTGGAGAAAATAAGTATAATAAGCCTTTTAAATTATGTACAATACTTTGCGAATTTTTTAACGCGTGTAAAAATTATTATAATGAATTAGATAAACAAAAAGAAATCATTGAAAAAATTAATAAATTAAAAGAAGAAATTGAATTAAATCAACAAGAAATAAAAAAAGTTATTCAAGAAGTTAATTTAATAGAGAATGATATTTCCGAGATAGATAAAATTATGATAGAAAATGATACAAAAAAACATAGTATAAATGATCATTTATTAAAATTAAAAGCAATGAATGATTGTCTATCGTCATTTGTAACAACCGCAAATGAAAAGTTAATTATATGGAAAAATCGTAAAGAAAATATGGATATAATATTACAAAATTTTGAATTTTATTTAATGATAATATCATTCTATATACATTTTGCTCCACCTTTGACATATAAAGAAAGAAAAAAATATAAAGAATATTTATATTCCTTTGATAAAAAATTAAATTTAGAAAATATCAAAAAAATAAATATATATTCAATATTTCGTGAAGTTTTAGATAGTTCAAATAAAGATAATGAATTTTGTGCTTCAATAGGAATGTATGAAGAATTTCTTGCGGATAATTTTACTATGATGTATATAATGAAAGATAAAATACCTTATATATTAGATAATATGCATATAAGTCCTGAAATTATTTCGACATTTTTAGAATTAAAAAATCCTAAAGTTATTGTTAAAACTAATTATAATGGATTAAATGAACAAGGTGAAATGTTTGATAAAATTGAATCTGCTATGAAAACTGGAAGTATTTTATTTATTGAACAATGTGAAGAAGGTATATATAATATTATGGAAAATTTAATTAATGATAAATTTATATATAATGCAGAAAGTGGTAAAAATAGTTATTTAATAAGAGGTAAAAAAATTATTAAAAATCCTAAATTTAAATTATATTTTATTAAATCAAAGCCTAAATCTAAAATAAATCCTAAAGCTTTAGAAAATTGTTATTTAATTAATTTTAAATGTCCAAGATATATATTAAAAGAATATATTTATAAATCAATTTGCAAAGAACAAAATCCTTCCTTATATCAAAGTGTATTAAAAACAAATAATAAAATAAATAAAGATCAATTTAGATTATTTGAATTAGAAAAAAATTTATTAAATTATAATAAAAAAATAGATCTCTCTTATGATTTAGAAAAACTCGAGGCGAATCAAAGTTTATTAGATAAATATAAAATCGAAGCTTTGAATCATAATTCTTTATTAACAGAAATAAAATTGGATAAAATTAGATTAAATATTTTTAAAGAACAATTAAGACGATATGATACTATAAGTAATGATGGAAGTATGATATATAAATTATTATATATATTTTTTGATAATGATATATTATATATGTTACCTATTAATTATATATCTGATTTAATTAAGGAATTCTTCAGAAAAAAATTCGATTTAGAAAAAAATTTAATCAAAAAAAAAGGAAAAAATGATAAAAAGAATAAAAAAGAAGAAGAAAATAATGATGATATAGATGAACAAGATAATGAAGGAGATAATGATAATGATAATGAACAAGAAAATGAAGGAGATGAAGAAGAAAAAGAAAAAGATGAACAACAAATGCTAGAAGAAGAATTAGAAACGTTAAAAAAAAATAAGGATGAATTTCCTACTTATAAAGTAGATAATGCTCCGGAATTAGTAATATTTTTATATAATAAATTAGAACAAATATATGATATAAATACAAAAAAATATATTCTACTTTTATTATTATTTTTCGCCATGAAACAAAAAGATGAAATTCCTTCCAAGTTTAAAAAAATAATAATAAATATTCAATCAATATTTTTCGAAAAAAAATTAGATAAAGAAAATTATAATTTTAAATCACCAATAAATAAAATAGATGATTTTACTTGGAGTTGCCTAAGACAAATAAATGATTGTTCTTCATATATTTTTGCAATATTAATAGATCATATAGAAAATCATAAACAAGAATGGGAAACATTTTTAGAAGATGATGAAATTTTAATCGAAACAAAATTTAGATTAATTGATGAAGATTTATCCAGCACTGTGAATCCTTTTACTAAATTCACATTTTTTTCGATAATAAAATCACATTTAAGTGATACATTAATTACTTCAACTATAAAAGATATATTATATAATGAGGATAATTCTTTTATTATAAATAATAAAGAAAATGAATTAAATTATGAAGAAAATAATAATGAAATAGTATTAGAAAAAACTAAAACATTAAGTGAAGTATTTTTTAAGAATATTAATATAGAAAGAAAGCCTATAATTATTATTGATAAACAAGATGGGGAAATAGCTTATCAAAAAGAAATAAAAGAATATTATATCAAAAAATTAAAACATTCAACATTAAATCGAGAACGAGATAGAGAAGAAGGAAAAGAGAATAATATAATATTAAATGATAGTGTAAATTTAAAAGAAATAAATCCAAATAAAATGGAATTTACAAATACGGAAATGGATTTAATTCATAGTAGTATGAAAAATGGAGGTATAATATTTATTAAAAATTGCAATTTAGTAAAAGATTCTATATTAAAATTAATCGAAGATATTAGAGATTCAAATATGGCATTAAATGAAAATTTTAAATTGATATTATATATGGATAATAATCATATATTTCCTAGTTATTTATATTCATCATGTAATATAATAAATAGAGATATATTACTTTTAACTCAAATGAAAGATTATATGTTAGATTTAATACAAGAAACTCCAATTGAGATATTTAATTCTTTTATGAATTCGCCAAATAATAATATCAGTGCATATTACTTCAAAAAATTATATATTTTTTTCACTATAGTTTATTGTATTTTATTCGAGTATGATTATCTTGGATCAAAAATTATAAAAATTCCTATTAATTATACAAGAAAAGAATATTATATGTGTTTAGAATATATTTTAGATATAATTAATTCTATCCCAGAAGAAAAACAAAAAGAGCTTCAAAATTTGGATAATATTTTCGGTTTTACTTATGAATCTGTTATTAAAATAATAAATGATACTTTTATTTATAGTAAATTAATCACAAAAAAAGATACAAATAATATCGAAAAATTTTTACAAAATATTTTTGAAAATTCTTCCTTTATAAAAAATGATATATTATTCACTTATGATGATTTTATTTTAACTAATATAAATGAAAAATTATATCCAATAAATAATGAAATTACTAATACAGAAAATGAAGCCAATTCAAATAGTAATAATAATCTTAATAATTTAACACAGAAATATTGTATACCAAAAAGTGCTTTAATAGAACAATTAGAAAATATACCAAATGAAATATATTATAATTTATTATATGGTGTATCTAAATTTATATGTGATAAAGAAACAAAAAAAATAATAAATAATTTCTATGAAAGAGTTTCACATCTTGGAAACAATATTGATCAAAACATACACCATATACCCGCTACAAAAATAAATATAAATAAAATTTTAGAAAAAATTTCTGAGTTTAAAAAATTATTACCAGATATGCTTAATACAACAGAAGCAAATAATGTTTTATTTAAGGTAAATAAATATAATGAATTATTTAATCCTTTAGATGAATGTTTAACAGAAGAAATAAATAATTATAATAACTTTTTATCCTTATTATATAATGATATGGCAAATATTGTTTCTATAATAGATGGTAATATGTTTTTAATTTCTGAATATCAAGAAATTATTAATGATTTAAATAATGATAAAGTTCCTAAAAAATGGTCCTTATCAAAATATGGCAAATCGAATTATAATACTATTAATTCTTGGTTAGAAAGAATTAAATATATATTTAGTGAATTTAATAAATGGATTGCTGATGGATATTTAAATGTATATGATTTATCTATTTTTTCTAATGAAAAATTATTTATGACTTTATTACCTTTATATTTCCAAAAAAAATTATCAGAAAAAAAAGCCAAAATAATAACCTCAGATAAAATTAACTTAAATTTCAAATTAACTAAAATAGAACCAAATGAAGAAATCACTGATGAAAAAATAAAGGAATATAGTAGAACAAATTTCGGAAATGATTTTATTTTTATTAAAGGATTTAAATTACCAGGATTTAAAGGACATCAAGAAAATCCAAGAGATATTAAATCATATCATGAATTAGATGAAAATGAAATAAATAATAATAATAACATTGAACTTATACCTGTAATTGTTGTATCATATACAGTAAAAGAATTCCAAATTGATACAAAAGTAGTAAAAGGTGAAGTAAAAAGTGAAAATGAAGATGAAGATTCAGAAGAGGAAGAAAATGAGGATGAAAAACAATCTTTAACTTCTTTAACTAAAAAATTAAAAAATGATGTTAAAATTGGAAAAAAATTGGAAAAATTAGAAATTAAATCCATGGATGAAAATAAAAAGGTAGAAATTCAAGCAACGAAGGAAGTAAATGTGGTACATAAAACTAAAGTTAAATATTATAAAAAACATTGTAGATTAGAAATACCTTTTGAAGAAGAAAATCTGGAAGGAATTTATGATATAAATGAACCTTTTGGTTATGTGGAAATAAAGTTTGATTGTGATAAATATCGACAAGAAGAATATTTCATTAATAAAGATATAAAATTAATATTAGATAAATAAATATTTTTATTATATTTTTTTATAAAAATATTATTTTTAAATTATATATTAAAAATAATTTAATATATTTTTTCCTGGGGATTGGGGATTGGGGATTGG
>Ga0247610_10004974_pt1 | contig 14097 bp, 10 predicted proteins | sample 174DNAGHGhighgp2_FD_193483 | JGI IMG/M metagenome (GOLD analysis project Ga0247610, IMG submission 193483) | Sheep rumen microbial communities from Palmerston North, Manawatu-Wanganui, New Zealand - 1742 DNA GHGhigh gp2 | ecosystem: Host-associated > Mammals > Digestive system > Stomach > Rumen... | reverse complement strand
GCGCTTGCCACAGAGGATTTGAATGGTACGGCTCGTTATGTCGGAATGGGTGGTGCGATGGATGCACTGGGTGCTGAGATCTCTACGATGGGTTCCAACCCTGCTGGTATTGGTTTGTTCCGCAAGGGACAGGTTTCGGCAACACTTGGTGTGAACATACAGGAGGAAGGTAAAACTTTCCAGGATGGTAGTAAGACGCATGTGTCTTTCGACCAGATTGGTGTGGTGTTCAGCAGTCGCACAGGTAAGTCGAGTTATCTGAACTTTGGTTTCAACTACCATAAGAATCGTAATTTCAATCATGTGTTGTTTGCTGCTAATGCGTTGAACGGATCGGCACAGAACAAAATGACGGTGTTCAAGGATATGAACGGTCTGTTCTTAAATAATGGACTTGCCTACTCACAACTCGATGACCTCTATCTGGGAAATATGGTGCTTGACGAGAATGATGTCCTTCACGACTATGAGGGTATTTCCTATGATTTCAATCGTGCTAACACGGGATATATCGGAGAGTTTGACTTCAATATCAGTGGTAATATCAAGAATCGCCTCTATCTGGGTTTGACAGTTGGTGTTCATTCTGTACGTTATAAGAATTATAGTGAGTATTATGAGACACTTAATAGTCAGGAAATCAAGGATGTGCTCATTTCCGACAACCACAAGATTACTGGTCATGGTGTCAATGTGAAGGCCGGTTTGATCTTCCGTCCTGTCGAGGAGTCTCCTTTCCGTATTGGTGTCTCAGTTGCTACACCGACATTCTATCGCTTGACCACAGAGAACTATACCACTATTGGTACCAATGTCGATCGTTCTTCCGCCAAGGAGGACTTCCGTTTCAACACCCCTTGGAAGTTCGGTTTGAGTCTGGGTCATACCGTAGGCGACTATCTCGCACTCGGTGCTGTCTATGAGTATTCCGACTATGGTGCTTGTGACATGCGGACGGTTGATGGTCGTTATTACGATTCGTATTATGACACCTATACTGAGAGCAGTTCCAGTGATAACGTGATGAAACGTCATACAGAGAACACTTTGAAGGGTGTTTCTACTTTGAAACTCGGCGCAGAGTTCAAGGCAGATAAGAACCTCGCTATCCGTCTTGGCTACAACTACGTATCACCGATGTATCAGGAGAATGGCGTTCGTGACCAGACATTGTACTCACCGGGTGTCTACTATGCGTCTACTACGCACTATGTCAACTGGAAGGACACACATCGCATCACGGCAGGTGTCGGTTTCTCTTTCGACAAGTTCCGTCTTGACCTCGCCTATCAGTACAGCATGCGCAAGGGTGATTTCTATCCCTTCATGAAAGATTATTCCGCAGCCTATATTGATGAACAGTCAGGTGAACCAGTGGTACTCACCAACCATTGTGATGCCGTCAATGTCAAGGACAATCGTCATCAGATACAGGCATCACTGACCTACACCTTCTGATTGAAAAGATAAAAAAGAAAAGTACGTTCTGTCAAAAAAAGATTTGACAGAACGTATTTTTTTGTGATTATTTCCTGTTTTTTAAAAAGTGACCGTTTATTTCAATTGGTCATAGATGTCGTCAGTCACAGGCTCCAACCACTCATTCGACTGTTCGCCACCTGTTGCCACATGAGTCGTGTAGTGCTGGAACCATGAGTCACGCTGTGCGCCGTGCCAGTGCTTAACACCCTCAGGGATATCAATGACCGTGCCGGGAAGTAAGGCGATGGGAGCCTTGCCCCATTCCTGGTACCATCCTTTACCGCTGACGCAGATAAGAATCTGGTGTGCCCCATGGTGAATATGCCAGTTGTTGCGGCAGCCAGGTTCGAAAGTGACGTTAGCAAAGGGCTGCACCGTCTTTTCATCCTTGTTGAGGTTGGCGGGCTGGATAGGAGCCAGGTAACTGTCATTGATGAAATACCGGGCATAGGCAGTATTCGGGTTACCTTTTGGGAAACGGCTGCGTAAGGTGTAGCCCTCATGGTCGAGCCATTGGCAGAGCTCGTCGACAGTCTGCTGTGAGTTCCCCATATTTACGGCTCCCTGCTTATGGGCAGCGAGTTGCGGAGCCACGCCCTCCAGTCCGCTCAGTGCTGCTACAGTCACGATCTCGCGTTCGGCGGCAGTGAGCTGGTCGCCGGCAAAGATGTCACCGAAGAGGTGAGCTTTCAGGTAGTAGTCATCCTGCGGACAGAAGGTGTAGTCGAAAGGACGCCCCGAGAGCTTGGTCTGTACCTCCGTACCCTGTTTCAACGCCTTGTCGGCATCGTCCCAGAGAGCCGGTCGTGTCCAGGGCTTACCCTCCTGCCATGCAGCATTCGGCTTGTCCTGTAATACCTTATTCAGCACCCCCAGCGCATTCAGCGATCGAGGGAACCCCGTGTAAGCATAAAGCTGCGAGAAAGCCTCCTTCAGTTCGTTGATGGTCACGCCGTTGTCGAGTGCCTGTCGCACCGCTGGTTCCAACCGTTCCAAATCACCCTGTGCCATCAGACAGGCACATGCTGCTAATCCCCGCTGACGTTCTGTCAGTGTCATTTCCGAACTACGTTCGCTAGCCCTAAGGCTTTGAGCATTCATTGTTGCCATAGTCAATACTCCGATTAAAACGATTATTATTCTTTTCATAATTTGTTTCATTTTGACGGGTGCAAAATTACAAAGAAATATGCAGATACGATTTATACATCTTACGGTTTTTATTACCACTATTACCTAATTTTGTTCCCCCCTGTACAAGGATTTTTTCAACTGTTAAAATAAAATAAAAAGTTGCCATTTCGCAACCGTTTGGAGCCTCTTTTTGCCCCAAATGGAGGCTTTATTTAATTCAAATGGAGCCTGTTTTCACACCATTTAAAGCCTTCATTTACAGCATGTTAAACGAAAAAGGTGATTTTAGTGATTCTTTATACGCAAACTCTATATATATAGCAATAAAATAAAAAATGTTAAATTTATTTTTTGTATATATATAGGGTTTGTGAAAACTACAATCACTAAATCACCTTTTTACTCTAAGTCACTCATTATCAGCGAGAAAGCGAGTGAGTGAAAATGGTGCGAAATATTTGTGGTAAAATAGTAACTGTTCAGAATTTGAAATCTCGTTTAGCTTTTGATGAGTAACCCCATTCTATTGTCGTTAAACGAACTTTTATATCTTAAGCATAATAAAATTAATTATTTTGTTTTTGTTTTCTTGATTTTTTTGTACTTTTGCAGTAACTTGGGATAATCTGTACTTATCAGAAGTTGGGAATCACCAAGGCAAGACCTAAAAATCGTATTATGAAACCTGAAGAAAAAGCAAGGGTTAAGATAGACCAAATGTTTGAAGATGCCGGATGGAAAGTAGTGGATAGAGATTTCTATTCACCTACTATTACTGCAGCAGCTATACGTGAAGGACTTCTTGAAGGAAACCGTGAAGCAGACTATTTCTTATTTTTAAATGGGAAAGCGGTTGGTGTGTTAGAGGCAAAACGTAAAGAAGTGAATGTCGCATCTGATTGGGTTAGTGATCAAGCTGAGAGATATACCCGTTATGTTCCCAAATGTTATCAAGCCTTTGCTCGTCCTCTTCCATTCATTTATCTGTCAAATGGTGAAAATACTTATTTTCGTGACTGCCGTATTGAAGATTCTGATTTGGAAGAGATAAACAGGATTCATACTCCCAAAGAGATGGTAAAAATGCTGGGAATTAATGACCCCTATGCTGGATTGCCGACACTAAAGAAAAAAGGCTTGCGTGATTGTCAGTATGAGGCTATCACAGAATTAGAAAATAGTTTCAGGGCTGGTCAGAACAGAGCTTTGATTGTATTGGCAACAGGTGCGGGAAAAACATATACAGCATGTTTGGCTGCATATCGTTTTTTGGCATATACTCCTATGAAACGCATCTTATTCTTGGTTGACAGAAATAACTTAGGAAAACAGGCAGAAGGTGAGTTTGGGATGTTCCGACTAACCGAGAATGGTGATCCTTTCAATACGATTTATACAGTTAATCGGCTTAAATCCAATAAAGTTCCTTCAGACAGTAATGTTGTAATCTCAACTATTCAACGATTATTCTCCCTGCTAACGGGACAGGAGATTGTTGACAATGATGATGACGATGAGGACACAACTACAGGTGAAGTACAACTGACAGGTAATCTCCAGTTACCACCAGACTTCTTTGATATAATCATTATTGACGAGTGTCATCGCTCTATTTATGGAAATTGGCGCAGAGTATTGGATTATTTCAGTACAGCTAAACTCATTGGACTAACTGCAACACCTGTTCCTGAAACAATGGCGTTTTTCAACAACAATCGTGTTGTCAACTATACGTTGGAGCGTTCTATTATTGATGGAGTAAATGTGGATAGTCGTGTATATCGCATCAAGACCCAAGCCACAGAAAATGGTGGTGCCATCCTCAAAGGCGATAAGTTGAAGCGTGTGACTCGTTATACAGGAAAAGTGGAAATCATCAAGAATGAAGAAACGAGGAATTACACCAAAGAGGAACTAAATCGTAGTATTATTAATCCTGCACAGATAAAGTTGGTGCTGGAGACTTATCGTGACGCTGTTTATACTGAAATGTTCATTGACCCACAGCGTGAGCCAATTATGGATTATCTGCCTAAGACGCTAATATTTGCCCTCAATGAGAATCATGCAACAAATATCGTGCGTATTGCCAAAGAGGTGTTTGGTAGAACAGATGACAAGTTTGTACAGAAGATAACTTATTCGTCTGGTGACAGTAACGAACTGATACGTCAGTTTCGAAATGATAAAGAATTTCGTATTGCTGTGACATGCACATTAGTTGCAACTGGCACAGACGTAAAGCCACTTGAAGTGGTTATCTTTATGCGTGATGTTGCTTCAGCACCGCTATATATCCAGATGAAAGGACGTGGAGTGAGGACCATTGGTGATGATCAATTGCGTAATGTTACGCCCAACGCATTTAGTAAAGATTGCTATTTCCTTGTTGATGCAGTGGGTGTTACGGAACATGACCATACGGTGAGTGGTCCCAGTGATGACACCTCTCTGACCATTACACTAAAGCGACTGCTTGAACTATTGACGCATGGTAATGTAAAAGATGAGTATTTACGATTGATAGCCTCCAAATTGTCACGTATCTATAGCAAAGCTAATCAGAAGCAGCGTGAGAAATTCATGGATCTGGCTCATGCCGATATGAGGGAGATTTCTTCAAATATCTTTGATGCGTTGGAGAAAGGCATATTACCACCCTATATAAGTATTGACGAGCCGAATAATGAACGAAAAGGGTTGGTTTTACCGCTTACTCACCATCCAGAAGCTCGTCAATATTTGCTGATTCTTGCCGCAGGCTTTATAGAGACTCTACAACCAGGTGAAGATACACTCATCTCTAAAGGATTCTCACAGGAGGAGGCTACAGAAGTAACAACAGCTTTTGAAGAGTATTGCAAAGAGAACCGGGACGACATAGAGGCTTTGCGAATGATTTATAATAATGAAGGTGAGCCATTGACATATTCCTTATTGAAAGACTTGGAGAATAAACTGAAACTGGCAAACAATAAGTTCCAGACTTCACGTCTCTGGAATTGCTATTCCATTGTCAATCCTCAGTCAGTCAAGAAGTATACGACCAAGGAAGAAAAGGAGGCGTTAACGAATATCATCCAGTTGGTACGCTATGCCAATCATCAGATAGATACGTTGGAAAGTCTATATCCGTCAGCTCAGCAGCGTTTCAACCTTTGGTATGGTCAGGTTCAGCGATCTGTTACAGAATCACAGATTGCCATTGTTCGTCAGATAGTAGATTATATTGCTTCAAATGGCGCTTGCACCATTAAAGATATTATTGATGATGATAAAACACGAGCAGCACAGCTTATAAAGGCTTTCGGAGGGAAAATCAAGGTAGACGAGGCTCTTGCGTCATTATCCAAATTCTTATTATACAGAAAAACAGCATCCTAAAATATGGCAACAACTAAGGAAACATCACTTACAAAGAAAGTCTGGACTTTAGCTACAACGCTTTCCGGACAAGGTATAGGTTTTACTGACTACATCACACAGCTTACTTATCTTTTATTCCTAAAGATGGATGATGAGAATGTGGAAATGTTTGGAGAAGACTCTGCAATACCAGAGGGCTATCGTTGGAAAGACCTTATAGAGTTAGATGGTCTTGACCTTATCGATCAATATGAGAAAACTCTAAAGACATTGAGCGAAGAGGAAAATCTTATAGGTACTATCTTTGTGAAAGCGCAGAACAAGATAGACAAGCCTGTCTATCTTCGCAAAGTCATCACACTGATTGACGAAGAGCAGTGGTTGGTGATGGATGGCGATGTGAAGGGTGCTATTTATGAGAGTATCCTTGAAAAGAATGGACAAGATAAGAAGAGTGGGGCAGGACAATATTTTACACCTCGCTCCTTGATTTCTGCCATGGTGGATGTTACTCGTCCGCAGATTGGAGAGACCGTTTGTGACCCTGCATGTGGTACTGGTGGTTTCTTATTGGCAGCCTACGATTATATGAAGAATCAGTCGCAGGACAAAACTAAGCGTGATTTTCTCCGTGAACAAGCCTTGATAGGTTACGACAACACCGCATTAGTAGTAACCCTTGCCTCCATGAACCTATACCTGCATGGTATTGGTACCGATCGTAGTCCTATACTTTGTGAGGACTCTTTAGAAAAACAACCACAGAAATTGGTGGATGTCATTTTAGCTAATCCCCCCTTTGGCACGCGTCCAGCAGGCAGTGTGGACATAGACCGTCCAGATTTCTATGTGGAAACAAAAAACAACCAGTTAAATTTCTTGCAGCACATTATGGTGATGTTGAAAAATAATGGTCGTGCGGCAGTTGTATTACCTGATAATGTTTTATTTGAAGGTGGAGCAGGAGAGGTTATCCGCAAAGAAATGCTGAAGAACTTTAATTTGCATACCATCCTCCGATTGCCCACAGGTATATTCTATGCACAAGGTGTCAAGGCTAATGTCCTGTTCTTCAAGAAAGGTGAACCAACCAAGGATGTATGGTTCTACGACTATCGCACAGGTATCAAACATACGCTGGCAACAAAGCCCATGCTTCGCCATCATTTGGATGATTTCGTAGCATGTTACAATGCAGAGAATATTGAGTTGCGTAAAGAGACGTATAGTGAAGAGAATCCCAGTGGACGTTGGAGAAAATATCCTGTTGCAGACTTATTGAAGCGTGACAAGACTAGTCTTGATATTTCCTGGATTAAGCAGACTAATGACGATGATGACATGTCACTAGCGGAACTCATGCAGACCATTCAGCAGAAAAGCGATAACATCAGCAAGGCTGTAGCGGAATTACAAAAACTTATGGCAAATATTGAGGACTGATGGACACGAAGAAATTACGTCAAAAAATTCTCGACCTTGCCATTCGTGGCAAGCTCGTTCCACAAGACCCGAATGATGAGCCTGCATCAGTCTTGTTAGAGCGCATCCGTGCAGAGAAAGAACGTTTAATCAAAGAAGGAAAGATTAAACGCAGTAAGAAATCCACTTCCGATACGCCCCATTATGGGAATGATGTGCCGTTTGAGGTGCCAGAAAGTTGGGTATGGTGTAAGTTAATTGATGTTTGTCACATCTTTGGCAGAATTGGTTTTAGAGGATACACGAAAGATGATTTTGTTTCTAATGATGGGGCAATTACATTAAGCCCATCAAATATCATTGATGGACAAATGAATTATGATAACTGCTCCTACATTTCTTGGGAGAAATACGAGGAATCGCCAGAGATTCAAATTGCAAATGGAGATATCCTCTTGGTGAAAACTGGTTCTTCGTTCGGAAAGTGTGCTTATGTTTGCAATCTACCTCAGAAGGCAACAATCAACCCTCAGTTTGTTGTACTCAAATACATATTATGCAATCCTGTTTTCCTCACCTATATGCTACAGAGTGGATATGCAAGGAGAAACTATGATGAGTTTGTCTTGGGAACAGCAATCCCGACATTTACGCAGGCAGCTCTTGGTAATATGTATATTCCATTGCCATCCAAACAAGAACAACAACGCATAGTTAATGCAATCGGGCAATGGTTTAAGTTCATAGATGACTTGGAAAAAGAACAGAATGGTTTACAAAGATTATTTCAACTGACAAAATCAAAGATTCTCGACCTCGCCATTCATGGAAAGCTTGTTCCACAAGACCCGGATGATGAGCCAGCTATTGAACTACTGAAGCGAATAAATCCATCATTTGTTCCTTGTGATAACGGGCATTCTGGGAAAATGCCTGAAGGATGGATATATTGCAACTTAAAAGATGTTGCAAATATACAAGATAATAAAAGATGCCCTATAAAGACCGAAGAAAGGAACAAAAGATCTAAAGGAAAATCTATCCTCTATCCATATTATGGAGCAACAGGGATTGCAGGTTATATTGACGATTTTCTTTTAGATGGTAAATACATTTTATTAGGTGAGGATGGAGCACCGTTCCTTGATAAATATGCGAAGAAAGCTTATGAAACAAAAGGGAAAATTTGGGTTAATAACCATGTCCATATATTGGAACCTCAAATCAATTTTTCATACCTGTTACATTATTTGAATACAGTAGATTACTCGTATTATGTTAAAGGAACTACTAGGTTGAAACTTACTCAGTCTGATATGAGTTCAATAAAAGTATTGCTTCCGCCATTATCTGAGCAGCAACGTATTGCAACAAAGATTGAAGAAATCTTCGCTGTTCTCAATGAAATACAGAAATCCATAGAGGATTGACCCCTATGGATTTCTTGTTTACCACGTCACAACTTTATCCACTATTTGTCGTTGCTCTGTTGCTGTGCGACGTAAATAGATTCTTGTAGTCTCAATACTTTCATGTCCCATAAGATCGGCAAGTAAGGCTAAATCATTGAATTTGTCAAGAAAGTTCTTAGCGAAGCGATGACGGAAAGAATGAGGATAGACAACTTCCCTGTTTAACCCATACTTGTCAGCAAAGTGTTTCAGTTGGATAGCTATACCCCTTGTAGTGATGCGTTCTCCATATCGATTAAGGAAAATATAACCAGATGAAAGATTCTTGCTCATGAGCCACAGCTTAGCTTCCTTTTGTAATATCTTTGGAATATAAAGACGACGCAGTTTTCCACCTTTGCTATAGATGTCAAGATGTCCTGCCAAAACATGTTCTGCTTTGATTTGTAATAATTCGCTGACACGAGCACCGGTAGCAGCCATGAACCAAACTATGAAATACCACTCCTCATAACCATCATTCTTCAACTTGGTCTTCAGAAACTGATAGTCTTCATTACTTATGACATTTTCTAGAAAGTTCTTTTGTTGTACCTTTACAAACTTCATCTTTAACTTATCCTTCTTGATAAACTCCAGATACTTGTTGATACCCTGTAACCGCAGATTGACTGTCTGTGGCTTGAAGTTCTCCATCAGATACCCTTTGTAAGCCAAAAGATTCTTTCTGTTAATCTCTTTGTACTTCGCATTAAAGTACTTCACCGTCCACACATACGATGTAACGGTGTTCTTAGACAAATCTGACTTGCTAAGATACTTTTCAAATTTTGTTACCATAATACTACTGTTTTTAAATGAAACAGTAATAATATAATTGACGTAACGGGCATTATGAGAATGTGCCAGAATCTTGGTGTTCTGTTCCGCTTGGAAATATTTGTGTTTTGAATGAAGGAGAGCTTATTTCAGATAAAAAATATCCATATATTGATGTCAAAGGATTAAGGACTGGGAACTATACTTTTAAACAAACGGGGAAGTATGTGTCAGCAGGTGCAACATTGATTCTTGTTGATGGAGAGAACTCTGGAGAAGTCTTTCATACTCCTATGGAAGGATATCAAGGCAGTACAATGAAAGTGCTTGATATTAATAACAACATGAATGCTCAATACGTTCTCTATTTCGTAAAGCTATATCAGAGAACATTACGAGAAAATAAAGTTGGATCCGCCATTCCACATTTGAATAAGAAAATGTTCCGTGAATTGATAATTCCAATTCCTCCAATAGAAGAACAAGAAAGAATAGTAGATACTATTCAGCAACACTACCGTATATTAGATAACATTAGTGCCAATCTATAATTCGGCACTGATGTTATCAAGTATTTGGAATAATTTGTTTATTTTATTTATTATACGGCTTTGCTCTGCTGAGGGTGGAATGGGTATTGGAAGCTTTGAATATTCCGAAATCCAGTATCGTTTATGAGTATCACCAATGAGCCTTGTTATGCTCATAAACTGACAAACATATTGAATGTTGATACCATCTTTTACATGAAGTATTTTCATAGCCGATGACTTGACCTTGAAGGGAAAATCAACAAATTTAGAATCTGTTGTAAAATCATCAAAGATGATAACAGGCAAATCAGTAAAGACTCCTTCTGTTTCATTTGTATAGCCAATAATGAAAGATTTACCTGCAGTTAATACCGGGATTTTATACAGAGATTTGTAGTCAGTCGATTGAACAATGTATGCCTGTGGCTGCTCATAATCAACGATTTCCTCAAGTGTACAAACAGTCCATCCATCTGGCATATTCTTATAATGCCCGTTATCACAAGGAACAAATGATGGATTTATTCGCTTCAGTAGTTCAATAGCAGGCTCATCATTCGGATCTTGTGGAACAAGTTTACCATGAATGGCAAGGTCGAGGATCTTGGACTTTGCCTGTTGTATAGCTTCATCCAAGTCTGCTTTATTAGATTCGAGCATGTCAATTATTTGAAACCAGCCTTCGATAGAATCCACTATATGCTTTTGCTCATTATATGGAGGCAATGGTATTTGACCATTACACGCATCTGTTGTGCTTAGTCGTGGCATTTTAACACCGTATCCACATTGGATTGTATAGTCAACGAAGTATTTTGAACGAAGCACATGATTCAGATACTCCGGCAGAACAAATGACATGCATTTTATGGGTATTATTTCCGTTGTGCAGAAACCATCTTCATTTGCTACCATGACTTTATTCAGGTAAGTTCTGAGCTTAGAATAAAGCACATCACCTTTATGGAAAGAATGTCGCACTCCTTTTATGTCACGCTCAACTTTGGTAAACCGTTGGATGATTTTGGCAGAATCCTTTTCTAAATCTTCCAGTTCCAATATCCACCCTTCCCAAGGTATATCATCAACAGCTACATTTTCACAATTGCCATAATTCGTGATTTCACCAATCGTTGTCCACTCCCAACTCTCTGGCACCTCAAACGGCACATCATTCCCATAATGGGGCGTATAGGAATGAGTGTGACAGCTTCAAGTCCCCTGTCATACTAGGCAATACATATATTTTTCCAGTTTTGTTTATTTATTCAATTATTTATTGTATTTTTGCAACAGAAATCAACAATTAAGTTATGACAGCACTACAGTTAAATGCGGAATTATTCCGCGAATTAAGCATCATCTCAGAAGATGAGGGCATGATGAAGAAAGCCATAAAGGCTCTTAAGAAAATCACTGCCCAAAAACAGGCAATGGATGAGACGGAGTATATCATGTCCTCTCCAGAAATGGTGAGAATCCTGCATGAGGGAGATGAGGAGATTGCCAAAGGCAATTTTGAACCTATAGCCATTGATGACCTATGGAAGTAGTTCTTCTGAAATTTCCAAATAGGTAATACGCCAAACTCCTTTAATTGTTTTATTAACTGTTCTAACGAGACACTAATCCATACGGAAAAGGTTGACTCTCGCCCCTGACATAGTTGTCTGTAATCACTGACTGCACAATCTCTAACTCCACCGTCACTTATGATGTGGTGAAAGATTACGATGAACTACTGAAGTTAGTAACTGCATAAGGAAATAAGTGTGACAGGTTATTGTGTTTTCCGTCACACTTGCCATATTGTGGTGTAGTGCCAGATTTTCCACTCACTGCGTAGAAAATGTTTCTGAAACTATTGTAGAAGGAGACAAAGTGGTACAACAGGCTTGAAGCCTTCTCCGTATCGTTGTGTCAATGACTTGCGTGGGGACAGGTACCTGTCCCCACGGCTACCTTGAATCGTGGAGGGGAAAAACTAAGAAATTGGCTGAATATGCTTAATCTCTGCATCAACCACAAAGATGTCGCCATCGGCATCGACAAGGACATTACGAGGAACAAGGTCCCATACCTCATACGCTCCATTAGAGAAACGCCCCTCTTGGGTAGTCTTCTCGAAACCAAGAGCTGCCATATAGGTGTCTATCATAATCTGAGTGGCAGGATGGGCATCAGCAATGCGCGGCTGGGTGATGACTGGCTGAACCGTGCGACCATCAAAGCCGGCAAAACCATAGAAGGAATAGGCTGTGTCAGGGAAAAGAAGGTTGTGCAGCAGAATCTTTTTGAGCAGTGCTGCTATACTGCCGCTGTTCAAAAGATTGTTGACTTTATATATAATGCTATCTGCAACATAAGTGTCATTCTCATTACCGCTCGGACCAGGTACACCCAAGTCGAAAATGTCCATCATGGGAATCCAATAGCCGCCAGCTTTAGCCATTTGCTCAGCAGCACGCTGCTCTACCTCAAAATGACTTACATCTGCTTGGCTATCTCGAAGTTGCGCTTCATGTATTGCGCAAAGTCGCTCGAGCTCATTGGCGATTGCTGCGATGCGGCTATTTTCCGCATCTTGCGCTCCGTTGCCTCCTTGTGGAACTGGTTGAGATATGTCATGACTCATCTTTGCTTAGAATTTCACAGGGGCAAAGATACGACAATTTAGCGAAACAAACAAATAAAACAATAAAAATCTACCAATATGACAAAACTGGAAAAGCTATTGGGATCACGGGGTCGGTTCTACTGATCATTTTTTTGTAATTAATTTGGTTTTATCAGAATATGTTTGTAACTTTGCGCCAAGAATTAGAAAAGGAAATACAACAATGGCATTAGCAATTAAAGCAATCCCTACGCTGAAAGGCAAGGAAGCGCGCGAATTTCTTCGTCGTGCAGAGGAAGCCGAGCGTGACTTTAAGGGAAATAAGAACAAGGATCAGCATCCTCTTTGCATGATGGCTCATGAGATACTGAGCAAGGCTGGTATGCTGTAATGTACGGATTTGCATATGTCTTTCTTGATAGAGCAATGCACATTCTTTGAACTGACAGAGGACGTTCTCGCCACCTGTCAACCTTTTTCTTGTGGTAATGCTGACCTCGACGATTTTTTTCAGAACGATGCTACACGCTATGCCTACTACTTGATGGGAAAGACTTATTGCTTTCGCTGGAATAGCGATCCGTCAAAGATTGTCTGTGCTTTGACCGTTTCCAATGACAGCATTCGCATCTATGATCTCCCTCGTAGTCGTCGTGACTATATGAAAAGCCTTACCCATCATGAAAAGCCACTTCGCAGATATCCAGGAGTACTGATTGGTCGCCTTGGTGTCAGCAGAGAGTTTGCAGGGAAGGGTATTGGTAGCGAAGCACTTGACTTCGTTAAGGGTTGGTTCTACTCCAGTAGCAATAAGACTGGTTGCCGTTTTGTAATTGTTGATGCTGTCAATGACCCACAAGTACTTTCGTTCTACGAGAAGAATGACTTTTGTCCTCTTTTCCCCACAGAAGAACAAGAATTTGCCTATACTATGGGGAAGAAAGATACTCCAGTCAAATTAGACACTCGCTTGATGTACTTTGACTTGCTGAAGTTACGCCAAGAATAGGGATCACGGGGTCGGTTCTACTGATCATTTTTTGTAATTAATTTGGTTTTATCAGAATAGGGGCAGGAGTCAGACAGTTTTCCCGGCTGACGGGCGTTTCGTTTGGAGTAGTTCAGAAACTGAAAAATGATCACTTCAGTACCTGTCCCCACGGCTATTGACGGCAATTATTATCAAATGTCATTTTACTTTTCATTCAAATCTGATCATTTGAGCGAGTTGCAGGAAATAGTCATTTGACCAGATGCCCATTTCCTTGGGATTGCGGATAAATGGCAGGACGTCTGCCTTTACCTGATTGAT
>Ga0247610_10004973_pt1 | contig 14097 bp, 10 predicted proteins | sample 174DNAGHGhighgp2_FD_193483 | JGI IMG/M metagenome (GOLD analysis project Ga0247610, IMG submission 193483) | Sheep rumen microbial communities from Palmerston North, Manawatu-Wanganui, New Zealand - 1742 DNA GHGhigh gp2 | ecosystem: Host-associated > Mammals > Digestive system > Stomach > Rumen... | reverse complement strand
CTTTTCTCCGAAAAAATGCCACCAGAACGGCACTTGTCGTACTATTTTTTGCAAAACTGGGAAAACAGACATTCCGCACAGTCTTTATTTACTGGGCGTGGCTGATTTTGGTGCGGTTGCCCTGCATTATTTCTTTATTGGAGACTTGAGACCTGAATGAGAGTGTGTCAAAAGTGCAACAAACAGCTTTATTGCTTGTAGCTATCTGATAATCAAATAGTAATTATTGCCAAAACCGACTTTTGACACGCCCTCTTGAAACCTGAAACAAAGCTCCTCATGGGATGTAGAAACCTTCAGAGACGGGCGGGGCCTTTGGGCAGTTAGGTGCTGGAAAGTCGTAGTTTTCGGGTCCGTATGCGGAAATCGCCAGCCGCCAACAATTCCCTAACCCGCGACGACATGCCTGAAACTCCTCGCAGGTCTTGCACGGACTTTCGTCTCGTACCTCCTTTTGGGAAAAATTCCACTTCGAACGTGCCTGCTCTGATTCCCACATTTCCATAATCGATTGCTTGTTTAGGTCGCCAAGGATGAAAAACGGATGCCAATACATCTGTTCGCAAATCGTAACTTTGCCATCGGGGAGTACGAAAAAGCCGTGCACATTGCCCGTGCATTGCGGACGATATGAGAAATGCGCCCTGCGCTCCTCTTCCGTCTGAAACTCCGCATACCCTAAAAACGACAATTCTGCATCATACTCTCTATTACGCTGATCCACAATGGTTTTCAACCGTGTCAACTGGCTACAAGTACTATAATAAGTCGTCGGTTTGAACTGACTGAAATCAGCCGGTGTGAAATTGACACGTCTGACGTTTGGAAAAGAAGTCAACACATCTATCGTATCGTTCAAGGATGTTTCTGAATCATTGAATCTAGTAATCACGGGCTTGACTGTAATTTCAAAACCGGCCTCATCCAGCAGTCGTAAACCATGCAAAACCTGTCCTGTATAGTGCTCACCAACCTTCAGCATTTGTTGCATCTCTTTGCTGTTCACACTATCAATGGAAAGCTGTATATATCTTATACCCAATGTTTTCAATTCATTCACCATCTTTTCTGTAAGAGGGCATTTTGTAGAGATATGGGGCATATACTCATATTTCAGCATCTCCACCAGCAACTCTCGCCAATGAGGATAGAGGAAAAAATCGCCTCCATCAACTTCTAAGTACGGCATCTCCAAATCGAAAGCCTCTTTGATCAATGCCTTGACTCGCGCAAAGGGCAACGGATGCTTTATCTGCGGTTTGTCCGCATAACAATAGACACAATCGGTCACGCAAGAGGTGTTAAGCATAAATGTCATACTGTTTGGCACTCGCAAACGCACTTCCGAAAGATTGAAAAACTTCCGGACAAAGGGGATATCGATTTTTTCAAGAAGGGAATCACGAACAATGGACATCGTATTGGAAATCAAGAAATTTTTTGGTATTGATGCCCAACATCCATCGTATGTCGGAATCATAACCTCCTCTGAATTGTTAATACAAGGTGACACTGAATTCATGAAAACCTCCTTGTCCATCTTTTCCACAAGAAAGAAACGCGTCGCCACTTCATCCAACGTTTTCGAACCATCGAAAAATCCGAACAAAACAGCCAAATCAGGATGAATACGCCAAGCGAAAGAGTGTGTGATATCCTTCCGATAGAGATTGGCGTCATAACGCGCCGAATTGTTGTTAGTGATAATCACATTATTATAATCCTCTTTGAACTTATAAGCAGGATTTACCACGTACCTCTGATATACATCAAGCTTCTGCATGATTTTTTTCATAGTCTTTATTTTTTATTTTGTTTGTTTTTGTTAGGGCAAAAATAACATCAAACTGCGCCTTTGTCAAGGGGTTTTTGCATTTTCTTTGTATTATTTTCGGAATCAGACATTTAAATTATCCAAAATGAGGGTTTCAAAAAAAACTTTTTACTATCATTTGTTAAGATTTTGAAGCACTTTCGCAAGATTTCGGGGTTTCTACACCAAAATCAAACAAGAAAAAGGGGTGTTCAAAGGGTGTTCCCGTACTTTTTTCGTAAAAAAATCAAATTGATAGAATGTGGGGTGATTGTTATGGAAAAAAGTGTATTTTTGCCGCCGATTTAGAAAAGGATAAAAAAGATAAATTAAAGCAGTTAAAAGTTATGTATTTGACAACAGACGTAAAGAAAGAAATTTTCGCGAAATACGGCAAGAACGAAGCTGACACTGGTTCTCCTGAAGCACAAGTTGCCCTGTTTACGCACCGCATCAAACATTTGACCGAACACGTGAAACAAAATCACGGTGACCGCGTGACCAAACGCGCCCTCATCACCCTCGTTGGTAAGCGCAAAAAAATGCTCGAATATCTCAAGCAACAAGATATCGAACGCTACAGAGCGCTGATCAAGGAATTAGGCTTAAGAAAATAATTACAGAACTGATTACATTGATATTCAAAAAGGCAATTTTGATGGAAATTGCCTTTTTGAATATTTGTTGTATTCTAAAACTCGTATCATCTTAAAAACAAACACTATGAATTTAGGAGTAAGAACAACTTTCGATATCGGTGACGGTCGTATGGTTACGATTGAAACCGGAAAACTGGCGAAGCAGGCCGACGGTGCCGCTGTCGTCACTATGGGTAACACCATGATTTTAGCCACCGTTTGCTGCAAGAAAGAGGCTGTTGAAGGCACCGACTTCATGCCGCTGCAAGTGGAATACCAAGAAAAATACGGCGCTGTGGGCCGTTTCCCCGGCGGCTTCTTCAAACGCGAATCCCGTCCCTCCGAGTATGAAATCCTCATCGCTCGTCTGGTCGATCGCGCTATTCGTCCTCTTTTCCCGAAGAACTTCCACGCTGAAACTCAGGTCGTTGTGACTCTGATCTCAGGTGATAAGAATTTCCTGCCCGACTGCCTCGCCTGTCTGGCTGCTTCTTCCGCTATCGCCGTCTCCAACATCCCCTTCGAATGCCCGATTTCCGAGGTGCGCGTAGGTCGCGTTGATGGCAAACTCGTGGTGAACCCCACCGTCGAGGATATGGAGCGCTCCGACATTGACATGATCGTGGCTGCTTCCATGGACAACATCATGATGGTGGAAGGTGAAATGAACGAAATCTCCGAAGACGACATGGTCGCTGCTCTGAATTTCGCGAAAGAGCACATCAAAATCCAATGTCAGGCTCAGTTAGACCTTGCCGCTCAGGTGCCCTCCGCCAACCCGAAACGCGAATACTGCCACGAAACCGACGACGAGGCTATCCGCGAACGCATGAACACCGAACTTTACGACAAAGTATATGCCGTGGCGAAATCTTTCAAGGGTAAACAAGCTCGTAATGAGGACTTTGACCAGATTCTCGCTGATTTTATCGAGACCATTCCCGAAGAGGAGCGCGACGAGAAGGCTGTGATGGTGAAACGTTACTACGACGAAATCCTCTGGCACGCCATGCGCAACATGATCCTCGACGAGCGCATCCGTCTCGACGGCCGTCACACCGAAGACATCCGTCCCATCTGGATTGAGACCGGATATATTCCTTCTGCACACGGTTCTGCCATCTTCACCCGTGGTGAAACGCAATCTTTGACCACCTGTACACTCGGCACCAAACTCGACGAACAGATCATCGACGGCGCCGTGGTGGAAGGCACTAACCGCTTCCTGCTGCACTACAACTTCCCGCCATACAGCGTGGGTGAAGTGAAACGCATCGGCAGCACCTCCCGCCGCGAGGTCGGTCACGGAAACTTGGCTAAACGTGCCCTCAAACCGATGATTCCGTTCGACGACCCGACGTTCCCCTACACTGTCCGTTTGGTTTCTGACATCCTTGAATCTAACGGAAGTTCCTCCATGGCTACGGTTTGCGCTGGCACTCTCGCACTGCTCGACTGCGGTGTGAAGATGAAAAAGCCTGTTTCCGGTATCGCCATGGGCTTGATCACTGACGAGGCAACCGGTCGCTACGCCATCCTCTCCGACATCCTCGGTGACGAGGACCACCTCGGCGACATGGACTTCAAAGTCTGCGGTACCGAAGACGGAATCACCGCATGCCAAATGGACATCAAGGTGAAGGGTCTTTCCGCTGAAGTAATGGCCGAAGCATTGGCCCAAGCCCACAGAGGCAGAATGTTCATCCTCGGTAAGATTAAGGAAGCGATGCCTGCTCCGCGCGAAGACTACCGTCCGTTCGTGCCACGCATCGTCCAAATGCAAATCCCACGCGAATTCATCGGCGCCGTCATCGGACCTGGAGGCAAAATCATCCAAGAAATGCAGCGTGAAACCAACACCGTCATCAACATTGAAGAGGTCGGCGATTTCGGTATCATCGACATCGCAGCTGCCAACGTTGACGACATCAACGCCGCTATGGAGCGCATCAAACTCATCACCACACTCCCTGAAGTGGGTGAAATATACGAAGGTACAGTCAAGACAATCACCGACTTCGGTGCTTTCGTGGAATTCCTGCCCAACACCGACGGCCTGTTGCATGTCTCCGAAATCGCGTACCGCCGCGTCGAAAATGTGGCTGACGTACTCAATGTGGGCGATAAAATCAAGGTGAAACTCATCGAAATCGACGAAAAGACCGGAAAATACAGACTCTCTCACAAGGTGCTTCTCCCGAAACCAGAAGGTTACGAAGAGGAGAAACCGCGTGGCAACAGCGGAAGAAACGGCGGTAACCGCAACGGTGGTGGCCGCGACAACCGTGGCGACCGCGGTCCCCGTCCGAACAACGGTGGCAACCGTAACGGAGGCAATGCCCCCCGCCACGGTAACAGCAACCAAAATGACGGACAGCGTCACCGCCAAGAACGCCGTGAACTGCCCGATTTCCCTGATATGGACTAAAGTATCTTAATACGAAGAGCGCCGCAAAATCCACGGCGCTCTTCTTTTCGGTGATTAGTGAACAGTGAGCAGTGATTAGTGAATAGAATTATCGATAGTCACAAATCACAAATCACAAGTCACAAATCACAAGTCACAAGTCACAAAAACAATGACAATCAAAGAAGTAACCCGTTTTTTAGAACAAAAATTCCCGCTCTATCTACAGGAAGAATTCGATAATTGCGGAGTGCAATGCGGTGATGAAAGCCAAGAAATCACTGGCGCGATGATCTGTTTCGAAATGTCAGAGCAGGTGCTTGACGAGGCAATTGCAGAAGGTTGCAACCTCGTGATTTCACACCATCCACTGATACTAAAACGTGGTATCACCAAAATTGTGCCCACCGACAGAATCGGGGCTATGATCTGCAAAGCATTGGCACACAACTTGGTACTATACTCCATGCACACCAACATCGACAGTGGTGAAGGCGGGGGTAATGATGTGTTCGCAGAAAAATTAGAACTGCAAAACGTCAAAGTGTTAGACCCTCACAAAGGACTCTATCGCAAGTTAGTAATCTTCGTGCCGAAAGAAAACGCGGAAGCGCTGAAGTCAGCACTGTTCGAAATCGGTTGCGGTGTGCAGGGCAAATACGACCACTGCGGATATACCCTGCAAGGCCAAGGGCAGTTCCGTCCGTTGGAGGGCGCAACCCCCCATATCGGCACGGAAAACCAATTGGAACACGTGGCAGAAGAACGGATAGAGATGATCTATCCAACAGGATTGCAACGTGCTGTTGTTCAGACTATTTACAAACATCATCCCTACGAAGAACCCGCTTTTGATTTGTTGCCGTTAGAGAACGAGAGTCGCACCATCGGTCTTGGACGCATTGGCGAACTGCCCAAAGCAATGCCAATAAATGAATTCCTTGATTATCTGAAAAATAAGCTCGGATTCACCCATTGCCGTTATGCAGGTGACACGACGAAAACGATTCACAAAGTGGCACTTTGCGGCGGGGGCGGATCCAGTTTCATAGACCTTGCCATAGCCTCAGGCGCGGACGCCTATGTGTCGGGCGACTTCAAATACCACGACTTCTTCAAGTCCCATTCTGGCACTTTGCTGGTGGATATCGGACATTATGAAGGTGAATTTTTTATAAAAAATATCATTCATCGACAAATCAAAGAAAATTTTGTTAATTTTGCAGCTTTGATTTCTAAGAAGGAGAAGGTAGAAGTCAACTATTTTTAAAATATTGATATTTAAATAATTATACCCAATATGGCTAAGAAAAAAGTTACGGAAGAAGAGGTTGAAAAAGGTACCAAAAAGACGAGAACTGAGAAGATTGTCCCCAAAATGAAAAAAATCACTCCCAAAAGAGTGAAGGTTCCTCAGAAGGAAGAGGTGGTGGAAGTGGTGCCCGAAGAACCTGTTGTGGTGGAGGAAGTGAAGGTGGAAGAGGATCCGAAACCGAAACAGAAGGTAGCTAAAAAGCCTGTAATTGAGACCATTATCGAAGATGATGAGGTAACTGTTGAAAAATCTTCCGACGGTGTCGTGGAGGTCAAAAAACACGAAACCAACCAAAGTACCGCCGAAGAGCTTTCCATTGAGCAAAAATTGCTGTCTCTATATAATCTTCAGCAAATCTGCACCAAGATTGATGAAATCCGCATGATTCGCGGTGAGTTGCCTGAGGAAATTCGAGATAATGAAGACGAATGCGAAGGTTTGAACACCCGTATCAACAAATTCACGGACGATATCAAGAATCTCAAACTCAAAATCGCTTCCGAGAACACAAATATTGAAGAGGCCAAAGCTTCTATCAAAAAGTACGAAGATCAGCAGAATGAGGTGCGCAACAATCGCGAATATGAAGCCCTGAGCAAAGAGATTGAATTCCAGAACCTGCAAATCCAGGTGGCAGAGAAACATAAAGAAAAACACGATGCCGAGATTTTGGACAAACAGAATAAAATCAACGAAACCAACGAGCGCCTAAAAGAGCTGGAAGATATTCTGGAACACAAGAGAGCTGAATTGGAGGTGATTGTGGCTGACACTCAGAAAGAAGAGGAGGACCTACTCGAGAAGGCTGAAGTGCTTAAAGCTAAGGTTGATACTCGTCTGCTGGCCGCTTTTGAACGTATCCGCAAAAATGCCCACAACGGTCTGGCCATCGTGAAGATTGAGCGTGACGCATGCGGCGGTTGCTTCAGCAAAATCCCTCCGCAACGTCAACTGGATATCTGCCTGCACAAGAAAATCATCGTGTGCGAGGCTTGCGGACGTATCTTCATCGACGACAAACTGGTTCACGAACACGAGAACGACGCACAATAATCCGCGTCATTAAACGTTAAAACCTTTTGTCTGTCTAAAACGACAATTTTTGAGTAGAAAAAACTTATTTTATTCACCTTAAAAATAACAATTATTATGAAAAGAATCTTAAGTGTAATTTGCATGGCCCTTCTGGCCGGAGGTATGATTTTCACCTCTTGTACGAAAAACTGGACTGTTACAGTGAAAGCTAACAACGATGCTTGGGGGACTGTGACCGGTGGTGGTACATACGCTGATAAAGCTACTGCCACTATCTCCGCTTCTCCTGCCCAAGGCTATCAATTCGCAAAATGGGATGACGGTGTTAAGGACAACCCCCGCACCATCACCGTTACTGCTAACGCTACCTACACCGCTGTTTTTGAAGTTGCTGAACCTGGTGTGAAAGTGACTTTCAACGGAAATAACTGGACTGCAGGTGATTTCGCAGGTAGTTTCTACTCTGGCACTATGCAAGATGGTACACCTTATTCTGGTTGGGTCGTTTCTGCCGCTAAAACTGCAGACAATCTCTTCCCTACTTGTGATGTTGCTACACTGACTGGCAAGAGCACAGGTACTTTCACTGACCAAGCTTCCAGCAGCAATGGCGGATTGGGCGGCGGTGATTTCAACTACGTTGAATATTACAATGAAACCGCTTTGACTGACAATACCTACAACTATGGTGACTGGTGGGCAAAGAGCGTTACGCTCAATGTTACTGCTTTTGACCCCACTGCTCTTACTCTCTCCTCTAATTTGAATGCAACCATGTTTGATGCTTATACTGCATTTGTTGATCAAGCTGGTGTTGACGCTGCTCCTACCGCTCCTATGACGAATGTCATCACAAACGTCACGCTCTCCCAATCCAAGGGTGCAGCTCTTAAGAACGGTGCCAAAAAATTGGTTGCTGCTAGATAATCAGTTTTTTAGAAACAGAAATAATGCTCACGTTCACACGTGAGCATTATTTTTAAATGGCTGATATTATGAGAAATATAGCATTCATTCTCTGCGCTTTTGCAATGACTTCAATACTGTCATGTTGCAAAAGCGAGAAATCGCTGATTGAGCAATCTGCAATGGGTTATCTTACTGCGATGAGTAATTACAAGATTTCCGAGGCAGAACCATACGCAACAGCGGAAACCGTTGAAAATACGCTTCATGCCATTGAAAAATACATCATGCCTAACCTGGATTCCAATGTAATCAAACAGAACACTCCTGCAACAATTGAGATAATAGATGTTAGCATTGTGGATGACACAACGGCCGAGGTTACCTACAAAAAAACAACACCTATACAGGTACAAGAGGGAAAACTAGAGATGGTCAAGCGGGATAAAGACTGGAAAGCACAGGTCAACATTCAAATCCCCGAAATGTTAAAAATCGAATATAAGGTGGATTCAAAAGCACTTGATGAAAAATACAAAGGAAAACTGACCCCTGGCAGGACAGATCAAACAAAACCTTCTTCAAGAATGAAAAAAGAGTAGCGGTTGTGGCGCTTTTGCTTCAGTCGTCCATCAAGATACGGTCTTGGCATGCCCACCGAAACTTTTTCAAAAGATAAACCATCATCAATACTTATTATTATGAAAAAATCATTCACCACATTGTTCATGGCTATCTTATTGGGTGGCCTGATTTTGTCCTCTTGCACAAAACATTATTTCATCACTGTAAGGGCCAACAATGATGACTGGGGCACCGTGATAGGAGGTGGTAAATTCAAAAATAAAGATACCACTACCATAGCGGCACGCCCGAATGATGGCTATAAATTCGTGAAATGGGATGACGGCAATCGGGAGTCTCGCCGTGTCATCACAGTTACGTCAAATGTCACATATACAGCAATTTTCGAAGAGCCAACCGTCGAACCAAGCGCGAAAGTCACCTTCAAAGGCTCTGAATGGGAAGCTGGAGACATCGGCGGAGAATACTACGTGGGAAACCAAACAGGATGGAGAGTGGCAGCCGCCCCTGTCAGCACCCACGAATTTCCGAAAGCGGAATGTGCCGCTTACGTCACCACTGTGGGACGCTATTCGGATGCTACGACAAACGGATATGACTATCAAAACAACATCATTTCCGACTTCGAATACTACGAAAGCGATGTTTTATTTGGTGAAGACGGTGTCATTCATGGCGACTGGTGGGCGAAAAGCGTCGATCTCCGTATCAGTGCTTTCGATGCTAATAATATGAGAATTTCAGCTACAGCAAGCGCAACCATGTTTAATGCCATTGAGGCTTTTGTTGACGGTGTGGGTATTGACAATGCCACAACCACTACGACGACGATGAAAATAATCAACATCACCCTGACACAAGCCTTGGTTGACAAGAAAAAAACGAACAAAAGAAAATAAGGCTATAACATTATAGCGTCCGCTACAACCTCAGCCACGGATTTAATCTCCACACCGAGCTTATATTCGTGGTTGATTTGTGATAGTTGGTCAGCACAATTGTGACACGGTGTAATGACCACATCCGCGCCCGTCGCCTTGATCTGGTCAGCCTTGATTTTCCCTATTTTCAGACGACGTTCGTTATATTCGCTCATAGCCAACATTCCGCCACCACCACCGCAACAGAAATTGTCGCTGCCAAATGGTTCCATTTCTATCAGCTCTGGCACGGCCTCTTTCACCACAAAACGCAACGAATCAAAAAGTCCCCCATTACGGGTAATATTACACGGATCGTGAATCGTGTACTTCTTGGTATTCAAAGACTTATCTAATTTTATCTTTCCTGATTTAATGTATTCCTCAATCAATTCCACGAGTGAAATCATCTTAAAATCAGGATGTTGACCCATATAGTTGGGAGATTCCCAGCGGAGTGCGCGTGTGCCGTGACCGCATTCGCCCAAGACCAACGTTTTGCATTTCAGTTTTGCCATCTCGTCGTACATGTGCTGCGCAATCTGCTTGGCATGCTCGTCTTTGCCAGAGAAGTAACCATAGTTTGTCACATCATACATCTCGTCGGAGAGTGTCCAATCGGCACCTGCCACGTGGAAAATCTTGGCAGCGGCGGCGATAGAGAGTGGGAAAAATTTCGGTTCACGCGGATTGAGCGTATAGAGAATCTCGGTGTTTTCCTTGTTCATTGGGATCAGCGTCTCTTCCGTCTCCAACTCATCTTGTAACTCCTCCTGCATCCAATCGATGGTATCCACGAAATCCTCTTTCGGAATTGCCATGTTGTTCTTGGTGTTGAGTGCAGCATCCACAGTAGCTTGCAAAGTATCTGGCACACAGTTCATTGCGGCCAACATTCGACGACCTGTGCGCACGACGAACGGTATATCGACACCAATAGAACAGTGCTTGACGCAACGCCCGCACATCGTACATGAGCCATACAACGAATCAACCATTTCGGCGATGTAATCCTCCGTCAACTCCTTGGCATTGGTCAACTTAGGCGCAGTTCTACCCAAAAAGGTACAATAACGGCGATAGATGGAAGAAACCATATCCACCTTCTTGCCGGGGATATATTTCGGTTCTTCAAATGTTTTAAAAAAGAGGCAACTGGTCTCACACAATCCGCAGTGCACGCAAGCGTTGAGATGCGTAAGAAGCTTACTGTCCGTGTGTTTGGTCAGAATATTGACGGCCTTCTGAATGCCCTCGGAGGATATCTCTTTCATATACATTACATTTAGGCCGCGAAAATACAAATTTTTGTTGAGTGTAGAATGAAGATAGAACATAGAAAAGTGTATTTTTGCAGGTTGTATTATTATATTAATGTATGAGACATATTTCACTTTTATTAGTATGGTTAAGCCTCATAGTTTTTGTATCTGCCCAGGATGCCACTTGTTATCGTATCTATCTGAGTGACAAAAACAACACTCCCTACTCTATCGATAATCCGTCGGAATATTTGTCACAGCGTGCCATCGACAAGCGTGAGCGTTTCAACATTCCGATCACGGAACAGGATCTGCCCATTAATCCGGAATACAAGCAGCAGATTTTAGCATTGCACCCGCAGATGCAACCGCTGGCCGTTTCGAAATGGATGAACACCTTCACGGTCTATTGTCCTGACAACACAGTGGTTCCGCAAATTCTGAATTTGCCGTTCGTGGATTCCATCATGGCAGTGGGAGCCTTTATCTTGAACGACGCACCATCTGCGAAAATCCCTGAAATTCAGCCTTCTATCGTCCAGAACACGCTTATTCCGACCAAAAAATCTTTGGATTACGGTTATGGTTTCGGACAAATCGCTTTCCACAACGGACATTTGCTGCATGAGGCAGGCTTCCATGGCGAAGGAATGCTAATCGCCGTGATTGATGGTGGATTCTACGGCATTGAAACGATCTCCTTTTTCCAGGAGATGGTGAACGACAGGAGATTCTACGGCCACTATTCGCTGATGCCTGATTTTATGGACACTTCGATAAGCGGTTGGTCCGAAATACACGGCACGCTTGTAACTTCCGCCATCGCCGCCAACACCAGCGGCGAACTGATCGGCACCGCACCTGCCGCATCCTACGCCCTTATCCACACCGAATGGGTGGGCTCTGAAGAACTTGTAGAAGAGGACTTCTGGGCAAACGGAGCTGAAATCGCCGACAGCATAGGTGCTGACGTCATCAACTCCTCGCTGGGGTATCGCTCGTTCCCGGATTTCCCGCAGTCCGACATCACTTACGCCGACATGGACGGGTTGAACAGCATCGCATCGCGTTGCGCCACCATTCTTGGACAAAAAGGGGTAATTGTTTGTATCGCAGCAGGTAACGATGGCAACAACCAATACTACCACATTGGTCGGCCTGCCGATGCCGTCGATATTCTGTGTGTGGGCGCCAGTGCCGTGGACAGCGTTATCGCCGGATTCTCGTCGCACGGTCCCTCTTACGACGGCCGTGTGAAACCCGATATCACCTCCATGGGGGTGAGCACCTATTGTTACTACCCCAACAACTGGCTCATAACGGAGAACGGAACGAGTTTGGCCACTCCAGTAGCTACAGGGCTCTGTGCCTGTCTTTGGCAGGCCATGCCTCAATACACCGCCTCCGAGATGATGCAGATCATCCGTGAGAACAGCCACCGCTACAACAATCCCAACACCGAATACGGCTACGGTATCCCCGACTTCTACAAAGCCTACACCACTCACGTCGGCATCAATGACTACAAACCGCTGCAACTCAGTGTCTATCCCAACCCCGTCACTGACCAGCTGAACATCGTCAACCCCGACGGCAACATCCAGACCGTCACCCTCTACAACACCTCCGGCCAACTCGTCCTGCAAACCGCCGTTTCCCACTCCCCGATTCTCGAGATCAACGTAACATCCTTGTCGAAAGGGTTTTACGTCGGATCAGCTACGCTCAACAACAATCAGATAGCAACTTTTAAATTCGTAAAATAATAATCTACCGATCTCTTGCCCCTGCCGGGACCGCTCAAGGAAATATCTTTATAACCTTAAACTATAAAGCTTAAACCCTATATGAAACATCTAACACTAATCTGGTTCCTTTTTGGTCTTTCCTTTTCCCTTTTCAGCCAAAACCCAAGTCCAACCTGTTACCGTATTTATCTGAGTGACAAGAACAACAGCCCCTATTCCATTGACAATCCATCGGAATTTCTCTCACAGCGCGCCATTGACAAGCGCACTCGTTTCAACATTCCTATTACAGAACAGGATTTGCCAGTGAATCCGCAATACAAGCAACAGATTTTGGCGTTGAATCCCCAAATGCAACTGCTGGCTGTCTCCAAATGGTTGAATACGATTTCTGTCTATTGTCCGGATAGCGCTATCGCCCAGCAAATCACGAGTCTTCCGTTTGTCACTTCCGTGTTAGCGATTGGCTCGACAGAGTTGCAAGACAATCCCACCGCTTCTGTACCTGAGAATCCTGTGCCCATGACGCAGAATGTTTCGTCACTCACAAAAGATAACATTAATTATGGAAACGCCTATCGACAAATCGCCATACATAACGGACATTTTCTGCATGCGGAGGGGTTTCTCGGCGAAGGCATGCTTATTGCGGTGATAGACGGTGGCTTCAGGGGAATTGAGACCAATCCTTTCTACCAGAAATTGATTGACGAAGGTCGTCTTGTCGGAAGATATTCCCTTAGGCCTAACTTTGTGGACGAAAACCTTCTAAATGAATCAAGACATGGCGCGAGGGTGACCGCCGTTATGGCTGCCGCTGAAAACGGTCAATTTGTAGGCACCGCTCCCAAGGCTTCTTACGCCCTCATCTTCTCTGAATGCAATAATACCGAACAGCCCTTCGAGGAGGATCTATTGGCCAACGCCTTCGAAATTGCCGACAGTCTTGGCGCCGATGTCATTAATGCGTCCATTTCATATTCGGTATTTCCCGATTTTCCCCAGGGCAATCATTCATACGCCGACATGACCGGCTACTACTGCTTCCCCAGTCGTTGTGCCAACTTTTTAGGGGAGAAAGGTATCATCGCGTGTGTTTCTGCTGGCAATAATGGATTGGATGCCGAGTATCACATCGCATCCCCTGCGGATGCATTTAACATTCTTTCCGTAGGTGCTTGCAACGTTGACAGTCTCATTGCCGGTTTCTCCTCTCACGGATATGCATTCGACGGACGCGTGAAACCTGATATCACTAGCGTGGGATTATCCACTCTTACCTATTTTTATGACAATGTCCTTATGCCAGTTGACGGCACAAGCTTTTCCTCTCCGGTAGCCGCCGGTCTCAGTGCCTGTCTGTGGCAGGCCATGCCCCAGTACTCTTCAACGGAAATCATGCAGATAATTCGCGAAAGCAGCCACCTCTACAACAACCCTAACCCCGAATACGGCTATGGCATCCCTG
>Ga0247610_10004972_pt1 | contig 14099 bp, 8 predicted proteins | sample 174DNAGHGhighgp2_FD_193483 | JGI IMG/M metagenome (GOLD analysis project Ga0247610, IMG submission 193483) | Sheep rumen microbial communities from Palmerston North, Manawatu-Wanganui, New Zealand - 1742 DNA GHGhigh gp2 | ecosystem: Host-associated > Mammals > Digestive system > Stomach > Rumen ... | reverse complement strand
TGGATTTTGAAGGATTTCGATCTGGCTTTCTGAGCAAAATGACAATCTTGGCGAACCATGCGTTTCATGTTACTTTTTTTCCCCGCCCGCCTCAGGCAGCATACGAGGCATACGATCTTTGAATCGCCTTTTGTGCGACCATCAACCGCCGCCCCACCCCAACTAAGACTTACCTAAGAATTAATAAGGACTTAAGAAAGGGTTATTAGCTGTCATCAATTTCTAATGGGGGCTCGTAATCCACGAAACGGTTTACCGCTTTTTTGTGCATGGCGGTGAAGAATTAGTCAAGAAAGTTCAAAAATGAGTCAGAAAAATAAATGAGTATGTCGCTATGTCGCTAATTTACGGAGGCTAAATAGAGCATAAAGTGGTGATATATAGCAATTTACCAAATAGCGACAAAAGCGACAAAGCGACACAACAAAATTGGTGTATGGTGTATAGCCCTTCTTGGCGGAAGCCACTCCTCCTTTTTGTCGGGAGGACGTTCCAAACTTAGAGAGTAAAGATGTTGGAAAGACATAAGCCCAATACCCAACATACATCCAACTAATAACGAACTTATAACCAACTTATAACCAACGATTGAAGGCTAAATGCCACCAAAACGGATATGATTTGGCTACGGAATCGGGCATTTGTGCTATATATCCTGAATTATTATTGCAACCACCATGTTATAAGATGTCGACGTCTTTGAAATCATTCATTGCTTGTTTGATTGGTAAATGATCAGAAAAATGACACTATTCCATACTTTTTTAAGAGCTTATATAAGGGCATCACAATAGGAAGAGGCCGTAGTTGAAAGAGTTAATGCAGATGGCACTTAAGACGATCATCCTGAAAACACAGCGACTTGGGGATTAAGGAGTTTTGTGTGTAGACCGCAAAAAAAATAATCAGAAATTGGCACAAATGCCACAAAATGCATAAAAAACACAAATAAATTTGCACATGTGCAATATTTTTTGTAACTTTGTGCCCAATTTTTTTCATGCGCATATACGCTTTTTTGTAAGCACGTACGTGGGAAAAGTAAAACGGATGCTTAAAAAATATTATAAATTAACAATATGAATTACATTGTTTCATTTACTTTAAAAAATTTTCGCTCATACAAAGAGGAAACTACATTGTCTTTTTCTGCTCTAGAAAGCGACTATAAAAGGGACAATGTAATACCTGTCACTTTGTCTTCTGGAGAACATATTCGCCTTTTAAAAGTTCTGGCAATTTATGGTGCTAATGCTTCAGGAAAGAGCAATATCATTTGGGCTTTAAATGCATTGATTTCGTTTGTAAGAAATTCATATCAGTTAACAGTAGATACCTCTATACCGTATGAGCCTTTTTTACTTAATGGTGTGGCAGACAAAAGTGATATATCTCTATCTATTGATTTTATAGTCAATGGCGAATATTACACATATTCCATAAGTTACAACGAAGACAGATTTACAGAAGAGAAGTTGCTCCAAGGGTATAAGGAGAAGACTCTTATCTTTGATCGTAACTATCTTGACAAAGATACCATCAGTAATCTGCTAACAAATATATCCCCAGAAGATTTCAAGTTATATGACAATCATCTTCTTCTATCAGAATGCGCCAATAAAGGATCGGAGAAAATGACCAGCATATACCGTTTCTTCACCCATATACAATCTGAGCCTGTAGGAGACTCTGTGAATCTAAAGCGGTTCAACGAAAGAATAGCAAAAGACATCCTAAAAAATAGTCAAAGTTTAGCCTCTGTGCGATTGAGCCGATTGCTAACAATAGCAGACAAGAATATTAGTTCTTTGAAACTTAACAAGCACGAGGAAGACGATTTTCAATTCCCCACATCTATTCCAGAGCACATAAAACAACGTTTCATTACAGAGAATCAATGGGAGATTGAAATATTGCACAAAGGTTCTTCAGGCGAAAAAGAGTTTCCGATTGAAGTAGAATCGACTGGAACAAAACGATTATTTGGTCTTGGAGGAAGAATTCTCGACATTCTTAATACCGGAGGTATTCTTGCATATGACGAGATGAATATTGCACTGCATCCTGAGTTGTTCAAATTGTTAGTTAGTTTCTTTTTAAACAGCAAGTCTAATCCTCATAATGCCCAATTAGTAATGACTACGCACGAAACAGCCCTATTGCAAGGACCAGAAAGTCTGCTTAGAGCAGATCAGATTTGGTTTGCAGAAAAGGGAGAAGATGGGCAATCTGATTTATTCTCTGCTCAAGATTTCAAAGATGTGCCAATCGTTTTGCCTTTCGAAGCATGGTATAGGAATGGCAGATTTGGAGCGTTGCCTTCATTTGCAAATATAGATTATATCTTTGAAGAACAATCTGAAAAGTAAAGCAAATCATGAGCAGACCTTTAAGATATCTTAAAGACGGTCGGATTGCCATTGTATGTGAAGGTTCCGAGACGGAGGCTCCTTTCTTAAGAGAGGTAAAATCATTACTTGAAAAATTAGGAAAGAGGGATAAGGACGAACTTGTTATATATCCAAAAGCAGATACGAAACCGGCTAATCCGAACGCCAAAAAGAAGTCGCATAAAAGTAAAGCATCCGAATGGCGCTACTACTATACAGCTGAAACAAATCTGCAAGACTATAACACGTACAAGGCGCAACCGACAAGGTACGTACGAGAAGCGCAATTGTTAATGGAGCAAGAGGGATATTATTGCGCATGGGCTGTTTTTGACCATGATAATTTTGCTCATCGAAAGGATGCATTTAATTTGTGTAAACAACAACAAAACTTGGGGAAAAAGTTATTTATTGCATTTTCTTCCATAAGTATAGAAGAAAGTCTTCTACTTAGCAAAGAAAGATGCCAAACTAATTTTGGTAGTTCAGTTGCGGTCATTGATTATATGAAAAGTAAAGGATATATAAAGCAGAGTTACGATAAAAACGATGCGTGGATTAATTTTGGAAGCCTAATCCTTGACAAAAACAGTGGTATGGTTCAAAACAGCATGCTTTTCAATAGTACATGGTCGCAGCAATTAGAAAATGCTAAACCTATATATGATCGAAACCCATATTCTGACTTTGAAAAACTACTACGATTTCTTAGCAAAGATGACAGAGAGATTATATGGATTCATTCTGGAAAAGAATTTGATTTAGATAAAAATAGAATGAAAATAGAAGATAGTGGAAATGCATATCAGATAACAAACATAAGTGGTTCGCCCATAGTACTGAATATGAACAATTGTGGTTTTGTAGACAAGAACTTATCTTTATCATCGGCATTAACAACAAGTGCAATTCTGAATGCGGGGAAAAACATTGTGATTAATAAACAGGCTCCTCTAAACCTCTGCATGCAATTTGGCAATAAAAGATATATTGCATACTGAAAAATAACTAAAAAGTGGCATAAAAGCTACATAATGCATAAAAAATGCAAAAAAATTTGCACAAGTACAATATTTTTTGTACCTTTGTGCCCATATTTCTCATGTACGTATATGTGTGAGCGTTTACACATGGGAAACAAAATAGTATAAAAATATTATGAAAAGTGAGTTCTCTTTTTGTGGCGCCAGTCACGATTATTTTGCGATAGTTATATCGTTAAATCGCTTTATTCAAGGCTCGAAATAGGTTCTTCGAGTCCCCTTGTACGCGCGCCTATATATGCTAAAGTCCGAACAAGTACAGAAAATGCCACCTCTATAATGCAACAGCGTCCATCACGTTAGATAGTATCCAACAAAAAAAATAGCCCGCAAAGAGAAAACAAAGATAAAGGAAAAAAAACAGATGAAACTTTGAAACTTTGAAACTTTGATGAAACTTTATAAACGACTAATATATAGCGCATTACACCCAAAAATCTCAAAGTCTCATGCAAAAAAAATAGCCAAAGTGCAGAAAGTGCAAAGCAAATTTTTAATAGCGGTCAAAAATTACCAATATGACCCAAAAATAAGATAAAAAGAGAAGATAGAAATCCATCAGTGACGTTCAGGATGCTCGCGAAATGGTCACGAGAATGAAAGGGAAAGGGAAAACGAAACAATAGGAAGTCCTAGGTAGCCCTATGAATACCTAGGTAATCCTAGGAGAAAAAAGAACAATGAGCAATAGAGAAACACATTATTTTGTGCAGAGGGTGCCAAACTATAAAGAGTTGCTGTTTTTTCGCAAGTCGGTAGCGTTGTATGATGTGACTTTTGCTTTTTGTGAGCGCTACCTGACGAAAGGCGATCGGACGATTGATCAGATGGTACAAGCCGCACGAAGCGGCAAGCAGAATATCATCGAGGGGTCGGAAGCGGCTCCGACATCGAGTGAGACGGAGATCAAGTTGCTCAATGTGGCTCGTGCGAGTTTAAAGGAGCTGCAAGCCGATTATGAAGACTACTTGCGCGCAAGAAAGATGCCGATTTGGGACGCGAGACATGCGCGGTATGATGGACTGAAGCGATTCTGCGGGCAGACGAATGACAGCGAGGCGTATATGGCTCAGATCGAGAAGATGAACGATGAGGAGATAGCGAACATGGCAATCACGATGTGCTACCAAGTAGATGTAATGATGACAAAGTACATTGGAGTCAAGGAACGGGAGTTTGTGGAGAACGGCGGTATCCGCGAGGCCATGACGAGAGCTAGAGTTCAATATAGGAATGAGCACCCGAATGGGTAGAAAGTGCAAAAGTGCAGAAAGTGCAAAGAACAAAATAAGAGAAAAAGAGGCGATAGACCAGACCGGTTCAAACCCGATGCAAAGCCGGTCCATTCCCGATCCATAATCGGGAGATAACGACCCACCAGAGACGTTCAGGATGCGAACGAGATGGGAATGAGAGTGAAATGGAAAAATAACAGAAAAATCAAGAAAAAACGAAGAAGAAGCAGAAGTAGGAACAAAGTATTAACCATTTAACGTTTTTTTAAGATGATTAAAATTTCAAGAAATGCCGGTTATGCACCGGGAAATTGGAGAGGACAACAGAATCCTCTGACAGAAGATCAAGACGAGTTAATTGAGGACTTTGCAACCTTAGTTGACCTTTTGAACAAAAACTAATCATTAGGGCCTAGGGCATTGAATTGCCCTACGCTCACAAGAAAGAAAATAAGAAAGAATATAAGATGAGATGAAACTAAAACTGCTCAAATATGGGTTAGTGATGGTGCTTGCGATGATAGTAAGTACGGGATTGTTGTGGGCAGAGGAATGTGATGTGAAATATAATACAAGGACTTATAATATAGCAATCTTACCGACCAATGATTCATTGACTAAAGGAGCCAATTTAAGCGAGTTTGATAGTTTGAAAGAGTCAACTGGATTGGAATTGACAATAACGGAAGTTAATATTGAAAACCCGCATACTAACATTTTCAGGAATAAAGAAATATGGTATTTAATCATTCCAACTGTTGTTATAATTCTTTTGATATTGTGCTATTGGTGTTCAAAAACAAAAGATAAAAAGATAAAGAAATTACTCAAGAAAGGCGAAAAGAAACGTGCATTGTCAAAGATAATCAATAATTTCTTAAGCCGTAGTGACCTTTCTATTATAGGAGCGTCAGTAGTTGTAATATTTGTTATTGTATTATTTACATTTATTTTGTTGCTCGTTATACGGGGATATGACTCTTCGCGGTTATCAGAGTTCAGCCTTTCGCGTTTGGGTCTAATCGGCGATTTCTCCAGTGGAGTTCTCGGAACATTAGTGGCATCGGTAGTAGCGATATATGCAATTCGCACATACAGGTTAGAAAGAAGTGCCAAAAAAGAAACATCTTTACAGACAGTTTTGTCAGCGATGTTGGAATTACATAGGCAAAATGTAAAAGAGATTAAGATAGAAAAGGCCGAAGCTACCAATGAGTATGTAGAAGGAAGAGAAGCTTTTAAACAGATGTACAAAGAGTTAAAAGCCATATACGAAGATGTTGAAAAAGCTATACAAAGTGAAGTTAAGAGTGACCCGATAAAATACGCGGAGTATCAAGAAGAGATAAAGCAAAAAAGATTAGCTCATATCTTATCGTATGGCTATTTCTTTTACAAAGCGATGAGTTATAGGATTATCGATACAGAGGGTGCGTTGAAAGATTTATGTGATGCCGCATCAAGATGTGTTCCTGATAAATATAGAAATCTTAATCGCCATCTTGTGTTAGGTCATTACTATCGACATTTATACAATATGGTTAATTATGTGGATAAAAGTGATTTTAGTTCGCAACATAAAAATAAGGAAAAATATGTTAAACTAATCCGTTCTCAGTTATCAGATTATGAAGAAATCTTACTTTATTATGATTCGCTTTCACTTCTTGGAATGGATTGGAACGACCCATTAGGAGAAGAAGAGAAAGATGAGATGAATCTTATCTGCAAGTATAGATTACTTAAAAACTGTCCTTATTATATTGTATATTTTGGCATCAAGCCAAGTATAACGTATCAAAAAGAAATCAAGACTTGGAATAAAGAAGGAGAGATGTTCTTCGAAACAGATATTAAACAATTAATGCCTAAATTATATAAACTTTTAAATAAATAACAAAATTATGGGAAATAGGATTACAACTAAAATGACGTTTTATGATTTGGTCACTTTGATAGTGCCGAGTGCTTTAGTTTGTTATGTGTGGGGATTTCCTTGTGTTAAGTTCCCTGATACATGGATTGGTTATGTAACTGAATTTGGGTTTGTTTTGCTGTTAGGTGTTACATTAAAGAGTTTTGGAGCATGGTGGGGGAGTTGCTGGTTTCGCAACAATACAGATATAATTAAAGAAGAGGAAGAAAAACAAGATGAGGGTAACTATAAATTCTCATTCTGCTCATTCTTACATACATGGGTATGCGATCCTATTCGGTACATATTTGGTCCGTTAATAAAATTATGCATACCGAAGGAACCTGATAAAGCGAAACTTGAAGAATACAATGAGAAGTATGATGAGGCGTACAAAGATTCATATTATGGACATCGTATAGAAATAATAGAAAGTCATGTGGCATTTCTACAAACTTGGGCTTGGGCACTTATGATTTGTATGTTGTGCAATATTAAATGTTTTGAGTGTAATAAGATAGATATATGGTTATTAATGATAGGAGCATATATTAGCATAGTTCTCATGCTTGCTATTCAAAGAAAGATATATTATATGATCTGGGAAAGCAGAAAATATGTTAGTAAAGTTTCATCTAAGGAAAACGAGAACCAGAAATGCGAACTGAGCGAATTTAATCGTAATTTATTAAAAAACAATGAAGAGATTCAAAAGAAAATAAATGCACAGGCTGCTCAAGTTCAGGAAATGTCAGAGAAAGTTGACGCATTGACAAAGAAATTATTGAACTAAATCAATGAATTCAAACATCAATATCGAATAAACTCGCTAACGTATACACGCGAAAGAAAATAAAGAGATTAATTAATACCAAATTCATTATGAAAGACTATGAATGGCAAATACAGGTGTTGCCAATGGACAAACTCTGTTTTGTAAAACAAATCTATCTTGAGGACAATCATTTTAGTGGTGTGGTTTGTTATACTCGTTCGTTAACCAATGAGTATAAGATGGGAGAAAGAAATTCCGAAGGTCATGACCCCCAAGGATATCCTTATGATATATTGGACGAGGCTATATTATATGCTCTTCAAAGAGTGTACTCGAATGCATTTTGTAAAACATCACTACAAGTATGCAATGTAGAACTTGATTACAATAATCTATGGAAAGGCCAAAGAGAGGTATATCCGATTGATATATATATTGAAGAGATGGTAGAGGAGCTCCTCCCTAATTACTCTTTCCCAATTCGACACCCTCGTTGGGTCTCTATATTAGGAGTCGAGTTATATTGCATAAAAGGAGTTGCGTTTGATTTGAACAAGGCTCTTCAGTATTATTTATATCAATGTGGCGAAGAAGAATATAAGCAGATTTATGATCTGGCAACCAAAACCTATCGACCAATGAGTCAGAATAATTAACAAACCAAAAAATATAAAAGTATTATGAAAAAACATTTATTTTTAAAATCGTTACTGGTACTCATTGGAGTGCTGATAACAAGTTTAACAACCCAAACATGGGCGGACAATTATGTCTGGGGACATTTGTATTTTAATAATACATCAACAAACTGGGAATATGTCAGTTTTATCGTTGGTACCGATTCTAAATCCGCTGCTTTTTATTTTGGAGACAATCCTATAGCCAACACTAATTTGTACTATAAACAAGTTCATTATGACGATGGATACGGAAATGGCCTTGCATACAAAGATTTGTATTTCTTCAACGGAAAATGGAATAATGGTTATGATAGCTATGCTGATCAGAAACCATATGATCGCGTAAGTAGTTCAACTCATTGGCAACCTGCAAAATGGAACTACAATGATGATAAAAAGTGGTATTTTGACGGCAGCACCCAACAGGAAAATATTCCGACACGTGAAGCCTGGTCTGGTGTAAAGACGCGTACAACTAGCGCTACCTATTCTACCGAAGAATCTACATGGCCTGCAACAATTTCTTTGAAAGGAACGCACATGGATGGCGATGCTTCCACTGGCCGTAATACCATTAGTAGTACTGCCGGTAATTCTGCTGAATCTGATCGTAAATATGGAGCCGTTATAACCGGATTAATCACTCATACCTATTCATCGCTTGCTTCCGGTTGGTATTTTGAAGGTTGGGGAACAGGTGATAGCCCATCTAGTACAAATAGTTCATACGAATATAATATTTCCTCAAACACAACGGTTTACGGCTTCTTCTCGAAGACTTACACTTTGTCGTATGATGTAAAGGGCGAAGCTGGCTCAAGTACGTTAGCCGTGGATGTCGCTAACTTTAGCGGAACTAAGATTTCAGGCAGTTCTATTCCTTGCGGACACAACATAACCTTTACCGCTTCTCCGTCCACAGGACGTGAGGTAGAGGAATGGTATAGCGATGCCGCATGTACGGTTTCTCTGGGTCGCGGAGCATATGACACGTATAGTATCAGCAGTTTATCAGGGAATACAAGCGTTTATCCCAAATTCCGCTATAAACATTATACTATTACCTATAAAGACCAAGGTGATGCAGCTTTCTCCGGTGTGCATGGCGACGGTTATCCCACCGAGCATGTTTATAATACAGCTACTCTTTTGGTTAATCCGACAAGAGAAGGCTACACCTTTGCCGGTTGGTATACAAACTCTGCCTGCACCGGTGCAGCTGTTACTTCATTAGGAGCAACAGATTTTACGGATAATATCACTCTTTACGCCAAGTGGACAGAGAACTTGTCGGCAATCACTATTAACACACCGGAGACGTACCAAGGTTCTCTTTCAACCACTGGAGTACAAAATCTGGGTGTAGCTACTACACTTTCTTTGAGTGCTACTGCTGCTAACGGCCATAAATTCCATGAGTGGATAAAAACAGGCAATGCTGTATTGTCGTCCACTACCGACAATCCCACTACCGTTTCCGCAGATGGAACATATAATGGGAGTGGAACGGTATCTGCACGTTTCATATCGCGTTTTGCAGTTATTGGTTCAGCTTCTGATGAGTCATACGGAGATGCAAATGGAATGCCGGGATGGGATGACTACAGCAAGACAATAGATTATGTCGCTACGGATGATTTCGAACGCACTTTAAATTTAAAAGGTAACACTACCTATAAATTCCGTTTGAGAGATTATACGTTAGATAAGAACTTGGGCTCTAGTAAAGTATGGTCTATTCCTGTTGATGATAAATCCACAGAATATTGGCTCAACAAGTATGACGCAGATGTAGAATTTACCTTGAATGGAAGTGATGAGATTACCTTTAAGATTACAGGGTTTGGCGGTGACCATGTGAAGATACAAGTATTAACCAGCAACAACTCTTTGGATTATTACACCGCTACGTTTAATAGCGAAAGTTTCTACGGCGATGAAACTCATGAGACCTCTACTACCGGCGGTACTGTAACAGCAAAGGACTGGAAGGATTATGCATTGACTTCCGGTCAGAAAGCTAAAAAAGGCAAAGATGTGACGTTCACCGCGAAACCGGAGACCGGTTACACTTTTGCGGGCTGGTATAAAGACGCAGCTTGTTCAGAAGCATATGAGGCAGGTGAAGGAGTTGTTATTGCCGACAATGTGTTAACTCTTACCATGAATGCGAACAAGACCGTTTATGCCAAGTTCGCGGAGAAGATGACAACCATCAATCTTATAGCAGAGAATGGTAGTATTCATCAATATGTTTCCAGCGCTTGGTCGGACGCCATTACTTCCATAGAAGCCGGTGTACATACGAAGCCGAAAATCAAAGCCGTTCCTGCTACAGGCTATTATTTCACAGGATGGGTAAGAACAGCAGGTTCAGACTATGATCTTGGCGCACAAGCCTTCGAGACCGAAGCAGACTCTATCGTAAATAACCTTACCGGTCGTGGTGCAGGTGCCACCAGCGGACAAACGCTGACTGCTAAATTTGAGCAACTGGAGAAGATATATTTCAAAAACTATTTCTCAGATGGTTCAACAACTACACGTTGGGAAAAAGTATATGTATACTTCGATATTTCATGGTTATCAGGTGGAGGTAAGGATAATTGGGCTAAGACAAGCAGTAATGCCGCCTACAAGGCCAAGATGACAAAAATCGATGACACGGATGTATATTGGGCGTACGTGCCACGTCAATTCACCATAGATGAAGGCTCCAAGGTCGGTTTCGCCAGCCAAGGTGATCATTGGGGCGCTAATTACGAATTCTACAATGCCGATGCTGCCACTCGAGGTGATTATGGAGCCCACTTGAATATGTTTGTCCCATATCACGTAGCAAAATATACAGGTAAGAATAGTGTTAACTATTTTGATAATGGTTACTGGAGAAACTATGGATTAGAGGCGGGAGAAGAAGCTGGCTATACCATGCGTCTAAGAACCGGTTCTGATAAATACCGTGATATGGGCGAGTTCCTCGCTACAGAGAATCCTGACATTATCAAATATCGCTACCGCTTGGATACCATCACTCATACACAATTTATGGTACAGAGCGCCGGTAATCTCAAATATAAGACAAAAAGTGATGCCGTTGTTACCATCAGCGCTTGTAACGATGTTCTTATGTCAGAACATACCTCTTCAGATGGTAATTTCACTCTCACTCCGAATCGCTTGGGTTACTATGTGATTACTATAGATCAAAGTGGTGATGAGATGAAGATGAGCGTGAACTATCCGTTAGCGGTAGGTGACTATATTTTAGAGCATACTTACGTAAACGAGAGTGGTACTACCATTAAGACCCATTCGGATGTTATTAAGTACGATTCGGCTGCGAACGTAACCCGTTACTCAATGTTTCTCAGTAAAAGCAAAGAAGGTTCCACCAGCACGCTAAAACTGCGCAAATGTACAAACGCAGCTACTCAAACGTGGACTGAAGGTGACGACACCAACCTCAGCAGCATTTTGACGCAACTAGCAAGCGATGGAAATGGTGTATATCAGTTTGACCTTAGCGTTGATAAGACGAACAACCGCGTTGATGCAGTAGTGACAGACAGTACCCGCCTTTATACCGGCAAGTACTACATAAAGACCGATAGTATCACCGGTGGCTGGATTAACTACAAACGTAATGCCTTAGAGCATAACACCCTTACATTTAAGGCATCTAACCCGAATAGCTTTGATTACTATTATTGTAAGTTCTTCTATCCGATTGGAGGCAGTGGAGCCAACCCCGGTAAGATCAAGTGCGTGATAGCCAACGACTACTGTAACGCTGTTTCTGATACCTTGTTTGGCGATGAAATCGCTACCGGTTCAGATCCGACAGTACCATCCTATACGACCTATAAAGGAACAAGTATTCGCTTCAGTTACAACAGTACCACCAACCAACTCAAACGTACTTACCTTGGTGCATCTGCCAATGACTACTATTTGGACTTGAAGGTTTCTACAGATAATATGGTGTACAAAGACAATTCTCCATCTGAAGATATAAATTTGTACACAAGTACTTTTGATGCTACTTGGGCCAATCGTTGTCGTTTTGAGGACACTGAAGACTGGGTATATGAAAAAGTAGTCAAAGTAATTCCGGGTGGTAAAGGCGGTATTGTTGCCAAGTTTGATGCTACTACTCAAGAATTGCTTGAGACAGACCACCTGCTCTTGGGATGCCAAGATGGCGGTACATGTACGGGTAAATATGACATCCGTCTGGTATATGATTTCAAGACCAATTACCTGATGGCATCGTGGATTCCGGGTGGAACCGTTTCTGAAACATTAGAGAATGTAGATATGCTATGGGAACGTGTTGCTGATAATTCAGCGCAACAGATTTCCTTCAGTGGGTCCGGTTCTTTGGAGAAAGTGAAAGTAGTCGGTGCTATTCGCTTTGACTATGACTCTGTATATTATTCACCAAGCGGAAAACCTCACTGGACTGACTTGAGTACATGGAGTCCGGAAAGCCGTCGTTGGCTGAAATATTTCGTTTCCTTCCCATTTGATGTACCGGTAAGTAGTGTATTTGGCTTGGCAGGAGCAGAATTAGGACGAGACTATATTATTCAGAAATATAACGGTGATAAGCGTGCCAAAGAAGGTCTATACTTTGGCGACGGTGGCAATTTCTGGGAGAACCTAACCAAAGACAGCATTATGCATGCCAATGAAGGTTATTGTGTTATTTTCGACAATGACTATGCAAGAGGTTGGTACGGATCATGGTGGAATCACAAGAAATCCGGAAGCCACGTTTATCTCTACTTCCCCGCGAAGGATACCATCGCATCTATCACTGGAGAAGACAAGGAAGTAACAGTAGCAAAACACAAGTGCAATATTAACCGCTACTTTTATGAGTTGGATGACGAATATAAACTTACTAGAAAGAACCATATACAGACCGACTCACACTGGAACTTGATTGGCACGCCGCAATTCCATGACGCATATATCAAGTCGCAGACGACCGATACCGCAGGATTAGAGTTAACGGCATACTATTATCTAGATTACAGCGAAAATAAATGGAAGGTTCAATCAATTGCCGAAAAACCGGTATTTAAGGCGATGCACTCCTACTGGGTACAATGGGCAGGAACAATTGAATGGACGACAGACCCGACAAAATCTGCCTTCAAGGCACCTGCACGAAACCAGAAACAGGCAAGAAAACTCAGTATGAAACTTAACCTTATGTACAATGGAAAAGCTACCGACTGGACTTACTTGGAGATGGCGGAAAATGCGGACGAAGATTTTAAACTCTGCGAAGATTTGTGTAAGGTTTATAACCAAAACAGCACACATATTTACACCTACGCCGGCGATTATGATGTAGCATACAACAAATTACCTATTGCAGGCAGAACGGTGAATGTAGGAGTGGACATCTATCGGAATGGTACATACACCTTCGCTATGCCTGACAATTTCGACGGAGTGGTAATTCTTGTTGATAATGTGACAGAAACTCGTACCAATTTGGCTGCCGGCAATTATGAGGTTTATCTGAATAAGGGCACCTATAAAAGTCGCTTCTCGCTGGAAATTGGCGTTAACAGCACCCCGACAGAAATTAACGATGTACAAGATGCACAAGGTACCAAAGCACGCAAAATGATGATTGATGGTGTATTATACATCGTTAAGGACAATGTGATCTATGACGCTCGCGGTAACAGAGTTCAATAATGGTAAATGGCGAATATAAAAATATTATGAAAAGAATTATGATGATTATCATGGCGGTAGCGCTTATAGCGCTGTCGACCATGGCACAACAGCAACAATGGCAATCCACTTCCGCTATGCAAGGAACAGGAAGCACTCTTGCTCCGCAGGTAACGGCTGTAGGCGCCACCTCTGTAGGCGAAATGGCGTCCACGACCAATTCGACCGTCAATGCAGCAAGTCGGCCACGTAAAGTGATTGAGGACAATTCTGATCTCGGCGGAGATCCCGGTTCCCCCATCGGTGATGCTCTTCTGCCTCTCTCGCTCATGGCATTAGCGTTTTGCGGCGTGTGTATATG
>Ga0247610_10004970_pt1 | contig 14102 bp, 27 predicted proteins | sample 174DNAGHGhighgp2_FD_193483 | JGI IMG/M metagenome (GOLD analysis project Ga0247610, IMG submission 193483) | Sheep rumen microbial communities from Palmerston North, Manawatu-Wanganui, New Zealand - 1742 DNA GHGhigh gp2 | ecosystem: Host-associated > Mammals > Digestive system > Stomach > Rumen... | reverse complement strand
AAAAGAGATAGCTGAACTTGGTGCAATGTTGTCTGATTGCAAAGACAACCAATGGTATGAGAAGCTTCTTTCGATGCGAAGACCAGAGTCATACTACACTGAAGCTCTCAAGAAGGACTTTGATGCTTTGCTGATCCACTTGACTTCTCCAGATGTTGTTGAAGGAGGAGACATCACAAGAAAAGCTCTCTACAATGAAGTTGCAAAAGCTTGTGTCAAAGTGATGTATCTTCTGCAATCCAGCTTCAGGGTTCGTTGGGACTTGTCTCATGGGCCTCTAGAAGACTATTCGGAAGATGATACTAGCAAAACCAAGAAAGAAGACCACAACTGATGTCCATTGAAGAGCAGCTTGACTTGATATTCTAGGTTGGAAGCCGAGTGTGTGCTTCATACACTGGATTCACTTAGACTGAAGTTGCTTGGTGCTAGCTGAAGTCTAATTGGCTAGCACTTCAAGGAGTTGTGTTTTCATCAAATCCATATGAAGCAATGATCATGCTTGGAATGAGCTAGATACAGAATGTAGCAGTGTTCTTCTAGCTGTTTGTTGCATGTGCTTTGACATTTGAGCTAAAGTCTGGAGAGAATGACAGACTCTCTGTGCTGCTTGAAGTCATTGACAATGATGAAGGAGTCTTAGAGCCAGCATTGAAGAACAACAGACTCATGAGAGCACTCTTAGCTGTTGCAGCAAACCATTCACAGAGAAATCCTTCAAGATGCTTTTGGCTCTACTACAACACCAAGCGGATTCTAGCTCATGTGTTCAAGAAGCATCCAACTTGGCTGAAACTCAACATTCTTAGAACTAACTCAAAAGTGAAGAAGCTCAGGTTCACTGAAGAAGACATTGAACTCTACTTCTGATCACCACCAGCTGTTTTGCCGATGCTTCGGTTCATAGTCCTTTCGATACCACTCACCAACTTTGCGAAGCCAACCTTTGAGGTCATTTGGGGCCTCAGGTGGTGCAAGCTCAAGTCTATCATCAATTTGCTGCTTCAACTTCTGGAGATATCTGTCAAGACCATCATCTAATGTCTTGAGCTTCATGACTTTGTACTCATTCACCGACTTGTAGACAAAGCTCTTATCTGTAGAAGAGCTGCCAGTGCGTGCCCAAGGTAGATCCTTCCTGACTATCCTCAAGTCCTGGATCTTTGACTCATTCACAAGTCTCTTGACAATGTCACGCCCAGCAAGAAGTGATGAGCTATCATAGTATTGGTCAGCACAGAACTTGATCGAGTGCTCTTTCTCCTCTTGAGGAATTCCGGCAAGATCATCACAATAGTAAGCTCCATAATCAAGCTTGTAGCTTGAGATCTCATCATCCAAGAGAATGAAGACTGGAGTCAGCTTCCATGGCTTCATCACGTTCTCAGCTTTCTTGACATCTGACTCATAGTACCAAGGCAAGCATTCAAGCTCCTTAGCACTCTTGGAATCCAAGCCATATCTAAGAGTTCTCTCCCAATTCCGTCCAAGCTTGCTCAGTTGGAAGCCATTGTTGAAGAAGTTTCTGATAGTAGGAAGATTTGGAAGCATCTTTTGGCCAAGATAGACAACTCTCTCAACCTCACTCTTATCACCTTTAGCGCTAGCTAAGTCATAGACTGTACCAACAACCAGATCCTCAATTGCATAGCTCTTCAACTTTTTGTCTTGGATGTCAAGCTTTGAATCATCTACCTGGACATTTGTTAGCTCAGACTCAGGCTTTATCCCAGAGAAACTTCCATCCGTCCAAAGGTAAAACCACTTTCCTTCTATTTGGCCGCTTCCAAAAATGCTTAGATGCCACTTCAGAAGCACATCTTCAATGAAGCTTGCTTCCAGATTTAAAGTGAAGCCGCGAGGATCTCTGACTCGAATGTAGTGGTCATTTGAAGCATAGCCATGATGGGCTTCAACAAGCTGAAATCCAGAGATTGGCTCATTGTCAAGCTCTTCAAGCTTCAAACCTAAGTCTTTCTTGAGCTGCTTCTCTTCATCCCGTTGCTGGTGAGGCTTGTATCCACCGGTGTGAGATGAGAATCTTCCAAGCTCTGTCCACTTACCTTCTCTCAACCACTTGCAAGTTGGATATCCACGTCGAATCTTCTCACCAGCTTTGGTCTCACCATCACTGTAGCCAATTGTGAATTTGCTAGGTCGATATGTCTTTCCCCAAGCCATCAGCCTCTTCTCCTCTTCTTCTTTACCTCATTGTTGTTTGCAGTAGAATTCAACTTCTTTCTCTTATCTGCAATTTTGTCTAGCATTTCGTTCCAAATCTCAAGAAGCTCTCCCATTCGAGAATCATAGTGCTTTCTCCATTTCTCAGCCGGATCATCAGAGACCTTCATTGTTCTTGAGCTTGCATTTGTCTTCAGGCAGAAGATGTGCCTCTCAAGTCTATCATCAAAGACAAGATGATCCCAAGCATCAGTCTCAAACATGATCCTGAAGACATTCTTGATAATCACATCAGATGGATATGAGAGATTTGGAAGATCACTGATTGTTGGAAGAGAGACTGATTGCGGTTTTGCCAAGCTTGGAGTTGAGACTGCACTTATTGGCATCAAACTAGGAACTTGCAGTCTCCAAATTGACATGATGTGGTTTATCCAACTTTTACCAACTTGCCGACTTGGATAAGTCATTGAGATTTCAAGTGGGCCTTCTCTCGAGTCCTTCATGGTGTGATACACTTCGTGGACAAGTGAGAGAATCTTCTTGATGTCTCTAATGCCAATCTTGGTTGTACCAAACCTAACAGCAAGCTCAAGAAGAATCTTCTCAAGCTCTTCATCCTCTTCACCAAGAGGAGAGTTTGCTAAGTCTGTGAATGTCTTGAACAGCATCAATTTAAATTATATCATAAAATGGCATTGCCGGTTTTCAATTGCTCTTTGATGAGTCTCTTGCATATTCGATCACAAGCATTTTCCCAGCCTCTAAGAGCAGCTCTCCAAGAATGTTGTGATGAGAATCCACAGCCAAACTTGTTGTGCTTTCCTGGAGTAGGATTCTTCTTTGCACATTCACGACAGAAGCAAGTCCAGTTAGTTCTAGGAAAGAGAAGAGCATCCGGAAACATTGCATAGAGCTTAGACTCAAGATGCCAATCCTCCCAACTCTCTTCTTCAGCAAACTCTGGCAAGAGCATGCGCTTTGGTCCAATGAGCTCTGGTGAGCACCGCTGGTGATAAGGACATTTGCTTGCTGCTTTCAGCTTCTCAACAACAATTGCTTCATCCTCGCTTGCAATGTAATCTTTGCTTCTGAGCAAAGTTGTTGTAGGTTTTGGGTACTTCATATAACTCTCCTGCACTTTGTCTTGAGCCACTTGAATGGAAGCACAAAGCTTGTTGCATGCCATCTCCCATATTTCTCAATGCTTTTCTTCTCCAAGTCCTGAACCACCTTCAGTGGAATCTCAAACACATTCCTCTCATCACCATCAAGCTGGAGATCAAGAACAGTCTCTTCAAAGACATCACCACCAATTGCATCTTTGTCATCCCGAATGACAACCGTCCTACTGTAGAATGATGATTCTTCTCTTGCAACATTCATCCAGCCTCGTAGCTCATAGAGAATCATTGGGCAGACATATCCACCTTCAGCTTTGTTCCAATGACCATGCACACCAATGACACCCCAAGTCTTCCACTCACTTTGAGTCTCAGTCCACCTCACTCCATCAGGGAGCTTGACCGGAACATCTCTTGCCAAGAGAACTATATGATCAACAATCTTCATGCTCAGAGTCTTGCCTTCAAGTATATCTCTTCAAGTGATGACCATTTTTCCCAAAGCTTGACTTCTCTTGTTGAAAGTGGTCCAACATCATAGATGATTGTGTTCTCAAGCATGAATTCAATGAGATCTTCAAGAACTTCAAGACAATTCATGTGGAAGTTGCTTCCAAAGCACATGTGGACAGGATCCATCTTTGTGAAGCAGTTGCAACACAAATGAATTGATCTTCTAAGTCTTTTTGGATCACCTTTGCCATGCTTAAACATTATTGCACTCTTAGTTTCAATTCCGAGTTCTGGTCTGTTGAAGACAAGCTTCCAAGTAGTCAGATTCCAGTCAAGAACAATTCTAGCAAAGCTTACTTCTGCAAAAACATCTCTAGCAAGAACATCAAGCAATGATTTCTTCTTCCATTCACGTTCAGCAAGAATCTCTGGAGTTAGCTTGTTTACATCAACTAAAAAATCTCTAGCTTTATGCATTGCTATCTGCTTTCTCATTGATGTCAAATCCATCAAGAGCCATTCGCATGAACAGCTCTTCTTCACTTTTGAAATTTGGAAACAGAACTTCTGATTTTATAGGAATGTTCAACTCATCCGAATAAGAAACCAGCACAATGCCCCATCTTTCAGGTGGATCTAGATTTGGATCAATGTCATTAAGAGTAATGACTGTAGCAACAAATTTTGCTAGATCTTCACTCCAATCTTCAATAGTCTTGAATTCAAATTTCTTGACACTATCTGAAAGAGTGTTTATTCTCAAATGGCTTCTTATTGATCCACCTTTGCTCTTTGACACAACTCCATCAACAAGAGTCTTTGGATCACAACTAACTTTTGAAATGACCCTTATTGTGCCATCATCTCTAAGAAGCATGTCAATTCCATTGACCAATTGTGCTAGCCAAAAGCAAGCTAGATGCCACTTAGTCAATGGCATCTTTGTTGGTTTTCTTCTCTTGAACCAAAGTACTTTTCTTGAAAGCCAAGACAGCATCAACTCTCCCTCTCAAACACCCAAATAGCTTCTCTAGCTTCTTCTAGAACTTTGATGAACCTTGTGGCAGTGAAGATGCTAGCAACAATCCATCCAATGAATATGAATATGAATCCAGTGTTCACTAAATTGAAGTCATTGCACTGATATGCTTCACGTGGAGTTAACAGAAAATACAGAACCGGCATCAAGAATCCAAGTACAATTGACATGCTGGCAATCATAGGAATCTTGAATATCAATCCATAGCATTTTGAGAAATAGTGCAGAATGAACCGATCAACTATGACTTTCTTTCCTTCTTTGACAAAGACTTTCAGCTTGTACTCATCAATAGTGTTTGCCTCGGCAAACAACTTAGCACGCTCTTGGATGAAATCTTCTTTCAACTTCTCTTTTGCTTTGAGCCGATCTAGTCTAGCATATTTCACAAATTGCAATCCTTCTCTTTGTTGATCTCAAGCATGTCAAGATGCATCTCAAGCGCTTCAATGCAAGAGAATGCCTTTGGAACAATCTCGACTTCAAGTCTTTCAACATCTAGATCTTTTGGCATAGCCATCATCTCTTGCAATGCAATCCGTCTAGCGGCATTTGCTTGTGGGGATCTCTTTCCAAATTCTTTCTCAGCCAATATGACATCGCTCATGAGTTCTTTTCTTCTAATGCACTGCTTTTTCTTGATTTCCTCAAGAGCATCTGTCTCAAAACTGACCATTGCACCTTGGCTAGCTATGCAATCAAGAATCATCTTCAATGCTGTGTCTGAGAGCCTAAAACTAGAATTTCCAAGAATTGGAAGATGAATAGATCCATCACCAATTGATGCTTGAAGAATCATGTCATTCTCTTCAGTTCTCGCTTTCCAAATGAAAGTCTCTCCAAGATTGAGAATCTTTCTAGATGATGTAGAAGTCACCCAAGCCATTTCATCTTTGTTAGAAGCATCATAGACAACTAATCCCCAACCAATTTCAGAGGAAAACCTCAAGCAAAAGCTAGACTTGAAATCTGTAGATCTACGTCCATTGCTTCTCTCCGCCATTTGCTCTTCTGCAAGACTGCAAAGTCTTTCAAGAATACTTCTTGGATCTAAAGAAATGCTTTGGTATTTTTCCATATATAGCTAATATATCAAAGCCTAAGATTTCAATTTCATTCCTTAGGTTCATTGTAGATGGCTAGTTTCAAGCGAATCTCTTCAAGAGATGAGCAGCCTTGAAAGATGTTGTTGATCAAGATCTTTGGTCCAAGACCAGACTCTTCATCATAGATGACAATTCTTCCAGTGTCAAGGATGCACTTCAAGAGATCATCAAGACTTGAAAAGTATGTATGGCCATTTATGAATGCAACTTCACCGGATTTCCTAGAATGGAGACCCCACGTGTCATCCTCACCAAAGTAGCAAAGCTTCAAGTCAAGAGCTGCTGCCATCTCTTCAACAGTCTCTTCAACAACTTTCTCATTATGCTGCTCAAGCAAGGTCATTGCTCCGGTCTCTCCAAGGATTCCAACCTTCTACATCCATCTCAAGCAGAATCTTCTCAAGGCAAGGTTTCATTGGAAGAAGCTCTTCTTTTCCAACATAGATCGGATTCACTTGTGAAGCCATCAAGATGCATGCAAGAAACTTGCCGGCATCAATTGTAGCTGGACAGAGAATCTCAATGATGCCACTTTTGAGTGACTCAAAGTTCATTTTTCTTCTTGTTGCTGGAGACATGCTGTAGACAATGAGACTTGCATACTCGCCTTGTCTTCTGAAGCCAATTCTCCAATGTGAAGTCTTTGTGTCCCAGCCTAGAAGCTTAGCGGATTTCCAAGCTAGATAGTCAAGAATGTCCTGTTCAGTCAACTTGTTCAGATCGGTCATGATTAGATACTTTACTGCTCTAGCTTTCTCCAAACTACAGATTTGCCTCGATGGCAAACTTCCAAGGATCAATGCTAAGAGCCATACATGCATCTTGCAAGCTCCAACAGTGCTCAACTACTTTCTTTCTTGGATTGCTCCATCTGCTCTTCACCACATCAAGCTGAGCTCCAAGTAAGAAGAAGTTCTCCAAGATGAATCTCACTAGCACCGGGTCTTCACCATCAAGTGGCTTGAACATCTTGGCACGAATTGCATCATTGTCATTGAGAGCCCGATCAAACATGAAGTTCATTGGTTGTTTTGGTCTCATTGCACAGATTATCTTGTTGCATGAGAATCCATTGTCATTGTCACCTAAGTGCCAATAGCCTTTCCACTCTCCAGCAAACAGCTTCTTAGTCTCAGCTCCTCGAGAAAGTGGGGTGGACTCAACTACCATTGCATCCAGGATCTTCTTCACAAGTGGAAGCGGATCCTTCCACAAAGCTTCTTCTAGTGCTCTATCAACCATTGCCAAGTGCTATCCATTCCTTCAAGCTGTTCTCCTCCATAGTTCAAAATTGTATCAAAGCCTAAGGATTCAAGCTACAGAGCCATCTAGGATGATGCCTTCACCTAGCCAATGCACTAATAACCTAAACTTCTAGCCGCTCCCTGACGCAATCCTAGACTCAAGCCTCGCCATTCCATAGTGTCATCTCAACTAGGATTCTCTCTATAGAGTCTCCTGGCTCGAAGAGATTGCGACCATGGATTCGGAAAAATGCTGATTTCTTCAAACAGTTTGCTTCCCTCTCCATCTTTCTCAAGAGTGTTGCCCAAGTGGTGGTAGCATATCTTGCTTCCAGAAGAGTCTCGCCATAGCCACGGTAAGCTACCATGATTGGTGATGTGAAGCCTTTACCATCTCCAAATGTGATGTCAACCGAGACTTTGCACCAGTCATCATAGTCAAAGTCATCATCGTCATCTGCTTGGTCAAAGAATGGATAGAGATCCCACTCAGAGTCAGCAGCACCAAACTTCTTCTTCACAAGAAACTTCAAGACTTCAAGCGCTCTTTTGCTACTGAGTCTAGTCTTCTTTGTCTTCTTCACCACAAGCACCATCTCCTAGCAAATCAACCTTGAGCATGAGCTCTTCTAGACTCCTAGCTTTGAAGAAGATGTCTCCTCTCAAGCCGAGATCAAGCTCAATGCTTCCAAAGCTCTTGCAGAGATTCAAGATGTACTCTCCAACTGCTTCTCGAATCCTAGCTCGGTCTCTTGGACTTCCATTCTCAAGCAGCTCTGGCAAGCAGCTCTTGATGGTCATGATCTTCCTCTCATCACCAAGCTTTGACATTCCAAGAGAAGTCTCAAGATGCGCATTCACTCTGAGTTGACACTTCATTCCTCCACCATCAGCATATCCAGCCCAGATGATGTAAGTCATGTCATCTCTCTTGATCCCAACAAGAATCCCCTGATCACATCTCTCAACACCCCAACCACCACTCCAACTGTCAATGTGCCAATCAACACAATTTAAGCTGGAGAAGACTGCATCAAAGATCTTCTCACCAAGTGGCTTAGACATTGCCAGATTCTCCTTGAAGACCAGCTTCAATCATCAAGCTCTCAAAGGTGTCACCTCGCTTGAAGAGTGGCAAGCGGTCCTTCTGGTCATAGAAAATCCTGGAGTCTCCTGGGATTGGAAAGATGACATCAGACCACTTGCATGCAACAGCAATCCCAGCTAGCGCATCACACTCTAAGCCACTTGGAACTTTCACTCTCTTTGATGGATCATCACCAAAGATCAAGTAGCCAGAGTTAATACCATATCCAACTTCTGGTTCGATGAGAATGACAATCTTGTTGTCAATGACATCATATCCAACAAATCCAGGAATCCTAGATTTCAAGAGAATCTTCAGAGCTTCAACTTTCTGCTGGTCTTTTAGACGTCTCTGCCGCTTCTCAAGTTTCTTGGCTTGGTCTTCAACTTTAGACTCGCTTGCATCTCTGTCCACAAGCCAATCATAGAATCTGTGCATCAAACTTCTCATTGATATGACTTTATCAAATTCCTAAGTTTCTCAGCTCGGAGATTTCTAGCTCGCTCATCTTCTGTCTCATTGATGTCAAGCCAGATTCTGACTTCCTCAACACATCCAGCTCGAGGCAAGAAAATCATGCCACTCTCAGCAGTGTAGCAATTCTGCTTGACAAAGATCTCTAAGCCATTTGCTGCTTCTAGCATTCTCTTGATGACATGCTCTTGGAATCTTCTGCTTCTCAGTCCAACACTCAAGTCATACCAGCCACGCTGCAAGCTAGCAATGTCATCATTGGTCACTTTCTTCAAGCCAGCTCTCTTCTCTTTCTCAAGCAGATGCCAAGAGATTGGAAACACTAAGGCATTGCCATTTGTCTGCTTCGTCTCAAGCCAATGTGGAACTGAGATGTATGGCATGACTAGCTTTGCAAAGACACGTGGATGCAAGTAGTTGTTCTCGCCTCTTGCAAGAACCAGATCTCTAGCCCCAGTCTTCACGAGAAGCCGCTCAAGAAGATGTCCACATCCAGCCATCAGAGCACTACTCCATTCACTGGAGAATCCAAGCCATTCAAGTCTAAGAGCAGCTCGGCCTCTTCAAAGCTCTTTCCATAGAGCATCTTATTGTCAATCACCACAGTCCCTTCTAGTCTCTGGCGGTTGTAAGTCGTTGATCTCCACTGAATAGCTTCACACTCCAAGAATCTCTCAACTAGCTCTTTTTCCGAGAAGCCTGAGATTGTGGTGCCAACCTTGTCCCAAGGATCATGCTTCAAGACAAACCATTTTGACCATCTCTCAAATAGCTCATTCTTCCTGCACTTCTTGAAATCTTCAATGCTCTCTTGTGGAAGAAGATACATCAAGGAGAAGTACTCTCTAGCTTATTCAAGGCGACAACAATGAGATTGAAGTGCTTGCAGATCTTCTCAAGAAGAGTGCTCTTGATCTTCTTCTCATTGAAGAATCTGACATCTCCTTGGAAAACTCTCTTGTCAACTCTTCTCACAAACATTGCAATGTTCATCCTTTCCACCTAGCATCAAATCAGCAAGCAAAGCCGCTTCCTCAAGGCTCTTCCCACCAAAGACATTCTTCACTCTAGCTTCATTGAGTCCACCAAGATTCCACTTGAACTCCGTGCACCAGGACTTGCTAGAATCGCCGCATCCCCCAAGAAGCCTCTCAACCAAGTCTTCAAGCGAACCGAATGCTGCAGTGTATGCCAAGCCACCCTGGATGTATGAGACACTGACATAATGGCACTCACCGAGCTTCTTTGTGATGTCATACATCTTTGATGGCATTGAAATCCACCAGTTCAGCTCTAAGCCAAGAGCTTTGAGCATCTTCTTGCAGATGATCTCAGCATCATCAGTGCAAATCATACTATCCATGGCTTCACCTTCTTGCATCCAAGCAGATCTAAGCGCATTGAAAGCTCTTCTGCACACTTGACCCCAAAGAAAGGATTTGCTATGATATGCTTAGATCTCTCATTAGTGCTCCAGATAGCTGAACCACCTCTCACAAAGGTCTTAGTCTCTCCTAGAGCTTCTGCGCTTGAGATGCTAGTTTCTACCCAATCACCATCTTCAGTGTAGCCATCAAACTCATGCTTTCCACATAGGTCGGTGACTTTCACATCCCAAGATCTTGGATCTCTCCAGAACTTCAAGCCTAGATGCTTGAGAGCCGTTGCAAGAAGTGTATCTTCCTTGTCATGGCATGGCTTCATGCCTTCTTCTCCCTTTCTCCTCTATCTCCAACTAGCAAGTCAAGATTCATGACAATCTCCTCCAAGCTCTTACATCCTCTGAATGGATTCACAACTTTCTTGCTTGGAACAAAGTCAATCAACTTGTCCCAAACACAGAACACATCAATCTCTCCAAGAACTTCTAAGAAAGCTTCATATCGACAATGCAGCTTTGACCTCAGCTCCAGTCGATGAAACATTGGGACAGATGACATGTTCAAAACAGCCATAGTCACTGGTCTTGAAGTGCTGAGCTCTTCTAAGCACAGACTTTCCATCCAATGTCCTTGCTCTGCATCAAATGCTGTCTTGAAAGAATCTAGCTTGAGATCTAGGAACTTCAAAACCCGAGGTGCTAGAACTTTAGCATCTAGCATGCTCTTAGACTTCCTTTTGAATTTTAGACTCATTTCCACTCAGCAAGTCAAGCTTCACAGCAATCTCTTCGGAGCTCTTCAATCTAAAGAATGGATTGTCTAAGACTCTCTTTGGCTGCAATGTCTCAATGTCCATTCCGTAGCTAAGCTTCTTGATCAGCCCAAGACTTTCAATGAAAGCTTGCATAGCAATGTCTTCACCACTAGACTCAACTTCTAGAAGAATGCTGTTCCTTGGAACTTCAAGCGGTTGCTCTAGTATGCTTCCATCATAGAGCTCCATGAAGACTGTCACAGCATCGCCAGACATAGCATCAACCATCCAGACGTGTCTGGCACTAGCTATCCACTGCAGCTCTAGTCCAAGAAAGTCTAGAACTCTTTTAGCTAAATCTATAGTCTCCATCCGATCCATCGCTAGAATCCACTTATGTCTAGCTTCATCTCTAGCTCTTCTAGACTTCTGCATCCAAGCAGAGGATTAGGAATGTCTAGAGATTCGGGAATTCTGCCACAGTCGGTGCACATGAAGAAGTACTTAGACTCCATGAACTCTTCAAGCATAGTTCTCAAGCTAGCAAACTCCCAGCCACCACAAGCTTCAAAGCACAAGAATCTCCGCCGATCTCTAGGATCAACTAGCATCCACATTGGTCCAACACTTCTAAGAACCGACTTCTCTGGAAACAGCTCAAGCTCAAAGAGCTTAGCTATTCTCTCTAAGAGTTCTTTGCACTTGCTGCTATCGCTCACATCATCTGTCATCAAAAAACAATTGTATCAAATCTTAGGTTTCTAGAATCTATGCCAGATGTAAATATTTCTGTATGCTAGAGATGAGCTTAGACCAACTGAAGCAGCTTCTTCCAAGAGAAGCTGGTGAGCAAAGATAGATGCAAATGGAAGAAAGTGATTGGAAAGTCACTGAAGACATGACATTCAAAGCTCTCTGCAAGAAGTACTAGAGTGTGCTCACTAACAGTGTCAGTGTGAAGTCGGCATATGACTTCTTTGTGCAGAAGGTCCTCTCTCAGAGCAAGAATGACATAAAGTTTGTTGGAACTGGTTCATCTAGAACTGCATTTGCATGCATAGGTGGAAAATGCTTGAAGCTTGCTAAGGTCTTTGCTGGTGTAGAGCAGAACAAGCAAGAGGAGAAGCACACCATGCAGCATTGGTGGAAGAAGAGCTATGAGTGCTTTGCAATGACTTATGGCCACAATGCTGGACATGAGATGCTGCTCTCTGAATGCTGTGCTCGCATGAGCTCTGACTAGGATCTTGTAGATGCACTTGGCCTTGAAGACAAGTCTGCATTGGTTTGGGCGGTGTGGGCAGTTGCTCATGAGAAGAGTCATGACATTGGGAAATCAGCAACAAGCTTGCGTGAAAGATGTGCAACTTGGCAGAAGTCTGGTGGGTCTTTGAATGGCATAGAGATCAACAACAAGCATATTGACACAGCTAAACGTGCCTTAGAATGGCTTGAGACTCTCAAAGACAGCCAAATCTCGACTTCTGGTGGAAGAAGATCTTTCCTGCAAATAGCAAACTTCTGGAAAAAGAATGGAGTAGATGAGCTCTTGCCTGGAGATGTCTGCACATTTCAAAACTGGGGATATGCTGTCCGTGGCACCGAGCTAGCACCTGTGATGCTTGATGTAGGCTTCTCTAAGAAAGTTGCTGACAAGTTCTACAAGCACTGAAAGAATCAGGACCTCAAGCTTCTGAAGCTAGATCTAAGATCTCAAACTTCAGCATGAACTCAGCAACCGCTGCATCTCCAGGCTTCACCACCACATTCTCAGCCACGACTTCTCTCTGGCTTATAGGACTTGTTGCGATCTCAGCCTCTAGCCTTCCGCCAGCCTTGAAGACTTTGTAGATCAGCTTTGCAACATCCAAGATGTCTTCGCCGGAGACCACAGTGTCAGTGACCTTCCAGCCTTTGTCCTTTCCAGCTGGTGCCTTGATGAAGATAGAGAACCAATACAGACCCTGGACAAACACCGGCTTGCAATACTTGCTCGAGCCAAACTCTTCCATAATCTCTGATCTCCAGTAGCTCTCCAGCAAACTTCTGACTAGCTTCCTAGCTGGGATCTCTTCTCTTATGATGCTTCCTAGCATTCTTCTTTCACCTCGCCAAGTCTTCTTTGAGCAGCAAGGACTCAAAGTCCATGCCTCTCTTCAAGATCTTGCTATATGCTCTAGCAACTAGTGTGACATCATGCTTCTCTAGAGTCTCTAAGATCTTCAAGACAATCTGCTTCTGCAAGTCTCGGCTTTTCATGTTCTTCCTCAAAGCAAGTGCTGTTGCTCTTCTGCCACCAGCATATCTAGGAAATCCTTCTTCTAGCTTGACAACAGCAAGCTTCTCACCACCAAGGCATGATGCATAGATCACCTTCTTGCCTTCAGCTGCCATCTTCTTTGTCAGAGGTCCATAGCAGATAGCTTCACACCCCAGCAGCTTGCACAGAATCTTGTATGTCTTGTACAAGACAACTCTAGATGAAGAGACTAGCTCACTGTATCTAGATTTCTTATTCTTTTTCATCATCATTGCTATCTTCTTGCAGCAAGTCAAGCTTCAACCAGGCCTCTTCTAGAGACTTGCAGCCAAACACTGGGTTGACAACTTGTCTCTCATGGAAGTTGCATCCATCTCTCTCAATCCACCATGGAATTGTATTGAACAGAAAGTATAAGATGTCAGTTCTTGGTCCTAGTGCACATATCTCGGATCCAGCTGGTGAGTAGAGAGGACAGTCCATACCACTAAGCTCTTTGACAAGCTTCCAGACTGCTCCACCTTCAGGTGACAGAGGAGGAATCTTCAGCGCTTTCAAGCCAAAGATCTCCATGAACTTCTTCAAGACTTTGACTCTAGTGAGAAGCTTGCCTTCTTCTCTGTCTTTTGTTTCTTTCTTCATCTTCTTCTTTTCCATGCTATCTGCTACTTTATCAGCTCTTAGGCTTTCATCTCTCAGAATCCTCAGACATCAAATCTAGAACAATCTCTAGCTGCTCAAGGCCTTCTAGTCCATGAAATGGATTGTCTATGCTCTTGCTTCTGAATCTGCCACTAGCAGGCACAGAGAATGATGTAGCTCGTAAAAACCACTTCAAGAAGCAATGCCAAGGAATAGGATCTCCTCTAGAAGATACTAAGACGCCACAATCTCTCAAGTGGCCTTCTTCCGGAATCCACATGCTCACTACAGTCTTTGGATACTGACATTCTAGAGAAGAAGAGAAGATTGCCCAACCTACTCCGGCATGGATGCTG
>Ga0247610_10004968_pt1 | contig 14104 bp, 8 predicted proteins | sample 174DNAGHGhighgp2_FD_193483 | JGI IMG/M metagenome (GOLD analysis project Ga0247610, IMG submission 193483) | Sheep rumen microbial communities from Palmerston North, Manawatu-Wanganui, New Zealand - 1742 DNA GHGhigh gp2 | ecosystem: Host-associated > Mammals > Digestive system > Stomach > Rumen ... | reverse complement strand
TCTGCTTCGAGTTCACGCAGCCGTAGCCGTCCTTCGGGCTGAAGGTCGAGGAGCCGCCGAGGTAATAGAATTTCAGCTTCGCCACATTGCTCGGGATGCTCTCGTCGGTCAGCACCAGCCGGAACATGGCCACCGCTCGCGTCAGTGTCAGGTCGTACGACTGCCGCTCCGCTCCGACCACGAGGTCGCCGTAGTAATAATACGTGTCGGTCACCTTGTTGTTCGGGAACGTCACCTTCTCCTCGCTCGAGATCGTCGCCGAGCCGTCGCAGTTGTGCGCGATGACCACCAGCTTGTACGTCGCCGCCACGAGGCTCAGCGCCACCGTGCCGTAGCTGGCGTCGTCCCGCTTCTGCGCGATGGTCTTCACCTTCGTGCCGTCGGCGTCGAAGATGGCGATGTTCAGGCGGTTGCAGATCTCCGTGATGTCGGTGGCGCCGCGGGTCGTGAACGCCCCTTCATACTGGCTGAAGTGCAGGATGACGTTCACCTCGCTGTCGTCGGGTGGTGTCGGCGCCTCGTCTAACACAGGTTTCTCACAAGCCACGGCGAGCGCGGCCATCATTCCGATTCCCAGCCACCTCACCGGCCGCAGGAATACAAAATCTCTTTTCTTTCTCATAAGTTGTTGTTTTAAATAGTGATTAAATAGAAGGCCCGCATTGGCGGTTCTTCGTAGTATTCGTCTGCAAAGATAATACTTTTCCTTCAATCAAACAAGGAAATCCCCAGAAAATTGTGCTAGTCGTAGTTACTATGTTGTTGTTCTCCGACGAACATGAGACAGTGACGGATATATATACGATTCGCCGAGCCCATCCTTTCGGATGTCTCGGCGGATAATTTTCTTCTGTGGTGTGAGGGGGTTAGTCATGCATGTTCTGCGCGTGGCAGGCATCGACCACTGTAATGGTGTCGCCCTCGATGGTGTAGGCGTAGTACCATTTGTCGGTGTTTGCCATGTAATAACCCGCCCATCGGCTGATGGTAGGCCGTCGGCGCGGCAGTGTGCGCTCTATGGCGTAGATGGCGAAGAATGCATCACGCACGTTGCGCTCCATGTCTTCGTAGGAGTAGGTGTGCTGGTATTTCTTGGCCACGTTCCGATAAAAACTTCTTATCTTGGCAGCCGTGCGCTTGGTGTAGAAATACTTATACTGCATATTCCTTGTCGTAGATGGCCTTGATGTCCTTCATCGTCAGTTCATAGGCCTCTTCCGGCGTATACAGTTCCTTATCCATGTCGGGAAAATCCTCCTCGAGTGGCATATCAGGCAGCGTTCTGGTCTGTATGGGCTTTACACTATCAATAAGTATTGACACCAGTTCCAGTTTCTGACTGTCGTCCATGTCCTGCACCATGTCTATGTAGTAGCTCATAGGGTGCGCTGTGTGCTGTCTCTTTGTCGTCGTTGCTTCCATAATCGTACCTTTTTATACCTTTCGGCTGCAAAGATACACATTATTCCCCAATCCTCCAAACTTTGGAGGAAAAATATCCGTTTGTCTCAGTAAGTTAAAGAACGCGTCCTTTATCATCATTGACGATTTATGTAACAGCTCTGCATCCTTGTCCGATGGTCGGACGGAGGCGGGAGTCGGTGTCGTTTCAGATACTAATGGTCGCTGAGATGCTTTGTTTTAGGGGGGTCCGCGGGTTAGTTAGCTGTATGGCTCGGCGGTCGCCCTGTCTCTTGGTCTATGGTTTTTATCTTTTACGCCGTAAAGTTACGAAATTCTTCCGACAAAACCAACATTCCGCCCCAAAAAATTACATCATTTAACAATACGCAAAACCGCCGGGCGCATCCTCATTCTTCGGATGTCCCGGCGGAGATTTTTAATGGTGAATTAATGTATGCGCGTCAGTCGTTCCAGGTCTGGCCGATGTCCCAGTGCGAGGCCTTCTTCACGATGGTCTTCTCGCGGGGCAGGTCGAACTCGACGATAATCTGGTCGATGGCCTCGGGGCTCTGGTCGATCCACGTGCCCACGGCGATGATGTACTGGTCGTCGGCGGGCGAGAAGAACACGCGGCCGCGCGGTTTCATCTGATACTCGCCCTTGAACGGGCCCGTGCCGTCGCCGTGGTACTTCTGTCGGCGCAGCTCCTTCTTCCACACGTCCTCGTGCATCTCGCTGCAGGTGATTAGCCCGCCGCCGGCATTCGGCTTCAGGTAGTCTGTGCGCTTGTGGGTCACCACGCCGAAGAGCTCCTTGCGCGTGGCGTTGTACCAGAAGATGCCAACCTTCGGCTCGTCGCCCGCGCCGCGGTTCTTGGCCATCGTGTCCATCGCCTCGCGGTACTGCTCGTCGTCCATCTGCGTCACCTCCACGGCCTCTTTCTTTTCGGCCTCGTTGGTGGCGTCGTCATCGATGATCTCCAGGTTGTCAAGCTTGCGGATGGCCGTGTTCACGGCATCGCTCACCAGGTCGTTCAGTTGCTGTAGCGACAGCTTATAAGTCTTCTCTGCCATAGTCTTATCGTTTTATTTCTGCGTGCAAAGATACAACTTTTTTCCGAGATTATCGCTAAGGACAGCGAATTTTTTCATGTTACCTATCACTCGGGCCTGGCCCCGGTGATAGGTACGTCAGTCCTTCGTCAGGGTGATGGTGGCGACGGGGCGGAGGACGGTACAAGACTTGAATTCACGCTCAGACAAGACCTTCCACTCGACTATACCAAGAAGGTGAAGACACAGATGGGATATGACGATAGACAATCGGTGGAAAATAATAGTTAATTATGAAATAGATACAGACGAAATATGATTCCCCAATATTCTATACAAGAATGGCATGAGCAAGATACCAGAAGGGGCAGAGGGAAGAAAAATAAATAAAAACTCTTATAATTAAGAAATAATGTGTATCTTTGCAGCGAAGAATGAATCGCTCATTAAAACCAAACCAAAGATGAAGAAAATTATACTGGTGATATTATCTGTCCTGATGGGCATAACGGCATTCGCCCAGGATGAGGGGTTGTTTTCATTGACTGACGCAGAGCGTAAGTTGGTGGAGCAGAACAGCGACTTCGCCTTTAACCTGTTCCGCAAGACACGCGACACGGAGAATCATGTCATCTCGCCACTGAGTATAACCTACGCTCTTGGCATGCTCAACAACGGTGCCGAGGGCATCACCCGCGAGGAGATCTGTCAGGTGCTGTCGGGTGGACAACAGACCGACTATGCCGACGTCGCGACGATGAACGCCTTCTGCAGAAAGATGCTCACGGAGAGCTCCCTGCTCGACAAGGACACGCGTGTGGCCATTGCCAACACCATCTTCTTCAACGGCGACCGTAAGGACATCGCATTGAAATCGGCTTTCGAGGAAGCTGCAGCTACCTACTACGACGCTAAGCCGTCTGTGCTCAGTTTCAGCGACGAAGCCTCATTGGGCATCATCAACCAGTGGGCCTCCGACCAGACCGACGGCATGATCCGCGACCTGCTGAAGCCTGAGGATATGCAGGACCCCAACCTGGTGAGTTTCCTGCTGAACGCCATCTGCTTCAAAGGGGCATGGGCCACTCCGTTTGAGGAACGCACCGAGAAGAATTACTTCGACGAGCAAAAGCGGACCGCCACGTACATGTATCAGGGAGACGATTTCCTTTACGCAAAGACGGACCTCTACACAAGCGTCATTCTCCCTTATGGCAACGGCTCCTACCAGATGACCATCTTCATGCCGCAATACAGGAAGACAATCGACGACCTGCTGGCAGCCATGAACGGCAAGAACTGGAATAAGGCCGATTATAAGCACTATAAGGTGTATCTCTCTATACCGCTCATAGACACCGACACCAATCTGGATCTGGAAGAGACCATAGCGTCGCTGGGCATGAAGAATGCCTTCCTGACATACGATGGTCACGGCTTTATGGATTTCTGTCATTTTGGTGACAATGAGGAAGACTCCGACCCGTGCTGGATCAGTCTGATGCGTCAGAAAGCCCACCTGAAACTTGACCAGAAAGGTACGGAGGCTGCCGCTGCCACGGTGATAGGAATGGCCGACAAGGGCATGCCCCACGAGATGCAGACTTTTGTGGCCGACCGTCCGTTCCTTTATATCATCAGCGACCGCTTCACGGGCAGCATCTTCTTCATGGGCCAGTATATGGGTGAGCCGATTGAGAACGCACGCCACGACATCAGCCTCTCCGAAGAAGAGCAGCAACTCGTGGCGAGCAACAACGGCTTTGCCTTCCGTCTCTTCAACGAGGCCCGTGGCGAGGAAAGCAGCATCATGTCGCCACTGAGCATCACCTATGCCCTGGGTATAATGAACAACGGCGCCGCAGGTCAGACACAGCAGGAGATCAACGAGGTGCTGGGCTTCGGCAAGGCAGGCGCGGAGGGCATCAACACCTTCTGTCGTAAGATGCTGACGGAGGCGCCCACACTCGACAAGGAGACCAAGGCCGAGATCGCCAACACCATCTACGTGAACAGTGGCACGGGCTACGAGCTGCAGCCAGACTTTGTGGAGAAGGCCAATACCTACTATGACGCCACGCCTACAGCCCTCGACTTCTACGATGACGCCACGATAGGCATCATCAACCAGTGGGCCGACGAACATACACACGGCATGATTCCTGCAGTCGTGGATGAGGCCACCTTCAACCGCCAATCTCCCAGCTGTCTGCTCAACGCCATCTACTTTAAGGGGGTATGGGCCAACAAGTTCGACAAGGCCAACACCACCGACGAGGCCTTTAATGGAGGCGCTAAGGTGCCGATGATGCACCAGAAAGAAGCCTTAAACTACACGGAGAACAACCTCTATCAGGCTATACGTCTGTACTATGGCAATCAGGCCTACTTGATGACCATCTTCCTGCCACGTGAGGGCAAGACGATTGCCGACGTACTGGCCGCCATCAACGGACAGAATTGGCAGTTCAGGAGTTACGATTCGTACATCGTCGACCTGAAAATGCCACGCTTTAAGACGGATGCCGAACTCAATTTAGTGCCTGTCATGAAAGCGCTGGGCTTGTCGACAGCCTTTACGGATGCTGCGGAGTTCCCCTATCTCGGCAATCGTCCGTTTGCCATCGGCGATATGTTCCAGAAAGCCGTCATCAGCCTCGACGAAGCGGGTACAGAGGCGGCTGCTATCACGATGGCCAGCGGCGCAACAAGTGTTCCGCGTGAAGTCAACTTCCATGCCAACCGCCCGTTCTTCTATATCATCAGCGAGCTGAGCACCGGCGCCATCTTCTTTATCGGCCAGTACATGGGAGAAGACACCACGTTGGGCATTAGCGCTACGCGAAATGATAATGGAAAAATGATAAATAATAATATTTTCGACCTTCAGGGCCGCCGCATCCAGGGTGAGCCGCAAAAAGGTATTTATATCCAGAACCGTAAAAAAATACTGAAATGAAGAAAACTATCCTATCCGCCATCAGCCTGCTGCTGTTTGCAGCCACGAGTCTGAATGTCCAGGCTCAAGCCCTCAGAGATGTCACCACTTACACTTCTGGTGATCTGGTTGTCAAGCCCGTCGCCAAGAATGCTGTCAGAATCCAGTACATCCCAAAAGGAAAAAAGAAAAATCTGGTGAGCCAACTCCCCGACTGGCTCTATGTGAAACATGACGAGGTAAAAAACTGCAACGTGGTTGTAGAGAATGACACCGTCAACCGTATCCTTCGCATCAAGGACAAGCGTGGCAAGGTGGTATTTACTGCCACTAAGCATACGCTAAAGCAATTCAATTCATCAGCGTATTCACAAAATCCTGGTTTCTATGAAGCCACGCTGACCTTTGACTCACCCAAAGACGAATACCTATACGGCCTCGGACAGTTCCAGGACGGCTATAGCAATGTGCGTGGTCTCTCTCGCAGACTGACGCAGGTGAACACGCAGATCTCCATCCCCATGCTCCTGTCGAGCAAAGGCTATGGCATTCTCTGGAACAACTACGGCATGACGGACTTTAACCCCTGTGGCAACCGTTATCCGATGGATAAAAGAGAAGGCGACAGTGCCAGTGAGGTGGTGAATGTCACGACAACGGAAGGTGGCAGGCGTGAGGTACGTCAGCGACATATCTTCGAGGTGAGCTTCACGGTACCAGAGACGGGCGATTACAGAATCATGCTGGATGTAGGTCAGAAGATGGCCCGCAGGCATAATCTCGCTATCGACGGTAAGACAGTCATCGAGATGCAGAACACCTGGCTTCCTCCCACGGCGTCGACTATCGTACATTTAGAGAAAGGCAGTCATAAGGCCACAGCAGAGTTAACCAGAGGCGACAATCCCAAGTTCTGCTTCGGTAAGATCACCGACGAGACCACGTTCCGCTCTCCTTTGGCAGAGGCTGTGGACTATACGATTTTCGTAGGCTCGCCCGATGAGATCATCGCCTCTTACAGAGAACTGACTGGTCAGTGTCCTCCCATGCCGGAATGGGCCCTCGGCTATATCCACTGTCGCGAGCGTTTCCATTCCTCTGAAGAGATCCTCCAGACAGCGAACCGTTTCAAGAAGGAAGAGATGCCCATCAGCGTGATTGTACAGGACTGGCAATATTGGGGCAAATACGGTTGGAACTCGATGCAGTTTGATGAGCAGTACTATCCTGATCCCAAGGCCCTTACAGACAGCCTCCACAAGATGGACATCCGACTGATGGTGAGCGTGTGGTCGAAGATCGACAAGAACTCCACCGTAGGTCGTCAGATGGTGCAGGACAACTACTATATCCCCAATACCGACTGGATCGATTTCTTCAATCCAGACGCAGCTGCAGCCTATTGGAAGAACTTCAACGAGCGACTGGTGCCCTTAGGCATCGATGCCTGGTGGCAGGATGCGACAGAGCCTGAGAACGACGACTTGGTAGGCCGTCGGGTGAACAATGGCAAATGGAGTGGCGAACTGGTGCGCAATGTCTATCCCCTGCTGGTAAACAAGACCGTCTATGAAGGACTGGTGAAGGCCGGCAAGGAGCCGATGATCCTTACCCGTTGCGGATTCCCTGGCATCCAGCGCTATGGTTCTGCGATGTGGAGCGGTGATGTGGGCAACGACTGGGAGACCTTCCGTCGTCAGATCACGGCAGGCTTAGGCATGCAGGCCGCCGGTATCCCCTGGTGGACGTATGATGCAGGTGGTTTCTTCCGTCCTGGCGACCAGTACACCAATCAGGATTATATCGAGCGGATGCTGCGCTGGATTCAGACGAGTGTTTATCTGCCCCTGATGCGAGTGCATGGCTATATGAGTAATACGGAGCCTTGGAACTATGGTAAGGAGGCCCAGCAACTCTTTAAGTTGAGTCTGGAAGAGCGTGAGCATCTGCTGCCTTATATTAAGAAATGTGCTAAGCGTGTATCATCAGAGGGCTACACCCTGATGCGTCCGCTGGTGTTCGACTTTGCTGACGACCCTCAGGCCTTGCAACAGAAATATGAGTATATGTTCGGTCCTGCACTACTCGTGAGTCCGATTACCGAGCCGGGCGTGAAAGAATGGAAGACCTATCTCCCCAAGTCGAAGGGTGGATGGGATGAGGTCCATACGGGTGAGCATTTCGAGGGCGGTCAGACCGTCACCACCAAGGTGCACAAGGAGTTTATCCCCGTCTTTGTAAGAGTCTCCCACAAGAAAGAATTGTCAGTGAAATAAAAAAACAAGCTCGCGACCATTCCCATGGTCGCGAGCTTTGTTTATATTAAAGCAATTTGAATTCGTCTACATCAATGTAGCCACCGGCTTTCTTCGTGGCGTAGTTGAAGATAGCAAACTTCGAGCCCATGAAGAAACGACGGTAGTCGAAGATACAACGGTAGTTCTTCGTGCCTATCTGCTTCCACTCCATACCATCGAGGCTGTAGTAGAAATTGGCAACGTCGTTATGACGGGGCTGGAAGTCACCATCGATGCGCAGCCAGATCTTCGTGGCCTTGGGCGCAATCCCAGAAACAGCAACACCCTCAATCATCTTATCCTCCACGTTGGTGACGGCCTTCTCACGATCAGAGAGGCTTACCTTCTGCTCGCTCATCTCGAGATAGACAGTCTTGCCACGCTTCTTCAAGGCAAGTACGCCAGAGTCACCATTGAAGGCAGAGAAACCTGCACAGTCGCCATCCTTCATCTTCGAGAAATCGATGCAGACCACACCACTACACGTAGGTCCGAACATACGCTGGGTAATGGTGTTGGGAGCCAGATAGAGATTGGGTACCACACGATTGGTCTTCAGACGCAGGAATCCAGGACGCTCCGTCAGGCTCCACGCATTGTCGATGGGGTTGTGGTTCCACTGCCAGTGAAGACCCAGTTTCGAAGAACTGAAATCGTCGTTGCAGACAATCTCCTTCTTAGGCTGACCACTCTTATAGGGGCGCATCACATCAGGCACCTTACCATATTCATCACCTAACATCGGCCATCCGTCAATCCAACGAACGGGTGAAAGCGTGAGCACACGCCCTACCCCACCACGGTCCTGGAACATAATGCCATACCAGTCGCCATCTTCCGTGTCAACGATAGTACCTTGTGCCAGATAAGAGAAGCCGCCGAAGTCGCTCTCAAGGATCACGTTCTTCTCCCACGTGCCATTCAGATCCTTCGTACGATAGCAGACCTCACGACGGTGACGGCCTGGGGCATAGACATGCGAGATCAGCTGGGCATAGTACACACCATTGTGCTTGATGACACGGGTGCCCTCCAACAAACCACGCTCATCAGCCTCACGCTGGAAATAATGACGGAGACTACCCTCCACGACACCCTTCAGATCGCGCGTGAGCTGACACATCTCTCCTGTTCCGAAGAACACATACGGTGTACCATCGTCATCGAAGAACAAAGTGGCATCGTGGAAATGGCGCAGACGGGAGTGGATGGTCCAAGGGCCTTCAGCCTTAGGAGCCGTGAAGATATAGGTATCGCCCATAGGTCCCTGCTCATTGGGAGCCAGAAGTGCCCAGAACTTACCATCGTGGTATTTCAATGAGGTGGCCCACTGGCCTCGACCATAGACTGTACCCTCTTGCAAGTCATACTTTGGAGAATCCGTCAGTTTGTCGAAGATATAGCCCACGGTTTCCCAGTTCTTCAGGTCCTTCGAGGCCATGACAGGCGCACCAGGCATGAGGTGCATCGTGGTTGTCACCAGATAGAAGGTATCACCCACACGGATGACATCCGGATCGGGCACATCCGCCCACAACATGGGATTGTGGATCTTCATGCTGTCACCGGTGGTCACGGGGACAGGTACCTGGGCAGACAGCTGCCCCAGGCTACCAGTCCCCATGACCACCGCCATCAACAATAGTCTTTTCTTGAATATCATAGTCGTTTACTTCTTAAAGAGGTGAGGAATAAACTCATGGAGACCGCGACGCCAGGTAAGAAACTCATGGGCAGTGCCTTCCGACTGCTTGCCCTCGACCTTGATGCCCATCTCCTGCAAGCCCTTCACGATGTCACCACTCTTGATGAAATCCTCAGAGCCCCAGTTCATATACATGTAGTGGATCTTCTTGTTGAACTCGTCGGCATTGGTAAACACACCGTTGTAAGCCGTCTTGAGGTCAAGACCGAAGATCGCACCGCTGAAGGTACCCAACCAAGCGAACTTGTCCATGTTGTTGAACACGATGTCGAAGGTCTGGTGCCCACCCCAGGAGAGACCTGCCATCGCACGGTTGTCGCGATCGGTCTTCGTACGGAAGTTGGCATCGATATAAGGAATCAGGTCGTTGAGCAGGACGGGATAGAACGAAGCACCGTAGTCGGCCATACTCTGACCGCGACCCATACCAGCCTTGATATCACCACTCTCCATCACCACGATCATAGGCACAGCCTCACCACTGGCGATGGCGTTGTCCATAATGTGCTGCATCTTTCCCTGCAACGTCCAGCTGGTCTCGCCCTCGCCCATACCATGCTGCAAGTAGAGCACAGGATAGCGCTTCTTGAAGCCCTGCTTCTGATCGTACTCAGCAGGGGTATAGACCATGGCATGACGCCACTTGCTCTGTTCCTTACTATAGTAATAGATGCTGCGGACACAACCAGCGGGTACACCCTGCTGCGGACGATAGTAGTCGCCCTCAGGACCCTCAGGCACCTCGAGACCGCCTGACTCACGGTTACAGCCGAAGAAGGTCTCAGAGGCAGGATCGATGAAGTTCACGCCATTGATGTTCATGAAGTAATAGTGGAAGCCTACGGGCAGGGGATCGGTCACAGCCATGAAGACACCATTGCCCTGAGGCTGCATCTCATACTGCTTGCTGCAGATGTCAACGATAATCTTCTTGGCCTGAGGCGCCTGGATGCGGAAGTAAGCACGACGCTGCGAGTCTACCTTCGGGAAATCATTGCCAGGAATGGTGTACTCACCCGTCACAGCATCAGCAGGTACATTGATCTTCTTGATGGGCACTGGCAGATTAGCAGGACGCTTTGGCTCGAAGCCGAGATGACGGGCCACAGCCTCACCATAACGGCAACCCAGTTCACGATAACCAGCAGCATCGAAGTGCAAACGGTCAGGACCATTGGAGCAGTTATCAGAAGAAATCACCTGAGAGGTGTGGATGGTCTGGGGGAGTTCATCGATCTGCTTCTTACAGCCGATGCAGACACCCTTACCGTCAGCCTGCACGATGTTACCCACGTAGAGGTTCACCTCCTCAGGCTTCAGCTGCAGGTCGCCACAGAGGTTCTCATACACCTGCTTCACCATACCAGCCCACTTGGGATCGCCAGTGTTCGTCTCACCCTGGTGCATCAGGATTCCCTTGATGACACCGTCCTTCTGAGCCTTCTTGGCCAGTGTGACCAGACGCTCGTAGGGGTTGTTGTCATAAGCAGCCAACATACCCTTCATCCAACCTGGCGCCTTCTTGTTCACGTAATCAGAGATACTGTCAGGCAGGAAGCCCTTGATATCGATACCACCGATAGCCACGTGGATGACACCGATCTTGATATTCTCAGGCAGCGAGGCTACCAACGTACGACCGAACCAGTCGGCTGGTGTCAGACCAGTATTCGCACGACAGAGCGGTGCAGAAGCCTCACACCACTCACCCATCTTACGCTCAGGGCGACCATTGGCTGCAGGGAAATCTACAGCGGGCATCAGCAGGAAACGGGGACCAGGACTGGCCAGATCCACAGCTTCAGGACGGGCATTGCCCTCCATGTTCGACTGTCCGAAGCAGAGGAAGATGTAGAAGTTAGGATCAGCGGGCTGTACTTGTTCAGTCGCAGCTTTCTTCGCCGTTTTCTTAGCGCCCTTCTTTTGGGCCATCACATCGCTGGGCAGTGCCAAAAGCAAGGCTGCCAACAGCAGAGATTCGAGTACTTTTTTCATGTTGTTTTGATTTTATAGATATTACTGTATTTCTGTTGTCAGTTTCTTCAGATCCTTGTCGAGCGAGCTGTTGCCAATGAGAATCTCATATCTGCCAGGCTTCACACGCATGGTATTGGTCTCCGGATCCCAGAACTCAAAGCTCTTGCGCTCAAACGTCAGTCTGGCATTCACCGTCTGACCTGCCTTCACATCCACACGTTTGAAAGCACGAAGGCTCTTTAACGGTCCATCAGGATCCTGCAAATTGCGGATATAAAGCTGGAGAATCTCCGTACCATCACGCTGACCGATGTTCTTGACGGGAACAGTAATATTGAATCCAGGATTCTGAACGGATGTCTCAATTAAAGTGGGTTCGCCTATCTCAAACTGTGTGTATGACAAGCCATAGCCGAAGGGGAAGAGGGCATCGCTGAAATAACGATAGGTACGACCCTTCATCGAATAGTCCTCGTAGTCGGGCAGCTGTGAAGAGGTCTTATAGAACGTCACAGGCAGTTTGCCACAGGGGTTATAGTCGCCAAAGAGCACATCAGCAATGGCGGTGCCTCCCTCTTGTCCTGCATACCACGCCTGAACAATCGCCTCACAGGTCTCTGTCTCGGGCAACAGCGCAATGGCAGAACCGGAACAGTTCACGAAGATGACCTTTTTGCCTGCGTCCTTCAGGGCCTTGAGGAAATCGCGCTGCACCTTAGGCAGTTCGATATGGGTACGGTCGCCACCCTTGAAACCGTCGATATCCACCGGCATTTCCTCACCTTCGAGGGCTGAAGAGATACCACCCACGAAGATCACCTTGTCGATGCCCTTCAGTTGGCTGATAATCTGCTGATAATCGATGGGCAGTTCCTTAGCCACATTGATCTTCAAGTTGGCATTGTAGGTATGGACATGCGAGAAACGAACTTCGATATTGTAACTCTTACCCTTTTCTGCCTGGATAGCCACACGGTTAGGCGTGGTGCGCCAGATGCGGTGGTGGAACTTACGCTCGCCATCGATGTAGAGCTCAAACTGTCCACAACCATCCACATTCACCACATATTCGCCAGACTCCTTAGGTGTGAAAACGGTCTCATACTTAGCTGAGAAATCCTCGAGCTGGACACCAGGGGCGAAGTTATGCATGCCAAAGGTGGTGACAGCAATGGGCTGGGTGTAATACTGCGTGGTCACGGGCTTGCCCTCCATCCTGCGGTTGTTCCAGAAGGTACCCTTCATGCCCTTCTTACCCTCGAAACTGCACTGCGAGGCCATCAGGCTCTCCATCACCTTGTCGTAAGTCAGGTCGCAGCCTGCGTTGAAGTAGAGTTTCTTTTGCTTAGTCTTGATACCATCGAGGATGGTGATGGTATGATTCGGTGTACCGTTATAGTTTCCCCACATCAAGGGTTCATTATCAGCATTCGGACCAATCACGGCGATCTTCTCCTTGTTTTTCTGCAACGGGAGGATATTACCCTTGTTCTGCAGCAGTACGATGGTCTGACGCGCCATATCGAGGGCAATCTGACGATGCTGCTTAGAGTCCATGATAGAATAAGGGATCTTCGACCACTCTACCAATGAGGGATCATCCATCTCACCCAGGTCGAAACGGCCTTCGAGCAAACGAATGACATGCTTATCGACCTCTGCTTCTGTGATAAAGCCACGCTTTACAGCCTCAGGGATGCTGCGATAGGCATAGCCATAGCCGCACTCCACATCCGTTCCGGCTATCGTAGCTTTGGCAGAGGCATGCACAGGACTGGAAGAAGACTTATGCGACTCGTAGAAATCGGACACGGCACCACAGTCGCTGACAACAAGGTACTCAAATCCCCACTCATCGCGGAGAATGGTCTGCAACAGACGCTGTGAACCACAACAAGGATCATCATCCAGACGCTGGTAGGCACACATCACCTCACGCACCTTTGCATCCTGCACCAAGGTCTTGAAGGCAGGCATATAGGTCTCCCACATATCACGTGGCGACACATTGGTAAGGTTGGCACTGTGGCGTGTGTACTCAGGACCGCTATGAACGGCATAGTGCTTGGCACAGGCCCAGAGCTTACGATACTTCGCATCCTCAGGTCCCTGCAGACCACGAACCACCTGGGTGCCCATCACTGAGGTCAGATAGGGATCCTCGCCATAGGTTTCCTGTCCCCTGCCCCATCGCGGATCGCGGAAGATATTCACATTCGGTGTCCAGACTGAAAGGCTGTGGAACTTCTCATCCTCGCCTGAGCCACGATACATACGTTCGTTATACTGGGCACGGAACTCCGTACTGGCAGCATCGAACACCTTGTACAGCAAATCAGGATTAAACGACGAAGCCATTGCTATCGGCTCTGGGAACACGGTGACATTACCCATGTTGGCAGCGCCATGCAGGGCCTCACTCCACCAGAAGAACTTCTTGATGCCCAAACGGGGGATGGCCGGACTCTCATCCAACATCAGCTTGGCCTTCTCTTCAAGGGTCAGTCTGCTACACAAATCCTTAGCACGTTCCTTAGCACTCAGATTAGGATTCTGGTAAGGAAACGTCTGTGCCGACACAAACTGGCCGGCACAGAACAACACAACAATTGATAATAAGCGATGATTCATTTATTTAGTTTTTAATTGATTCCGCTGCAAAGGTAGGTAAAAAATAACACATAGGAATTGGTAAATGTCTCATATACTTTTGAAGATGTAACATCTGTTG
>Ga0247610_10004967_pt1 | contig 14107 bp, 4 predicted proteins | sample 174DNAGHGhighgp2_FD_193483 | JGI IMG/M metagenome (GOLD analysis project Ga0247610, IMG submission 193483) | Sheep rumen microbial communities from Palmerston North, Manawatu-Wanganui, New Zealand - 1742 DNA GHGhigh gp2 | ecosystem: Host-associated > Mammals > Digestive system > Stomach > Rumen ... | reverse complement strand
TCCTTAGAAGATAAACCATAACGACCAGCTACGATCTTTGGTGCATTCTTGCAACCAGCAAATGCAGCGATTACATCTAATGCTAATGGTTCATATAAAGCACCTTGTTCGATTGTTCTATCTAATACAGCAATCTTTTCTACTGTCTTAGGGAATGCGCTTAAGAACTTTTCAGCAACAAATGGACGATATAGGTGAACTTCTAATATACCAACCTTTTCGCCATTCTTAGTTAAGTAATCAACTACTTCTTCAGCAGCTTGGTTAACAGAACCCATTGCTACGATAACTCTTGTAGCATCCTTAGCACCATAATATTGATATGGAGCATATTTTCTACCAGTAGCCTTAGAAATTTCATTCATGTATTCTTCAACTACAGGATATACACCAACATATTTTTGTGCTTGTAATTCACGTGTTTGCATGTAAACGTCATCGTTTTGTGCAGTACCACGAGTCTTTGGATGAGCTGGATTTAAAGCTTCTGCTCTAAATTTAGCAACAGCATCCTTATCTAATAATTTGTTGAATACTTCATAATCGATAGGTTCAACAGTATTAACTTCATGAGATGTTCTGAAACCATCAAAGAAATGTAAGAAAGGAATGCTTGATTTAATTGCTGATAAGTGTGCAACACCAGCTAAATCCATAACTTCTTGAACAGAGTTTGAACATAACATAGCAAAACCAGTTTGACGACAAGCCATAACGTCTTGGTGGTCACCGAAAATTGCTAATGATTGTGCAGCAAGTGCACGTGCTGAAACATGGATAACACCTGGTAAACATTCACCAGCGATCTTGTACATGTTAGGAATCTTTAATAATAAACCTTGTGATGCAGTATAAGTTGTTGTTAATGCACCTGCTTGTAAAGAACCGTGTACTGTACCAGCAGCTCCTCCTTCAGATTGCATTTCTACAACCTTTACAGGCATACCAAATAAATTCTTTTGTCCTTTAGCAGCCCATTCATCTGTATACTCAGCCATTGGTGATGATGGAGTAATAGGATAAATACCTGCTACTTCTGTAAATGCGTAAGATGAATATGCGGCAGCATAGTTACCATCTATAGCCATTCTTTTATTGCTCATTTTTTCCCTCCTAATGAGTTAATTTTTTTGCATCTAATATTATAAAACTATTTTATGTAAATATCAATAATTCAGTAAAAAAACAATGAATTAATCCATATTTTTCTTTAAATTTGTCCAATAAAATATTTATATTTTATTATCACTTTTTTATTTTGAAAGTTATATCATTTTATGGTATCATTTAACTATAAGAAAGTTGGTAATTTTTATGGCACATAAAACAAAAATATTAAATCAACTTAATAAGACAACAAAGGCTTCTTGCTGAAATGCAGGAAGCCTTATTTATTTTCTCAAAAAGGAGGATTTTTAATTAATGAAAGATGAAAAGAAATATGAATTAATAAAATTTGAAGACGGGGAATTTAGTTTAGATGTTAATGTATCACCTGATGAAGATACTGTATGGTTATCACAAAAAGATATGTCATTGCTTTTTGACACTGATTTATCAAGAATCTCAAGGCATATAAAAAACATTTTTACCGAAATGGAATTAGATAAAGAAAGCAATTTGCGTAAAACGCAATTTCCTTTTTTCTGATAAACTAGTAATACTATATAGTTTAGATGTAACATTAGCAGTAGGCTATCGTGTAAAATCTAAACGTGAAATTTTATTTAGAAGATGGGCAAATTCTGTTTTAAAACAATATTTACTTAATGGATATGTAATTAATGAAGAACGATGTTTAGCATGTTCTACTAATATTATTTCATTACAAAATAAAGTTGAAACTATAGAAACAAAAATTAAAGGCATAGAAGAATCTATTTATTTAGAAAATTCAAAAGCATTTTACGAAGGTGAAATTATTGAGCCATATACTTTTATTAGACACATTCTTTTTTTAGTTAAAAAAGAAATAACAATCACTGATTATTATGCTGATAAATACCTATTATCTTTTCTTAAAGATTTAAAAGTCAAAATAACCATTATTACTTCTTATTCATCATATTTAAATAAAGAAAAATTACCTAATAACATTAATATAATACCTAACGATGTTATTCACGGAAGATACATTTTTATTGATGATAAATTAGTTTATGTTATAGATACTTCATATAATAATATTGGCAAAAAAAGATTTATGATTATAAAACTAGAAAACATTACAAAAGATAAAATAATAACAGACATATTAAAATAAGGCCTCAACCGAGGCCTTATTAATTATGCTAAATATTTAATTGTTATAAATTCTACATTTGCTTCTTTTGGATTAGACGCACCCTTAGTAGATATTACTTCAACTTTAATAAATACAGGATTTTCAAATGATTGAGTAACACTTGCTACATATTCATGATATGTATTATTATCTGTATTCTTAAATGAAGCAATTTCTGTCCAAGTTGTTCCATCTTCTGATGCAGATACTTTATAAGTTGTAGAACCCTTATCATTAGTCTTAACTTTTACTGAAACTTCAGATACATAAGCAAACTTTGATTTTGAAATAGCTGTTGCTGTTGCTGCAGATGAAACAGATAATCCAGTCATTGTTGTAATATCATTACCTGCCGCATTTGTCCAACCAGTTGAGAAATCATAAGTAACAGATACTTCTGTACTTGGAAGTGTAGCAATATAAGTTTCTTTATCTAATAAAGATTGATAATTTGTAACTAATGCTTTTTGAGCTTCTGATAAAGTATCATATTGAGCTTTAATATTATTAATTGTTTCTGTATATGCTCTTGTAGGAGTTTCAGGTAAAGCATCAATTTGATTAATTACATATTGAACTAATATTTGATTTAATTTATCTTGGCAAGTTAATTTTGCTTTATCTTCATCACTTAATGAATCATATAATTTAATTGCTTCACTAACTTTAACTGGATCTTCTAAATCCATTTCAACAATTGAATTATTAACCAATGCGAAATCATATAAACTATTATAAGCATTAACTGCAGCTGTTAAAGTAGCATAATTAGTTACTTGTTCTGCTTGTTCATCGCTTAAGATTTCATAAGCTACTAATGCATTTTCAATTAATGTTTTCTTAGCTTCGGTTAAATCAACTTCACCAATTGCATTTATAGCATTAATTGCATTTGTTACAGCAAATCCTTCATAAGTATTAATTGCAGCTGTTAATGTTGCTAAATTAGAAGGTGTAGCTGTCTTATCCATTGCATTTAATACATTAACTGCATATTGTGCATTATTAATTAACTCTAATGAGTTTTCAGTAACAGTACCTATCTTATTAATTTCTTCTTCTACATATGCTTTATATAAAGCAACAACTTGTGCTAATTTAGCTGTTGGATCAGTTAAGCCTGTTCTTTCAGATTCAGCCACTGAATTATAAGCATTTATAGCTTTTACAACAGCATTATAGCAATCAATAGATGCTGTTAAATCAGCAGGAATTGCAGCATATAATTCTTGAGCAATTGCTTTAATCTTAGTTGAATAAGCAGTTGAATCATATTTTTCAAATGATAATGCTGTAACAGTTGATTCTTTATCCATAGCACTTGAACATACATAATAAATACCAGGAGTTAATACTGCTGTGCCAGCACCACTTAACATTACTTTTCCATCACTTCTGACAATTTGACCAGCATATACACCATATGAACCTTCAACTGCAATTGTTACAGTTGCAGATTCAGTTAATTTAAATGTAATACCTTGATCTTTAAATTTACAGCTTGAAGATGTAAATCCTGTAATATTTGAATAATAAATGCCATCTTTTTCACTAGCACCTTTTGTACTTGCTAAAGTTGCAGTGAATGAACCACTTGATAAATCAATTGCTTTAGTAGGTGTTGTTTTATTTGAAACAGCACCAGTAGTCATTTTAGCATTATTTAAAACTGTTCTATATTGAGAACCTGAGAATTTAATACATTCTTGTTTTGCAACATATGAACTTGTTAAATAACAATCTGAAACTTTATTTGTTGAATCATAATAGAATAATGTTGAATTTGTATCAAAGTTTTGATAACTTGTTGAACCATATTTACAAGATGCAGTTACGCTTTGCTCTCTATCATTTACAAAATTAACACCGCTACCTGATAAAGTACCGAAGCATTCAACATATGAGTTTTCATATGATTTAACAGCACCAGATTTCATATCATATGTATTCTTACAGCCTTCATAATAATTTGCTTCAGCAAATAAATATGCATTTGCTCTAATAGAAGATACATAGCTTAATCCAGCTGATTTATCTGTAATATCACCATAAATATAATTGTTATAGAAATGAATATTAGCTTGTCTTAATAAAGGAATACGAGAACCGCAATTATACCATAAATTATGATGGAATGAGATATTGAATTGTAAAGATGAATCTGATGAACCAATTAAATTAGTTTTATGACATCCTTCAAAATAGTTATAGCTCATTGTGAAATATTGTCCACGCTTAAAATCACAAGAACCATCACCTTCACCCTTATCTGATTCTGCAGGTGAAGAGATATGAGGACAATAGAATGAATTGTGGTGAACCCAGCATCTTTCAACGCCAGCTGTGATTGCTCCACCTTCTTGTTGACCTTCCATACCGATTGCATCTTCTGGAGTATTAACAAATGCTAAATTTCTAACTTCAAAATTCTTACCTAAAGAAGTTGCTGCTGTTTCACAAATAAAATGAATTCCCCATCCATCTAAGATAGCATTATTACCAACGCCTTCAATAGTAACATTTTTAGCACTCTTCATACGAGCCATATGACCATTATCACCAACAGATCCACCATAATCATTTGAATCATATGAAGTTAAACCTTCAATTAAGCCAGTTGAATTTGCAGCAAATGTTGTTGATACACCATTATTACCTGAGTTATCAATAACACCAACAAATCTAATAACTAAAGGAATATTAGCATCAGCTAATTTCTTTAAAATACCTTGGTTAGTATTAGCTTTACCATAATATGTTTTACCACCAGATGATTTTTTACATTCATTCTCATGACCAGTTTCTCCACAAGCTTGACCAACTGAATTTAAAATATTACCAATACCATTAACAGTAACACCATCATATTCTAATGATACTGTGTTTTTATTCGCATTTGTTACATATAAAACAATAGCATTTTCTTTCAATGTACCATCATTATTATATGCACCAACACCTTCATTATAATTAAAATGTGCATAACCTGATCTATCATATTCTGCAACATTTAAAACACCTGTTGTAGGGAATGATTCTGATGCATTATTAGAAGTTGTAATTTTGAAATCATATTCGCCCTTAGAAAGACCTAAAATATCAGCTCTCATTGTTGTTGAATTAACTTCACTTACATAAACATTTTTATCATCTAATAATTTAAATGAAGATTCAGATTTCTTTTTAATAGAAACATTATATCCTGTAGCTGAAGAAACCTTATTAAAAATGATATAAGCTCCTTCATATGTACCAGATACACTTGTAACTTTTACTTCACCAATTTCAGATAAAGAACCAGAACCTGCAAATAATGTTCCTGGAGTTTCATTATCATCAGCAACAACTGTTGCAGCACCTAAAGTTTCAAGATTTACATTTCCACCATCACTTGAACCTGCTGATGATGCATATTTAGGATTTAATGGTCCGTATGTTGTAATAAGATCACCAACAGGAGTTGGTGTTGTATTTTCTTCCCAACTTGCAACTAAAGTTATATTTCCAGTTACATCTTTATTAAAATCGTATGATACACCATCTAATAACCATCCTTTAAATGTATATCCTTCTTTTGTTGGGTCTGTTGGTTTTGTTACTTTTGTATTTTCTTTTACTGTAACAGCTGTAACATTTGAACCACCTTTTGAATCAAATGTAACTGTGTAAGTTACATCAGCTTGTGTTGTATTTTCTTCCCAGCTTGCAACTAAAGTAATATTTCCTGTTACTTCTTTATTAAAATCATATGATACACCATTTAATAACCATCCCTTAAATGTGTATCCTTCCTTTGTTGGGTCTGCTGGTTTTGTTACTTTTCCATTTTCTTCTACTGTAGCATTTGTAACTGCAGAACCGCCTTTTGAATCAAATGTAACTGTATATGTTACTTTTTGATTTTCATTTGTATTATTGTCATTTTCCACTGGTTTACAAGATGCAACAGTTGCTAAACCTAAAAATGCTAATCCACATATTATTACCTTTTTAAATTTCATTTCTCTCTCACTCCTCATTATGAAAACGTTATCTTAATTATAGCACAATAATAATAAAATGCTTTATGAAAATGCATTTTCATTAAAAAAAGTCGATTTCTCGACTTTTTAAATTTTATTCTTGGAATATTATAGCAACAACATTCATTGTATCACCTTTTGTAATAGTATGACTACCAGCTGCTATTTCAACTTCTACAACCTTATTTGAATCAGTAGTTTCATTAGTACCATCAACCTTAATTTTCTTTGAAGCAGTATCGGTAACAATAATTAACTTTAAAGCTTTTGAAGTAGTAAATGTAATTGTAGTTTTTGATTCCATTTTTAATGATTTTTTATAAGTAACACCATTATATGAAACAGAAACATCATTTGAATTTAAATTACCATTTATTGTCAAATGTTAATCTTCTTTTGTTTCAAATGTCTTAGTATATGCACCTGAAATACCAGATTTTGTTTATTGTTCTGATTTAGATTGCTCGCTTCCGCTTTGTTCAGAACCACCTTGCCCACTTCCACCTTGTTCTGAAGTGCCTTATTCACTTGAGCCTGATGAACCTTCAGGTGTTGATGTAGCTCCTTCAATTCCTAAAACTGAAATTAATTTACTTGCATAATTTGTAATAGCAGTCTTTAAATCAGCAATTACAGAATCATTTGTATCTTCAATTTCATTATTGAAAGTCCACTTAAAATCTCCACCTTGTAATCTTCCAGCATATTTCATTACTGTAGCTTTTGCATCATCAGGTGATTGAATTTGCGATGCTGTAACACCTAAATCAATCGTTGTATCAAAATTATTATAAGTAGCACCCCCTGCATTATATGTTGAAGGAATAACATCATTTCTATTAGCAGCTAAAATAGCGTCATATGAAGAACTATTTGCTGCCATAGTTGCACCTTGAGTACCTACTCCTGCATTTGCATAAACTAATGAACTAGCCCCTTCAATATGATTGTTATATGCTTTAATTGTTCCGGCTGATTCTTTTGAGAAAGTGCCTTTTGGAGCTAAAGCATCAGTACCTGTCAAACTTGACATCATAGGATTTTTACAATTCCTAAAATAATTACCTTCAACAAATGCATCTGCACCTGTTGTTACACCTACACCATATTTTGAATTACCATCAAAATAATTATTATAAACATGAACTGACATAGTTCTAATTCTTGGATGTCTTGAATCTGAATGGTCAAACCAATTATGATGATAAGTTATATAATTTGGACCACTTTCACTCTTCATACCACAAAGTGACATTTTACCTGAATCCCAGAAATGTAAATATGAAATAGTAATAAATTGTGAATCATCCTTTAGATCCATAGATCCATCGCCTTTAACTTGGTCAGCATCACTTCCTGGTTTTCCATAGAAAATATCACAATTGTGTACCCAAATATTTTTATTTCCACTTTCTAAAGCAATACCATCATCTGGCCAATACATCAATCCAAGGTTTCTGATTTCAGCATTAGAAATTTTTAACAACCTTACTCCAGTTCCATGAAGTGTGGTATCATTACCAATTCCTTCAATTGTAATACCAGCAGCAGCTATTTGATCTATAGTTAATCCTTTATAAGCCTCTTTGAAACCTAAATTTAAAGAATCATTTTCATTTGTTAATCCAGATTGAGTGACTTTTCCAATTATTCTTAAAACTAGTGGTCTTGAATCAAATCCTTTGCTCATTGCTTGTGAAATAGCACCAACACCAACAAATGTTTCAACTTTACCTTTATTATTCACTATTACATCAAGCGAAACCTTATTCTTTGAGTTTTCAGTAACATATAATACTCTTGCATTTGATTTCAATGTACCATCTAAATTATAAGCACCAACTGTCTTTCCAGCTAATGGTGATGCAGTTGAGAATGCAAAACCAGATCTATCATATGATGTAACAGCTAATGTATCAGATTGTGCACCACTATCGCTTTGTTCTTCACCAGATACTACAGGTGCAACTGAAATTTTATAACTTCCAGCCTTTAATCCTACAGCATCAACTCTATAATAATTATATGTTTCACCTTTATATAATCTAATTAATTCTTTATCTAATTTAACCCACTTGTTATCAGTTGTATTTAAAACGTAAGCATTATAATCTGTTACACCTTCTAATGCTACAAATTCAGAATATAAGCTTTCTTGAGCACCTTGAACTATCATAAATTGGATTGCTGAAGCATCTGTATCTTCATATGCTGCAACTAATTCAATACTTGTTGTAATAGCTGTTGATGTAACTTTGAATTCAACATTATTATTAGTCCATTTTACAAATTTCTTACCATAAATGAATTTAGCACTTGGAACATCTGTTTCAGAAACAAATCCATTTGCATCAACATTCACAGTTTTAATTAATGTACCATCTGCTTCTTTAAATGAAACTGTATATTGTGCAATAAATTTACCATATAAAATTGTATCATCAGTAATTAAAGTTGTTGATACAAATTCATTTTTGAATTCACCATCTGTATACCAACCTGCAAATCTATAGCCATCTTTAGTTGGAGTTGGTAATGTAACTGTTGTATTTTTTAGAACAGTTGATGGAGAAACAGTTACACCATCTAAATTTGTTTGATATGTGACTGTTGCAAGCTCACTCGCATCAACATCACTCCATTTAGCAACTAAAGTAATATTACCTTCTAAATCAAAATCTTCAGTAATTAATTTACCATTTAATGTCCAACCATCAAATTTCTTTAAATTAGTTACATTAAATGTAGGCAATTCAGAAACGACAACAGTTGTTTTATTTGTTAATGCTTGAGGAACAGTTCCAATTGATGTTTCAAAAGAAATTGTATATTTTTCAACATCATCTTCACTTAATTCAATAACATTAATTGCATAAATTCTAATACTATCATCTGTATTGAAATAATATTTTTTACCACCATTAACATTTGCTTCCTTTTTAATAGGAGTTGTTCCTTCATATGATCCTTCAAAAATAGCAGTTCCTGTTAAAGAGTCTTCTCTTAATTGAGCAGTTCTTGCTGCATTAGTTTTACCTGTATTTGAAGCAAAAATTTGAATTTTAGCTTTTTTACCAGAATAATTTGTTAAATCAATTAATACACATCTAGTTTCATCATCAGCTCCACCACCTGTATTAATTGCTTTAGTTGTTTTCGCTGTTGTACCAGCAGCATTAGTATATTCACCTTCTGCAGCTGATAATTCCATCTTCTTTGCTTCAGTTGCAAATAATGTTAAATATTTATCCACATAATTTTTTTGAACATACTTTTTAGCATTACCTTTAGAATCAGTACCATCAACAGTTGGGACATTTTCAAATGTAAATGTTTGAGTTAAAGCAATTTGTGGAACTTGTGTCCAACTTGCAACAAGTGTTATATCACCTGTAACTTCAGTGTTAAAATCGTATGCTGCATTATCTAATAACCAGCCTGCAAATGTATATCCTTCTTTTGTTGGATCTGCTGGCTTTGACACTTTTCCATTTTCTTTTACTGTAGCAGCTGTAACATTTGAACCACCATTTGAATTAAATGTAACTGTATATGTTACTTCTACTGGTGTTGTATTTTCTTCCCAGCTTGCAACTAAAGTTATATTTCCTGTTACTTCTTTATTAAAATCATATGCTGCATTATCTAATAACCAGCCTTTAAATGTACATCCTTCTTTTGTTGGATCTGCTGGTTTTGTTACTTTTCCATTTTCTTTTACTGTAACAGCTGTAACACTTGAACCACCATTTGAATCAAATGTAACTGTGTATGTTACTTCTACTGGTGTTAGTGTTGTATTTTCTTCCCAGCTTGCAACTAAAATTATATTTTCTGTTACTTCTTTATTAAAATCATATGATACACCATTTAATAACCAACCTTTAAATGTGTATCCTTCTTTTGTTGGGTCTGCTGGCTTTGTAACTTTTCCATTTGCTTCTACTGTAGCATTTGTAACTGTAGAACCGCCTTTTGAATCAAATATAACTGTATAAGTTACTTTTTGATTATCATTTGTATTATCACCATTTTCAACTGGTTTACATGACGTAATACTTGCGATACCGAAAAATGCAAGTCCTAATACAATATATTTTTTAAACTTCATTTACTACTTCCTCCAAACTATTGTAAGCTTTTTTGATTATATAATAAAGATATGTATTAAACAAGGGAAAAATTACGTAATAAATAATACTTATAGAAAATATAAGCAACAACAATATTTCTTATTAATAATCATTGAAAAAGAAAGAGCCAAGCTCATATAGAGTTTGGCCCTTACTATTTTGTATCTTTAAAAATATTTAGTTGGTAGGTTGTTAAATACAATAACCTAACTTTGAAAATGGTTTAAATTATTTTACTTTTTTTACCTTTCCACCAAGAAGTGCAATCATCTTAACTGCTTGTAGCGAATAATCATTCAAACAAACAATTAATTTTTTATCCAACGTACCTCTCGCTAATAATTTAACAGAACCTGTTTTTGAAGGAAGAAGCTTCTTTTCGATTAAAGCTTCAACAGTTACTTCATCACCATCATTAAAATTATTTGATAATACATCAATATTAATGATTTCTTTAGTACCGATTCTTCTTTTATGAAGAGTATCTATTTGAATAGATGCTTGAGCTTTTTCATCAGACATCAATGCATCAGCTTTTTCAACACCAATTGAATGAATTGCTTCTTCTTTATTTGGTGTAACAGCAGTTTTTAATTCTTTAATTAAACCTTTTTCTAATAAAGCATCTGTAGTTTCAAATGGAATTCTAAATTCTTCATTAGATTCATTACCTTTTTCAGTAGGTAGATTATTCATTACTGTATCGATTAAATCTTTTGCATAATCGCGTCTTCTATCATTTTTAATTCGATATAAGCAAGGAACATCTTCATATTTCTTAGATTCTACTTTTTCTACTTTATATTTAGAATCAGTATAATCATCAGCATTAAGAGCAAAGTATAAACATAATGCCTTACCTCTAATTGAGAATTTAATAACTTGATTTCTACCAGAATTAATAGAATCATAATTCCATGAAATTCTACTATTAACTTTTTTATAACTTAATGCATAATTCTTAAGTTCATTGTAATAATCTTTTAATTCTTGTTCAGCTTGAGATAATTTTGCAGTGAATGACTTAATATATCTAATTTGGAAAATATTACCTTGAGTATCTTGTTTAATAACAACTTCATCTTCATCTGAATCAGTAGCTGTACTTAAAACTTCTGTCTCATTATCAGTTTGATTATTAACTTTAATTTTAAGTTTTTTAATTAAACCACGAGCAATAAGTGGTTCATTTTCTTCATATTCTAGATAATAAGTTTCATGTTGCTCATCACCTTTAGTTAAACCAAGATTATTCATTACTGTATCGATTAAATCTTTTGCATAATCGCGTCTTCTATCATTTTTAATTCGATATAAGCAAGGAACATCTTCATATTTCTTAGATTCTACTTTTTCTACTTTATATTTAGAATCAGTATAATCATCAGCATCAAGTGCTAAATAAATACCTAATGTCTTACCCCTAATCGCAAATTTAAGAACAGGATTTCTTCCAGAATTAATAGAATCATAATTCCAAGATATTCTTGAAGTAGTTTTATTATATGAAAGAACATAATTCTTAAGTTCTTCATAATATTTTTTACTATCATCATTTGATTGAATAAGCTTAGCAGTAAATGATTTATTAAATCTAATTTGGAATGTATTACCTTCATTATCAGTAACTGTAACAGTTTCTTCCTCTTCTTCAGTTTCTTGAATGATTTGCTGAGGCATTGGTTGAGGCATTGGCTGAACAGCAGGTGAAGCTTGAGCTTCAAATGCCATTTCCATTTTTTCTTCCTTTTTGAATAAATTCTTTATTTCTTTGAAGATTTTAGGATTTTTAATAGCCATTACTAATATTGCAAGTAATACTATAGCTAATAATCCAGAAAGCACATATAAAACAATGAAACGATTATCTAAATAATGTGATGTAGCTAAGAATAATGGAATAAATGTTATTGACATTGTTTTCATTCCTCTTTTTGCTTTAGCATGAGATAGAACCATTAAGAATAATAATGGAGCACCTACACCAAGTAATACAGAAACTATAACGATTAATACAATAAATGTTACATTTGCTGTATTTGTTTGATTTTGATAACTATTTTCAGCTGCTTCAAGAACTTTAACATCTTCTTTATTAACTAATGCTTTTTGTTCTTCTGTTAATGAGCTATATGCTTTTCTAGCTTCAGAGATAGCAATTTCAGATTCAACTGTATATTGAGCATCGCCAATTGCATAAATCTTATCTAATGCAGCATAAACATTTTCACCATCAACAATTCTTTGTAAGCTATCTTCAGGTAATAAATCCTTTTGATCTTGAGTTAATGATTCATATTCTTTTCTTGCATCTTTAATTGCATTATCACTTCTACTATCATATCTTATATTAACGATTGAATCAGATTTATTAACGGCACCATCAACAGCATAATAATCAGTAAATGCTTTATTAAGGGCATCAGTATTATCAATTACTTCTTTTTGTTCATCATTTAAAGAATCATAATATGCTTTTGCATCATCAATAAGAGCCTTGCTGTCTTTTGTATATGAAACAGTTCCAATAGAATCAATCTTATCCATTGATTCATAAACTTCTTCAATTTCTTCTAATTTAGCAAGAGTTTCATCAGAAACTTTACCTTGTTGATATTCACTTAATTCTTCATAAGAATCTCTAGAAGCAATAACATCTAATAAATCTTCACGAGTAATATCAGAAATATTTGGTAAATCACTAATCATATCACTTGTATCTTTAGCAGCTTCTATATCAGCAATTTCAACTTCTGCATCTTCAAGTTTTAATAATACATCAGCTGGAACGTTTTCCTTAGCTTCATCAGATAAAGCATCATATTCAGCTCTTACTGCAAGAACACCTTCTTTATCTTCAAATGTTAAATCTCCAACGATAGGTAATTCAACAATATTTAATGTTGATTCAGAAGAAGTTAATGTATCAAGAGTTTCTTTTGTTACTTTTGCCTTTTGTTCAGCACTTAATTCATCATAAGCTGTTCTAGCTGCCTTAATAGCATCTTCAGATTCAGCATCGATTTCATCAGTTGCAGGTAGTTTAACGATTGTTAATGTTGTTTCGGCTGCTACTAATGTATCAACTGTATCTTGTGGTACTAATGCTTTTTGTTCATCGCTTAATGCATCATATGCTGCTCTTGCAGCTGCGATATCTTCTTGAGAATCTGCAGATATATCAGTTACATTTGGAAGTTCAGTAATTGTTAAAGCTGTTTCAGCTGCAATTAATGTATCAAGAGTTTCTTGGGCTACTTTTGCTTTTTGTTCATCGCTTAATGCATCATAAGCTTTTCTAGCTGCTTCAATAATGCTTCTACTATTTGGAGTAATATCTTCTGTTGCAGGTAGTTCAACAATTTGTAATGTTGTCTCTGCTGCAATTAATGTATCAAGAGTTGCTTGAGTAACCTTAGCCTTTTGATCTTGAGTTAATGCATCATATGCTTCTCTTGCTGCTTCTATTGTTGTTCTACTTGTTTTAGCGATAGCTGTACCTGCAGGAAGTTCAACAATTTGAATTGTTGCTTCTGCTGATACTAATGTATCAACAGTTGCTTGAGGAACAAGCGGTTGTTGTTTTTCATTTAATGCATTATATGCTGCTCTTGCTGCATCAATTGCAGTTCTATCAGTTGCTTTAATATCATTACCAGCAGGTAATA
>Ga0247610_10004961_pt1 | contig 14116 bp, 10 predicted proteins | sample 174DNAGHGhighgp2_FD_193483 | JGI IMG/M metagenome (GOLD analysis project Ga0247610, IMG submission 193483) | Sheep rumen microbial communities from Palmerston North, Manawatu-Wanganui, New Zealand - 1742 DNA GHGhigh gp2 | ecosystem: Host-associated > Mammals > Digestive system > Stomach > Rumen... | reverse complement strand
CATCGGCGTCAGTTGGATTATTGACAAGTACTATGGCTCGAATCCTACGCAGTACGTACAAGGTCTTTATCGTATAGGCATCCACGAGGATCTGAAGATACCGTTGGTAGGCTATCATCCTCCCTATATCCGTATGCCGGACACGAAGACCACCGACCGCGCCAAATATTGGAGTAAGACCACGCTGCCTTGGATGAGTATCGGCTATGAGACGCAGATAGCACCGATCAATACCGTTGCTTTCTACAATGCTATTGCCAACAATGGTAAGATGATGCAGCCCCGTTTCGTGAAACGACTGGTGAAGGACGGACAGGTGATCAAGGAGTTTGAGCCTGTGGTATTGAAGGAACAGATTGCCAAGCCGAAGGCCATCAAGACGATGCAAACCATTTTGGAACATGTTGTCAGTCAGGGCTTGGGCAGAAAGGCTGGTTCAAAGTCTTTCAAGGTAGCAGGAAAAACAGGAACCGCTCAGGTGGCCGACCAATATGGCAGTTATCACTCTGGTACTACCCGTTACTGGTTGTCGTTTGCAGGCTTCTTCCCTGCCGATGATCCCCGTTATACCTGTATCGTCTGTATCAAGAAGTCTGGATTGCCTGCTTCAGGCGGTGGTATGTCGGGTGTGGTGTTCCACCATATTGCCGAGGGTGTGATGGCTCAGAACCTGAAACTGAGTGTGACGGATGCCCGTGATTCTTCGTCAGTCTTCAAACCCGCAGTCAAACAGGGCAATAGCACTGCTGCCGATTATGTGCTGACTGATCTCAATATCAAGGAGAAACCTCAGCTTCTGCAAGAAAAAGTGTCAGAGCATACCATCCCCAATGTGACGGGCATGGGTGCAAGAGATGCTGTCTTCGCATTGGAGAAGAGAGGTGTGAAAGCGATTATCAGAGGTCGCGGAAAGGTGAAGTCGCAAAGTCTCTATGCGGGAACCGAAGTGAAGCAAGGTATGAAATGTGAACTCTACTTGGAATAGTGAATAACGAATAGTGAATAGTGTTATGAAACTGATTGAACTGCTCAAAAATGTGGAAGTCCTCAACACCTTTGGTGAGACAGAGGTGGAGATTACGGGCGTGAATATTGACTCTCGCCGTATTGAGGCAGGACATCTCTTTGTAGCCATCCCAGGCACACAGACTGATGGTCACAAGTTTATTCCCAAGGCCATCGAACTGGGAGCAGCTGCCATTCTCTGCGAGCGGATGCCAGAAGAACATGCAGAGGGCGTGACCTATGTGGTAGTGGAATCCACAGAGAGTGTTGTGGGTATCGTGGCCACACATTTCTTTGGCGACCCGTCAAGAAAGCTGAAATTGGTGGGTGTCACAGGCACGAACGGTAAGACAACCATTGCTACCTTATTATATAATATGTTCAGGAAGTTCGGTCACAAGTGCGGTCTGCTGTCCACCGTCTGCAACTATATCGAAGACGAGGCCATTCCTGCAGACCATACCACACCTGACCCGATAGAACTGAACCGACTGCTGGCAAAGATGGTGGAGGCGGGCTGCGAGTATGCCTTTATGGAATGTTCGAGCCACGCCATCGCCCAGAAGCGTATCGGTGGATTGAAGTTCGCTGGTGGATTATTTACCAATCTGACACGCGACCATCTGGACTATCACAAGACCGTAGAGAACTACCGCGATGCGAAGAAGGCTTTCTTCGACGGGCTCGAGAAAGATGCCTTTGCAATCACCAATGCCGATGATAAGAATGGCCTGTATATGGTACAGAACACCAAGGCCCAGGTGAAGACCTATTCCATCCGGAGCATGGCTGATTTCAAGGCGAAGATCATCGAGTGCCACTTCGAAGGAATGTATCTCGATATCAATGGCAAAGAGGTGGGTGTGCAGTTTATTGGCAAGTTCAATGTCAGCAATCTGTTGGCGGTCTATGGCGCTGCTGTCATGTTAGGCAAGCAGCCAGAGGATATCCTCGTCATCCTTAGCACGCTGAAGAGTGTCAGCGGACGTCTGGAACCCATCCATTCGCCTGAGGGCTATACGGCAATCGTCGACTACGCCCATACGCCTGATGCCTTGGAGAATGTGTTGAACACCATCAATGAGGTACTTAATGGTAAGGGAAAGGTCATCACCGTTTGTGGCGCAGGTGGCAACCGTGATAAGGGCAAGCGTCCGATCATGGCGCAGACTGCTGCCAAACTCAGCGACAAGGTAATTATCACCAGCGATAATCCCCGTTTCGAGGAACCGCAGGATATCATCAACGACATGTTGGCGGGTCTCGACAACAAGCAGATGAAGAAGGTGGTGAGTATCGTCGACAGAAAAGAGGCTATCCGTACCGCCAGTATGATGGCAGAAAAGGGTGATGTGATTCTCATAGCCGGCAAAGGCCATGAGGACTATCAGGAGATCAAAGGGGTGAAGCATCATTTCGATGACAAGGAAGTGGTTCGCGAAATCTTTCAGGCGTAGCTAAATTGTCAAATTGTAAATTGCCAAATTGTAAATACAAGATATGTTATACTACATTTTCAGATTCTTAGAGCAGTATGATATTCCAGGCGCACATTTGTGGAGCTATATCTCTTTCCGTGCGCTGTTGACGCTCATCCTTGCCTTGTTGATCTCAGCATGGTTTGGTGAGAGGTTTATCAAATGGATGAAGCGTAGGAAGATTTTCGAGACGGAGCGTGATCCGAGCATCGATCCCTTTGGTGTCGAGAAGAAGGGCGTGCCTACGATGGGTGGAATCATCATCATCGTCAGTATCCTCGTACCCGTCATCCTGCTGTGTCGTATCCGTAATATCTATATCATCCTGATGATTGTCACAACCCTTTGGTTAGGATTTCTTGGATTCATGGATGACTATATCAAGATCTTCAAGCGCAACAAAGAGGGTCTGAAAGGCAAATATAAGATTGTAGGCCAGATTAGTATCGGCTTCATCGTAGGTCTCACCCTCTGGCTCAGTCCTGATGCCGTGGTGCGCGAGAATGTACAAGTGCAGCAGCAGAACCAGGAGATTGTGGTGAAGCACAAGAAAGAAGCGGTGAAATCGTTGAAAACCACCATTCCTTTCGTGAAGAACCACAACCTGAACTACTCTGAAGTATTGGGATTCTTGGGGAAATATAAAGTTGCTGCGGGCTGGGTGATCTTCGTGCTGATGACCATCCTCGTGGTAACAGCTGTCAGCAATGGTGCTAATCTGAACGATGGTATGGATGGTATGTGCGCAGGCAATTCCGCTATTATCGGTTCGACGTTGGGTGTACTGGCCTATGTTTCGGCACATATCGGTTTTGCGTCGTATTTCGATATTATGTATATTCCACAAAGCGAAGAGTTGGTGGTGTTCCTTTGTGCCTTCGTGGGTGCGATGGTAGGTTTCCTGTGGTACAACGCCTTCCCTGCTCAGGTGTTTATGGGCGATACAGGATCGTTGACTATCGGCGGTATCATCGGTGTCTGTGCTGTCATCATCCATAAGGAATTATTGTTGCCGATCCTCTGTGGTATCTTCTTCGTCGAGAGCCTCAGTGTGATTATCCAGACGCAGTGGTTTAAGATTCAGAAGCGTAAGGGCAAACGCGTGCGTGTGTTCAGGGCTACACCCATCCACGACAACTTCCGTAAACTCGACTCACAGCTCGATGCCACGAGTACTTATATTCTTAAAGGATGGCCTCACCGTCCGTTCCACGAGTCGAAAATTACCATCCGTTTCTGGATTACCACTATTATATTGGCCGCACTGACCATCATAACATTGAAGATGAGGTAAAAAGGTAAAAAAGTAAAAAGGTAAAAAAGTGAAAAGAATTGTGATATTAGGAGCAGGAGAGAGTGGCGCAGGTGCCGCCGTCCTGGCAAAGAAAGAGGGATTCGACGTGTTTGTATCAGACATGTCGAAGATTGCCGACAAGTACAAGAAGATGCTCGACGACCGTCAGATCGAATGGGAAGAGGGTCAGCACACAGAGGCCAAGATACTCAATGCCGATGAGATCATCAAGAGTCCTGGCATCCCCGATACGGCTCCGATGATTGTGAAGATCAAGGAGAAGGGCATCCATATCATCAGTGAGATCGAGTTTGCTGGTCGCTATACGGATGCGAAGATGATATGTATCACGGGCTCTAATGGTAAGACCACTACCACTTCGCTCATCTACCATATCTTCAAGCAGGCTGGTTACGATGCTGGACTGGCAGGCAACATTGGCAACTCCCTCGCTCTTCAGGTAGCAGAGGATCCACATGAGTATTATATCATCGAGCTCAGCAGTTTCCAATTGGATAATATGTACGATTTCCGTGCCAATATCGCCATCTTGCTGAATATCACCCCTGACCATCTGGATCGTTACGACTTCAAGATGCAGAACTACGTGGATTCTAAGATGCGTATCATTCAGAACCAGACGCCTAATGATGCCTTCATCTATTGGGCTGACGACCCCATCATCAAGCGTGAATTGGAGAAATACGATATCAAGGCTATCCAGTATCCTTTCGCAGAACTGAAGGAGAAAGGTGTCATCGGTTATATCGAAAAGGGTCAGTATAAGATTGAGAAGCCTGAGCCATTTAATATGGAACAGGAGAGTCTTAGTCTGACGGGCAAGCATAATATCTACAACTCTTTGGCTGCAGGTATTGCTACTGATATTGCGGGTATCAAGAAAGAGGAGATCCGAAAGAGCCTGAGCGACTTCCCTGGTGTGGAACATCGTTTGGAGAAAGTCTGCGTGGTGCGTGGCGTACAGTATATCAATGATTCAAAGGCGACGAATGTGGATGCCTGCTGGTATGCACTGGAGTCGATGAAGACCAAGGTGATTCTCATCATTGGCGGTAAGGATAAGGGCAATGATTATGAGCCCATCAAGCCTTTGGTGAAAGAGAAATGCTCTGGTATCGTCTATCTGGGTGCCGACAACCAGAAATTGCATGATAACTTCGACAATATGGGTATTCCTGTTCGCGACACCCACTCGATGAAGGAGTGTATGGAAGCTTGTTACGAGATGGCTCAGCCTGGTGAGACCGTACTATTAAGTCCCTGCTGCGCCTCGTTCGACCTTTTCAAGAATATGGAAGATCGCGGAGAGCAGTTTAAAGAATTGGCTAGGAATCTCTAGAAATACTAGAATAGAATATGAAGATAGGAAATCTATTTAAGGGCGACAAGGTGATCTGGATGGTGCTTCTGTTCCTGTGCCTGATCAGCGTGGTGGAGGTCTTTTCGGCATCCAGCACACTGACCTATAAGAGCCAGAATTACTTAGGCCCCATCATAGGACACTCATGGAAGATGCTCTTGGGTGTAGGAATGGCGATTGTCATTCTGAACATCCCATGCCGTTATTTCAAGTTGATGACACCTGGTTTGCTCCTGATTTCCGTGATTATGTTGATCTGGGTACTGTTCTTTGGTGAGAAAACCAACGATGCAGGCCGATGGATCAGTCTTATGGGACTGAAGTTCCAGCCGTCTGAGATCGCCAAAGGAACACTTGTTCTGGTGACAGCACAGATCCTTAGTGCCATGCAACGGGATAATGGTGCCGATAAGCGGGCCTTCAAATATATCCTGATTGTGGTCGTCCCCTTCTGTCTGCTTATCGGTGTGGAAAACCTCTCCACAGCGGCTCTGATCTTTGCCGTTATCTTCCTGATGATGTTCGTGGGAAGAGTGCCTATGTCACAGTTGGGGAAATTGGCAGCAGGTGCAGTCCTCCTGCTCGCGCTATTCATAGGCTCAATCTATATGTTAGGCAGTCTGGACCAGAACGAGGAGAACAGTGAGACACAGACAGAGGCGATTGTCAATGGCGAGATAAAGAAAGACACCAAGAAGACGGCCTCTTTCCTGCATCGCTTCGGCACTTGGAAGAACCGTATCGACAAGAAACTGAACTCGAAACACGTGGCTCCTGCCGATTACGACCTGGATAAGGATGCACAGGTGGCACACGCCAATATCGCCATCGTAGGCAGTAATATTATTGGCAAGGGTCCTGGAAAATCTGTCGAACGCGACTTCCTGCCGCAGGCGTTCAGCGACTTTATCTATGTGATCATCATCGAGGAGCTGGGGATTCTGGGTGCTGCGTTCGTGGCGTTCCTCTATATCGTCTTGCTCTACCGTGCAGCCCGTATCGCCAGCCGTTGTGAGAACAACTTCCCTGCGTTCCTCGTCATGGGTCTGGCACTGATGCTGGTGCTGCAGGCATCGTTCAATATGATGGTGGCCGTGGGTATTGCACCTGTCACAGGACAACCCCTTCCACTCATCTCTCGAGGCGGCACATCGACCATCATCAACTGTGCCTATATCGGCGCTATGTTAAGCGTTAGCCGTTCAGCAAAAAAAAGAGGGGAAAAGTTGGCGCTAAAAGAAATATAATTTGTAATTTTGCACCCCAATAGATCATCAATATGGAAAAGGAGTTAAGAGTCATTATCAGTGGAGGCGGAACGGGAGGTCATATCTTCCCTGCAGTATCCATCGCCAATGCCGTCAAGGCCATGCGTCCGGATGCTAAAATCTTATTCGTCGGTGCTCTGGGACGTATGGAGATGCAGCGTGTGCCGGCTGCCGGCTATGAGATCAAAGGTCTGCCTATCTGTGGTTTCGACCGTAAGAACCTGCTGAAGAATGTCAAGGTGCTCTATAAGATCTGGAAGAGTCAACGCATGGCGAAGAAGATCATCAAGGACTTCCGTCCGCAGGTGGCTGTCGGTGTGGGCGGCTATGCCAGTGGTCCTACGCTTAACAAGGCCGCAGCCATGGGTATCCCTTGCCTCATCCAGGAACAGAACTCTTATGCGGGTGTGACCAACAAACTCCTGGCCAAGAAGGCTGAGAAGATCTGTGTGGCTTATGAGGGCATGGAACGTTTCTTCCCTGCTGAGAAGATTATCCTCACAGGCAATCCTGTGCGTCAGGCCTTGCTTGATACCACTATCACACGTGAGGATGCCGTCCGCAGCTTCGGCCTCGACCCAGAGAAAAAGACCATCCTGCTCGTAGGCGGTAGTCTGGGAGCCCGAACCATCAACGAGAGCATGCTCCGTCACCTCGACTTGATCAAGGACAGCGGTCTTCAGTTTATCTGGCAGACGGGTAAATACTATAGCGCAGAGATTGCAGAAAGATTAAAGGGACAAGATCTTCCCAATCTGAAGGTCACCGACTTCATTACCGATATGGGATCTGCCTATCGCGCTGCCGACCTCGTTATCAGTCGTGCAGGTGCCAGCAGTATCTCTGAGTTCTGTCTCATCGGAAAGCCCGTTATCCTCGTGCCCAGTCCTAATGTTGCTGAGGATCATCAGACGAAGAATGCCCTGGCTCTCTCCACCCGCGATGCAGCCATCTACATCAAGGATGCTGAGGCACCGGAGATTCTGCTTCAGACAGCCATCGATACCGTCAATGACGACGCCAAACTGAAATCGTTGAGTGAGAATGTGCTTAAACTGGCACTGCCTGACTCAGCCAATATCATCGCCAAAGAAGTTATTAATTTAGCAAATGGAATTTAAAGATATAAAAGCAGTTTATTTCATCGGAGCCGGTGGCATCGGCATGAGTGCCATCGCCCGATACTTCATTAAGAAAGGCCTTGTCGTAGGTGGCTACGACAAGACACCCTCCGAACTCACCCGTAGGTTGGAGATAGAGGGCATGCTCATCCATTATGAGGAGAACATCGACGAAATCCCCCATGCCTGTAAGAAGAAGGAATCATGTCTCATTATATACACACCGGCTATACCAGACAGTCATCAGGAACTCCGGTATTTCCGTGAGAATGGTTTCGAAATTCAGAAGCGTGCTCAGGTGCTGGGCACCCTGACACAGGCTCATAAAGGACTGTGTGTGGCTGGAACTCATGGTAAGACCACCACATCGACCATGTGCGCCCATATCATGCACCAGAGTCATCTGAATTGTAATGCCTTCCTCGGAGGTATCTCGAAGAACTACGGCACCAACTATATTCTCTCTGATTCCGACTACGTAGTCATTGAGGCCGATGAGTTCGACCGTTCCTTCCATTGGCTCCATCCTTGGATGAGTGTCATCACTTCCACCGATCCCGATCACCTCGATATCTATGGTACCAAAGAGGCTTATTTAGAGAGTTTCCGCCATTATACGGAACTGATACAGCCAGGTGGCGCTCTGATTATCCATCGTGGTCTTGAGATGCAGGAGAACCTGCAGGAAGGTGTCCGTCGTTATGACTACAGCCTCCACGAGGGTGACTTCCACGCAGAAAATATCCGTATCGGCAACGGCGAGATATACTTCGACTTCATCTCACCCATCGAGAGTGTCGCCAATATCAAGCTCGGACAACCCATCCCCATCAATATTGAGAACGGCATTGCCGCTATGGCGATGGCCCAGCTCAATGGCTGTAGCAAGGAGGAACTGAAATACGGTATGCAGACCTTCGGAGGTGTGGACCGTCGCTTTGATTTCAAGATTAAGACCGACAAGGTGGTTTTCCTCAGCGACTATGCCCACCATCCTAAAGAGATATATCAGAGTGCCAAGAGCATTCGTGAACTCTATCAGGACAAGCATATTACAGCGATCTTCCAGCCACACCTCTATACCCGCACCCGCGACTTCTACAAGGATTTCGCCGATGCCTTGAGCCAGCTCGACGAGGTGATACTGACGGAGATATACCCTGCCCGCGAAGAACCTATTGAGGGCGTCACCTCCAAACTCATCTATGACAACCTGGCCGAAGGTGTGAAGAAAGAGATGATCCTGAAAGATGAGGTGCTCAACTACGTGAAGACTCACGATTTCGAGGTGCTCATCGTCCTTGGTGCCGGTGACCTCGATAATTTCGTACCCCAAATCACAAAGATATTAAAAGCAAAATGACGTTTAACTGGAAGAAGACATTCATCGCCCTGATCGATATCGTGATAGCAGTCTATCTGGTATTGGCCGTCTCAGCATTCAATACACCTGCTGAGAAAGCCACCGTATGTACGGAGGTCAAGATCGACATCAACAACGAGGCTGTGGGCGGTTTTGTCAATCCCAGCGAAATCAAGAATATCCTGGAGAAGAACCGTCTGTATCCCCTCGCCAAAAATATGGCCGACGTCAATTCGCGGGCCATTGAGGAGACCCTGATGAAGAACCCCTTCGTGGAGAAGGCAGAGTGCTATAAGACACAGAGTGGACATGTCTGCATCAGTCTCCGTCAGCGCACGCCCATCCTTCATGTGATGGCCAGCAATGGCGACAATTATTATCTGGACACCCACGGTGCCATTCTACCGGAATCGAAGTATGCCACCGATATGATCATCGTGACAGGTAACATCACGAAGAAATATGCCCAGAAAACCCTGCCTCGCATTGGTAATACACTCCTGAAGGACAAGTTCTGGCAGAGTCAGGTGGTACAGATCAATATCCTCACTGACGGCACGGTGGAGATGGTTCCACGCATCGGCGACCATATCATCTATATGGGGCCTCCCGTCAACATCGATAAGAAACTCGAACGCATGCGCAAGTTCTACCTCTATGGTCTGAATGTGGCGGGCTGGAACAAATACAGTTACATCAGCGTGGAATTCGATAATCAGATTATTTGTAAGAGAAAGTAAAATAGAAAGAAGATGGCAGCAAAGGAATTTATCGTAGCAATCGAACTCGGCTCATCAAAGATGACCGGTATTGCGGGACAGAAGAACCTCGACGGTAGCATTACCGTCCTCGCCGTGGTGAAAGAGGATTCTTCATCGTTCATCCGCAAAGGGTATGTGTACAACATCGACAAGACCGCACAGTGCCTGACCAACATCATTAAGAAACTGGAGAACCAACTCAAGACAGAGATTCTTCAGGTATATGTGGGTGTTGGCGGACAGTCTATCCGCAGTGTCAGAAACGTCATTGCCAAGGATCTGCCTGCGGACACTCGTATCACTCAGGATATGGTCATCGAACTGATGGATGCCAATCGCAACATGAAGTATCCGGATCAGGAAATCCTCGATGCTGCCGTTCAGGAATACAAGGTCGACTCCCAGTATCAGCTGGATCCTGTGGGCATTCAGGCCTCTCATCTGGAGGGCAATTTCCTGAATATCCTTCAGCGCACCTCGTTCTACCGCAATCTCAATAAATGTTTTGAGGTGGCAGGCATCAATGTGGCAGAGATGTATCTCGCACCCCTCGCCCTGGCCGATGCCGTCCTTACCGAGGCGGAGAAGCGTTCTGGTTGTGCACTGGTTGATATCGGCTCCGACACGACGACCGTCTCTGTATATAGCAAGAATATCTTGCGCCATCTTGCTGTGATTCCTCTTGGCAGTAACAATATCACCAAGGACATTGCCACCCTCCAGATGGAAGAGAGCGATGCCGAGAAGATGAAACTGAAGTATGCCTCCGCCTATACCGACAACAACGACATCGACAACAACCTGAAATACTCTATCGATCCGGAGCGTCAGGTGGAGAGCCGCAAGTTCATCGAGATCGTCGAAGGCCGTCTGGAGGAGATCATTGAGAATGTCTGGTACCAGATACCTTCCGACTACTACGACAAGTTGCTGGGTGGAATTATCCTTACCGGTGGCGGTTCTAATATGTCCAATATCGAACAGGCTTTCCTAAATCACACCCATGTCGATAAGATTCGTACGGCGAAGTTTGTTACCCACACCATCAATGCCACCCAGGAGGATATCAAGGCTAAGGACGGCAAAATGAATACCGTGCTGGGCCTGCTCGCCAAGGGCGATATGAATTGTGCTGGCAGCGCTGTCACCGACGATCTGTTTGCTACGAAGAAGGAAACAGGTGTTGGAGGCGATTCGCAAACTCCGCCCCCCAGCCGACAGGCCCGTCAGGCCAGTGAGACACCTGCCGGAGTCGTCCGTACGTCAGTAGAAGTGCAGAAAGCCGAGGAAGAGCGTCGCCGTCAGGAGGAAGAAGCTGAGCGCCAGCGTCAGGAGGAAGAAGAGGCCGAGCGCCAGCGCATTGCTGCTGAGAAACGTGAGAACAGCTTCTGGAACAAAGCCATCAAAGGCATCAAGAAGTTTGGTAAGACGATTGTTGAAGAAGAAGACTAAGAAGTGAAAAGTGAATAGTTAATAGTGAATAGTTATGGCAGACAATATGAATTTCGATATCCTCGACTTCGGAGCCCCCGAGAAGGATCATAGCATCATCAAAGTGATTGGTGTCGGTGGCGGTGGTGGTAACGCCGTCAACCACATGTATCGTGAAGGTATTCACGACGTGACATTCGTGCTGTGCAATACAGACAACCAGGCCCTCAACGATTCTCCCGTGCCTGTTCATCTGCAGCTGGGTAAGGAAGGCCTTGGCGCTGGTAACAAGCCCGAAAAGGCCCGTCAGGCAGCAGAAGAGAGCCTTGAAGACATCAAGGGTATGCTTAATGACGGCACCCGTATGGCTTTTATCACAGCCGGTATGGGTGGTGGTACTGGCACAGGCGCTGCACCTGTCATTGCCCGCGTTTCTAAGGAACTCGGCATCCTGACCGTTGGTATCGTCACTATTCCTTTCCGTTTCGAAGGCGACCGTAAGATCGATCAGGCCCTCGACGGTGTCGAGGAGATGCAGAAGCATGTCGACGCCCTGCTCGTCATCAACAACGAGCGTTTGCGTGAGATCTATCCTGAGCTCTCCGTACTCGACGCCTTCGGCAAGGCCGACGACACCCTCTCTGTGGCTGCCAAGAGCATCGCTGAGATCATTACCGTTCATGGCCTTATCAACCTCGACTTCAACGATGTGAAGACCGTGCTGAAGGACGGTGGTGTGGCTATCATGTCCACAGGCTATGGCGAGGGCGAAGGACGTGTCCGCAAGGCCATTGAGGACGCTCTCAATTCACCGCTTCTCAATGACAACGATATCTTCGATTCTAAGAAGATCCTGCTATCTATCTCGTTTGCTGGTTCAAAGGATGGTCAGCAGTCGCTGATGATGGAAGAGATGAACGATGTCAACGACTTCATGGCGAAGTTCGGTAGCGATTTCGAAATCAAGTGGGGTCTGGCCACCGATCCTGAACTCGGCAAGAAGGTCAAGGTCACGATTCTCGCCACTGGCTTCGGCATCGAGAGTGTCGACGGTATGGATGCCCACATGAAGAAGCATACACAGGACGATATCAATCGCATCGCTGAGGAGCAGGCTAAGGCTCTGGAGCGTCAGGATCGTCGTAATCGCTTCTATGGTGGCGATAGCACCGCCAAGCGTTACAAGCGTCGTCCTAACATCTATCTGTTCCGTCCTGAGGACTTGGACAACGATGATGTCATCTCTGCCGTGGAGTCTACGCCTACCTACAAGCGCACCCGTGAGATCCTCGACAGCATCAACTCTCAGGCCACTGGCGACATAGTGGCTGAGGATCCCGTTGCCACTCCCAATGATGAGCCTGTCCAGGGCACCATCAAATTCTTCTCGTAGAGGTTTGAGCTCCTCGATCAAGTTCTTATTAATAATAGTCATGTCATTAACGGGCATGACTATTCAAGCGCAGGGCCTTCCCACAGACGGCCCTCTGACCATTCGTCCGATGTTGCAACAGTTGGGCGAACGGCTGTTGAAAGGCAAGACGGGCAGCATCGTGGCTATCAATCCGGAGAATGGTGAGATCATCTGCCTGGCAACAAACACGCCGCAGGGGGCCGACGTACGACAGGCCATCGGTAAACCTCAGGCACCTGGCTCCACCTTCAAGACAGCACAGGCGCTGGCACTTTTGTCAGAGGGTTTTGTCACGCCCGATACCAAGATGGAGTGCAACAGCGGCATCACCGATGGCAATATCAAGGTAGGCTGTCACAAGCACCGCTCCCCACTCAACTTGAAAGACGCTTTGGCACAGAGTTGTAACACCTGGTTCATCGTCAACTTCGGTTCGATGATCAACGATGCCTTCATGTACGAGACGAAAGAGGAGGCTATCACCACTTGGCGCAGTTATATGCAGTCGATGGGACTCGGCGGGCCAATGCATATTGATATTCCTGGGGAACAGGGTGGACTGTTGGCTGGCGCCGACTATCTGAATCGCCGTTATAAGGAAGGCTGGGATGGCAAGACCATCTGGTGGGCAGGCATGGGACAGGGCGATGTCACCTGTACGCCCCTGCAGCTCTGCAATCTCGCCGTCACTATTGCTAATCGCGGCTGGTACTATGTGCCTCATATCCATAAAGATACCAAGAACCAGCGTTATCTCACCAAACGGCAGACCAAGGTGGCGAAAGAAGCTTATCCGCCTGTCATCGAGGGTATGCGCCTTGCCGTAGAACAAGGCACGGCCACAAGCATCAAGACCACCTATCCCATCTGCGGCAAGACGGGCACCATCGAGAATCCAGGAGAAGACCATTCCGCCTTTATCGCCTTTGCCCCGATGAACAATCCGAAGATTGCCATCGCCGTCTATATCGAGCACGGAGGTTTCGGTGCCGATCTGGCCGCCCCGATAGCAGGCCTGATTATCGAGCAATACCTGAAAGGCAAACTCTCTGAAGCATCCGAGGCCAAAGCCGCCCGCCTTGAGAAAAGAAAATAAGAGCCGACTTTTTCTTCAGCGAAAGCCATTTTTTTGCCCGCTTTCCATGCCTATGCCAAAAATTTTCCATAGGGTCAAGTAGGTGGTTTTTTATAATACGCTGATTTGCAGCAGTTTCCGAAATTTTCGCGTTTGAATATTTTCCATAGGTAAGAGATACAACCTATTGAAAAATGTCGTATCTTTGCAACCGAGAAATAATGAATCATTGATAACTGTGTTTGCAAGATCACTATACATATCCATGATAGGCATTCTGATGGTTGCTTGTGGGCAGCAGTCAGAAGACAGGAGTCTGGAGTCGGGAGTCAGAATTCTGGAGGAGGCTGAGGCTGCTTTGGCCAACGACAGCATCCGTCAGGGAGAGACTCTGCTGCGAAAGGCCATACAACTGTCGGAAGCGTCAGAGGATTGGCACACCAATTATATCGCGTACCAGCGATTGGCTTCAAGCATATCGCAGAGCAACCCTGAAGAAGCACTGCAACTGATGAAGAAAGCCTT